>WNGG01002090.1_pt1 | contig 26901 bp, 26 predicted proteins | sample 5400661 | NCBI WGS metagenome assembly WNGG01 (sample SAMN13153372, study PRJNA577476) | soil metagenome | isolation source: 100 cm soil or saprolite under Garry oak tree replicate 1 | place: USA:California | collected 2016-06-15
CTCAATTGCGGCAACTCCGGCACCACCGCCCGGTTGATGCTCGGGATCCTGGCCGGTCAGCGGTTCGTGACGACCCTGACGGGCGATGCATCGCTGCGGCGCCGGCCGATGCGACGTGTAACGGAGCCGCTCAAGCAGATGGGCGCTGATATAAAGGAAAAGGGAGACGGGCTACCGCTCACAATCCGGGGCGGCAAGCTGCGCGGCCTCATGTACACGAGCCCCGTTGCGAGCGCGCAGGTCAAAAGCGCTCTGCTCTTTGCCGGGCTCACGGGGCAGGTACCGGTAACTATTCGGGAGCCCTATCGGTCTCGCGATCACACCGAACGTCTGCTCGCGCATCTGGGACTCGGCGTCCATGAGCGTGACGGCGCCATCGTCTACCAACCGGGCTCAGCGTCCACAATTCCAGGCTTCCAACTCTCCGTCCCTGGCGACATCTCGAGTGCCGCGTTTCTCATGGCGGCGGTCGTTCTGGCGGACCAGGGCGAGTTGGTTGTGGAAAACGTCGGTGTGAACCCAACGCGCACGGGATTCCTCGTGGTGCTCGAACGGATGGGCGCGCATATCGAGCGCGTGAATCTGCGGGATGAAGGCGGCGAGCCGGTCGCCGACTTAGTCGTGCGGCCGGCGACCTTGCGGGGCACCGAAGTGTCAGCGGCGGAGATCCCCACGCTTGTCGACGAAGTGCCGGTGCTTGCGGTGCTCGCCAGCCGGGCGAGCGGCGATTCGGTGTTCCGGGAAGTTGGTGAGTTGAGAGTCAAAGAGAGCAACCGGCTCGAGTTGATTGCCGCGAACCTGCGCGTGGTGGGAGCGAAGGCGGAGGCGCGCGGGAATGACCTGTACGTCACTGGAAATGCGCGGGCGCCCCAAGGGCGAGTCGAGACGGCGTCGGATCACCGGCTGGCCATGGCGTTCGCCGTGTTGGGAACGTTGGCCGGATCAAATGTCCAGCTGTCTGAGAAGAAGTCGGTAGCCATCAGCTATCCCAACTTCTTTCGCGACCTCAAGGCGTGCTTCGAGTCATAGCGATCGACGGCCCGGCGGCATCCGGCAAGAGCTCGACCGCGGGCCTCGTGGCGGAGCGGCTGGGCTGGGCGCACCTCGACTCGGGTGCGCTGTATCGCGCATTGACGCTCGCCGCCCTCGACAACCTGGGCGAAGAGGCCTGGCCCGCGCAGCAGATCGTAGACCTGGCCGAACGGCTGCCGGTGCGGCTGGTCCTCGTGGACAACCGCTTCCGGCCCGAGGTCGCGGGCGCCGATGTGGAGCAAGCCATTCGCGGCGATCGGGTGACGCGGTCTGTCTCGATGATGGCCGCCATTCCCGAGGTGCGGACCTGGGTAAACGCCCAGCAAAGGAGGGCGGTGGAAGGTGTGAAGGCTCGTGGAGGATCTCGAGGTGTGGTCGTGGACGGTCGGGATATTGGCACAGTCGTTTTTCCGGAGGCCCCACTGAAGATTTTTTTGACGGCCACACCCGACGAACGCGCCCGACGCCGGCTTTCCCAACGGGGGCAGCCGATGGATGTCAACCTCGTACGCCGGGAAAGTCAGGCACTGGCCGCCCGGGATGCGGCTGATTCCAACCGGCCAGTCGCCCCCCTCAAACCCGCCACAGACGCGGTTTTGCTCGATACGACGGCACTCACGCTGCGGCAGCAGGTGGCGCGGGTGGTTGAACTGGCGCGGGGTCTGTTCCCTGGGTAGGTTTCCGCCCGTAATTGACAGGCTAGAGCCTGTGCTCGGCAAACACTGTCCTGAAAGGACAATGAATGACGAGGCAACCCCAAACCTAAAACCGAACCGGTGTACCGAATGCTCGTAGAAGCACGTGACGTAGAAGAATTCGAAGAAGATCTCCCCACTCGCAAGGCTCCCCGTTCGCAACTTCGCGTCCGCCCCGGTCTCGACGAGGAATATTCCTCCGACGAGATCGCGAAAATGACTCTGCTGTACGAGGGGACGCTATCGAATATCGAAGAAGGCGAAATCGTCAAATCCAAAGTGCTGCGCGTCACCGACACCGCCGTCATTCTCGACGTCGGGTTCAAGTCGGAAGGCGCGGTGCCGATCGACGAATTCAAGGATCCGAAGAGTCTCAAGGAAGGTGACGAGATCGAGGTGTTCCTCGAGCACCTCGAGGACCAGGAAGGCGCGGTCGTCCTATCGAAGAAGAAGGCCGACTTCATGCGCGTTTGGGAACGGATCCGCGAGGCGCACGAGAAGGACGAGGCCGTTACCGGCACACTCGTCAAGAAGATCAAGGGCGGCGTGGTCGTGGACCTGATGGGCGTCGACGCATTTCTCCCCGGCAGCCAGATCGCCTTGCGGCGCGTCCCCAACATCGATGAGCTCCTCGGCCAGAGCTTCGAGTTCAAGATCATCAAGCTGAACAAGCGCCGTCGCAATATCGTCGTCTCGCGCCGCGTGCTGCTCGAGGCCGAGCGCAAGACCAAGCGCGACGTGTTGATGAAGGAGCTGTCCGTCAATCAGGTACGGAAGGGCGTCGTCAAGAACATCACCGACTTCGGCGCGTTCATCGATCTGGGCGGCGTGGACGGCCTGCTGCACATCACCGACATGAGCTACGGCCGCGTGTCGCATCCGTCGGAGATGGTGCAGATCGGTCAGGAGCTGGAGGTCAAAGTCCTCGACATCGACTGGGAGCGCGAACGCATCTCGCTCGGCCTGAAACAGCTGCAGCCCTATCCGTGGCAGAACGTCGCGGCCAAATATCCGGTTGGGACGCGCGTGCAGGGCAAAGTCGTTTCCATTACGAACTACGGCGCCTTCGTCGAGCTCGAGCCGGGCATCGAAGGCCTGGTGCATATCTCCGAGATGAGCTGGACGCGCAACGTGCGGCATCCGTCGAAGCTCGTGTCGATCGGCGAGTCGATCGAAGCCGTCGTCCTGAAAGTGGACGAGACGGAAGAGAAAGTCTCGCTCGGCATGAAGCAGACCGAGCAGGATCCGTGGATGGCGCTGCCGCAGAAGTATCCCGTTGGCACGCGGCTCCGCGGCAAAGTCCGCAACCTCACGTCGTTCGGCGCGTTCGTCGAAATCGAGCCTGGCATCGACGGCCTGATCCACATCTCCGACATGTCGTGGACCAAGCGCGTGCAGCATCCGTCCGAAGTCGTGAAGAAGGGCGATGAGGTCGACGTCTTGATTCTGAACGTCGACGCCGAGAACAAGCGGATCTCGCTCGGATTGAAACAGGCGCAGGAGGATCCGTGGCTCCGCATCGGTGAGACGTACCCCGTCGGCACGGAGCTCCGCGGCCGGGTGATGCGGTTGATGGACAAGGGTGTCGTCGTGGATCTCGGCAGCGACATCGAAGGATTCGTGCCGATGTCGCAGCTCGGGATTCCGGATATTCAGCAGCCGGGGGACGCGGTAAAGGAAGGGCAGGCGGTCGAGCTGAAGGTGCTCGAGGTCGATCCCATCCATCACCGGATCGTCCTCGCCGCAACCGGATTCCCCAAGGACGACATCATCCCGGTGCCCGCGCCAGCTCCTGTCACTGACGAGACGCCTAAGGTAGACGCCTAAGAGCCCGAGAGGCTAAGGGGCCGTGAGCTCTCGGGGGCGAGGTTATCCTCGCCCCTTTGCGTTTCGAGTCCTACATTTCGCGCATGTCAATGCGAGAAAAGCTCGAGCTACTGCAACAGAAGCGTTCCGAATCCGAGCAAGGTGGCGGTTCCGATCGTATCGCCACACAACATCACAAGGGCAAAATGACGGCGCGCGAGCGGCTCGAGGTGCTGCTCGATCCCGCCTCGTTTGTCGAGCTGGGCCGCTTCGTGACGCATCGCGCTACCGATTTCGGCCTCGCCGAGCAGAAGATTCTCGGGGACGGTGTCGTGACGGGATGGGGCAGGGTCGAAGGGCGGCTGGTCTACGTGTTTTCACAGGACTTCACGGTCTTCGGTGGATCGCTGTCCGAGGCCCACGCCGAAAAGATCTGCAAGGTGATGGATCTCGCCGTCCAAAACGGTGCGCCGCTCGTCGGCCTCAACGACTCGGGCGGCGCTCGCATCCAAGAAGGTGTCGCGTCGCTGGGCGGCTACGCCGACATTTTCTTGCGCAACACGCTCGCCTCGGGCGTCGTGCCGCAGATCAGCGCGATTCTGGGGCCCTGCGCCGGCGGCGCGGTCTACAGTCCCGCGATCACCGACTTCATCTTCATGGTGCGCGGCATCTCGTACATGTTCGTCACAGGTCCCAACGTCGTGAAGACCGTGACGCACGAGGAAGTCGATTTCGAGAAGCTGGGCGGCGCCGACGTGCATGGCGGGACGTCCGGCATCGCGCATTTCGTGCACGACTCCGAGCTGGAATCGATCACCGCAATCCGCACCCTGCTGTCGTTCCTGCCGGGTAATAATCTGGACAGTCCGCCGACCCGCACGCCCGATGATCCTCCCGACCGCCGCGAGGAGGCGCTGCTCGAGGTCGTCCCGGATGAGCCGACGAAGCCGTACGACATGCACGACGTGCTGCGCCACGTGGTGGACAACGGGGCGTTTCTCGAGGTACAGCGAGACTACGGCAACAACCTGATCGTCGGATTCGCGCGGCTCGCCGGACGGCCGGTGGGCGTGATCGCGAATCAGCCGGCGGCGCTCGCGGGCGTGCTCGATATTGCCGCGTCGCTCAAGGGCGCGCGTTTTATTCGCTTCTGCGACGCGTTCAATATCCCCTTGGTGACGTTCGAGGACGTGCCCGGCTTTCTCCCCGGCGTCGCGCAGGAGCACGGCGGCATCATCAAGCACGGCGCGAAGCTGCTGTTCGCCTACTGCGAGGCGACCGTGCCGAAGCTGACGGTCATCACGCGCAAGGCATACGGCGGCGCCTATGACGTGATGAGCTCGAAACACATCCGCGGCGACTACAACGTCGCGTGGCCGACGGCCGAGATCGCGGTGATGGGACCGAAGGGGGCGGTGGAGATTCTCTATAAAGGAGAGGCGAGCGAGGAGCGCACCAACGAGTATCGTGAAAAATTCGCGCATCCGTATCAGGCGGCGGCGCGGGGGTATCTCGACGACATCATCGACCCGCGGGATACGCGCCCGCGCCTGATCGAAGCGCTGCTCACGCTCGAAACGAAACGCGGCCGGAATCCTCCCAAGAAACATGGGAACATTCCTCTCTAAGGCGATCCTCGGCCTCCTGCTGCTCCAGGGGACGCAATCGCCGCACCCCGACTCGGTGCTGGCGGAGCTGTGGGCACGCGTCACCGCGGACTCGACCAATGGCCCGGCGTGGCTCGAGCTGGGACGGGCGTACCTGCAACGTGGCGCCCAGTATCACGCCCACAAGAAGCCGATGACGGTCGATACCGTCTGGGCGCATGCCACGCTCGACACGGCCCAGCTCGCCCTCGAGCGCGCCGCGCGATTCACCACCGGCACGCGCACGGCGGACTCGGCGCGCGTCTATCGCGTCTATGCGTACGGCGAATTGGCGTACGTGGACTGGGAAGCGGGAGGGATCGCGGCGGCGACGCTGACCTGGCACTCGCTGCCGGAGTCTCTGCGGCTGCCGCCCGTCCTCGAAGAGCTCGGCGAAAATCTGCTGCGCGCCTGCCCACACCAAGGCATTCTGTTTACCGCTGGTGAGACGGACACCCAGGCTGCCTGGTATCTCCGCTTCTCGCGCGGCTTGCGACCGGACCTCACCGTGGTGCCGTTCGATCGCTGGCGTGGCGACAGCGTGCTCCGCAACCGTGCCCTCCGGGAGCTGCACACGCGCGATCGCTCGCTGCGGGCGCTGGGGCAGTCGCGGGCGATTTGCGCAAGTATGGCGTTCGAGCGGCCGCCCGACGAACGCAGCGTCAAGTGGGACAAGCGGCCGCTCGTCTGGGTGAGCGGGAAAGAGACGAAGGCGGATCGCGTGCCACCGGAGGACTTCGTGTTCGCCGCGCTGCGGCAGGCGGTCGACGAGCATGAGACCTGGACGACGGTCGCGACGACGATCTACCGGCGGGCTGTGAGCAATGCTGGGGGTCTCTGCAAGGCATTCGACACCTTCCAACTCGGGTCTGAGGTCGGGTGTCATTGAAGCGCGTGCTTGTCGCGAACCGCGGTGAAATCGCGGTCCGCGTCATTCGCGCATGTCACGAGGAAGGTCTCGAGGCCGTCGCGGTCTATTCCGAGCCTGATCGCCTCGCACCCCACGTCCGTCAGGCCGACGCCGCCGTACTGCTCGGCCCCGCGCCGTCTGCGGAATCCTATCTCGACATTCGCAAACTGATCGCGGCGGCACGGGAGACGGGCTGCCAGGCGGTCCACCCCGGGTACGGTTTTCTGTCGGAGCGCGCGGCATTCGCCGACGCATGCACCGAGGCGAGCCTGGTCTTCGTCGGCCCGCCAGCCTCGGCCATCCGGGCGATGGGCGACAAGACCGAAGCACGCCGCAGAATGCTGGCGGCCGGACTACCGGTCGTCCCCGGAACGACGACGCTGCTGCGCGATCCGATCGACGCGCGGAAAGAGGCGAAGCGCCTCGGCTATCCCGTGCTACTGAAAGCGGCCGCGGGCGGCGGCGGCAAAGGAATGCGGCTCGTCGCCGGCGACGCGGAGGTCGAGAGCGCCTTCCAGGCGGCGCGGCGCGAGGCTCAGAAGGCCTTCGGTGATGGCAGTATGTACGTGGAGAAGTATCTCGAACGACCCCGGCACATCGAGGTCCAGATCCTCGCCGACCATCGTGGCCGCGTCGTCGCGCTCGGCGAGCGGGAGTGCAGTATCCAGCGCCGCCACCAAAAGCTGATCGAAGAATCACCGTCGGTGGTGGTGTCGCCGGCGCTGCGGCGCCGGCTATCGGAGGCTGCCACGGCGGCTGCCGGCGCCGTCGGGTACGTGAGCGCCGGGACGATCGAGTTCCTGCTCACGCAGACGGGTGAGTTCTATTTCCTCGAGATGAACACGCGGATTCAGGTCGAGCATCCCGTCACCGAGCTCGTCTACGGTGTCGATCTCGTGCGAGAGCAGCTGCGCATCGCCGACCGGCAGCCCATGCGCGTCCACGGCGCAGCCGGTCCCGGCGGCCAATTGCATCCGCGAGGGGCTGCGATCGAGTGTCGTATCACCGCCGAGGATCCGTTCAACAATTTCCTCCCGGCGACGGGGGTGCTGCAGTATCTCCGCGTGCCGAGCGGCCCGGGCATTCGCTGGGATGCCGGCGTAGAAGCGGGCAACGACGTGACCCTGTTTTACGATCCGCTCCTCGCCAAGCTCATTGCATGGGGCGAGACCCGTGAATCCGCGATCCAGCGCATGCGACGTGCGTTGAGCGAGCTGGTGATTGTGGGGCTGCCGACGAGCCAGCCGTTTCATCTGCGCGTGATGGACGATCCCGAGTTTCTCAAAGGCGAGATTGACATCAAGTATCTGGAGCGCGCCGGGGCGCGTGTCCTTGCGGCACCGCCGCGACCGGGGTTGGAGCGCGCGTTGGCGGTCGCGGCAGCGATGGTCGCCGATGCGCGCCGGGAGCGACCGCCGCAGGGCCTCTTGACTGCCCGAACGCCGCAGGTGGGAAGCTGGATCGACACGGCGCGGCGAGAAGCACTTCGGGACGGCCTGGAGTGAACGAACTCGTGACCATTACCGGCATCGCGGTGGGTGGTGACGGCGTAGCACGGCTCAACGATGGCCGCGCGGTCTTTATTCCTCGTACCGTGCCGGGCGATCGCATCCGACTCCGTGAAGGATCGTTGGAGAAACACCGCAACTTCGCACGCGCGGAACTGGGAGAAATCGTGGAGGCGGGGCCAGGGAGAGTGGCCCCGCCCTGTCCACATTACGTCCACGACCACTGCGGCGGCTGCCAACTGCAGCACCTCGCGTACGACGGGCAACTGCAGGCCAAGCGCGCGATCGTTGGCGACACGCTGCGACGGATCGGCAAACTCAAGATCGGCGACCCAGAAATCGTCGAAGCACTGGATGAATGGCGGTATCGGGCAAAGGTCTCGTTGGCGGCGAAGGCCCAGGCGATCGGTCTGCACCCCTACGACCGATCCAACTTTGTCTTCCCGCTCGCCGACTGTCACATCACCGATTTCCGTCTCATGGCGTTGTGGCGCGAGCTGCGGAGTCATCTCACCCTCCTGCCGCCGTCGCTGACGCGCCTCACGCTACGGCTCGATCGCGAGCAGCGGCGTCACATCATCGCCGAATCCGCGGGTGAGCCGTGGCTCCGCGCCGAAGCGCTGCGTGACGCGATGCAAGTGGACTACGAGTTAGTCTGCTGGTGGCAGCCCGTGGATGGTGCCGCGAGGGTAATGGCCGGACCCGCGACCGGATTTCCGGCGACCGCGTTCGAGCACGTGAATCCGGGCATGGGGATGCTGGCGCGCCGCTGGGCCGTCGAGCAGCTGGGAGATGTACGCGGCCAGATGGTGTGGGATCTGTACGGGGGGGTCGGCGACACGGCGGCGTTGCTGGTCGAGGGGGGCGCCGGCGTCGTGAGTGTCGACGCGGATGAGAAAGCCGTGGCCTGGGGACGCAGTCGCCTACCAGCCGCGCGGTTCATCGCCGCGCGTGCCGAGGATGTGTTGGCGAGCCTGCCGGCGCCGCATGCGGTCGTCGTCAATCCACCGCCCGCCGGATTGCATTGGGACGTCTCGCTGCGACTCACGTCTGAGCCGGTGGCCAAGCTCGTGTACATCTCCGGCGACCCCGCGACGCTTGCGCGCGACCTGCACCGGCTGAACGTCAACTATATCGTCAAGGCGGTGCGAGCCTTCGATCTGTTTCCACAGACGGCGCATGTGGAAACGGTCGCGGTCTTGGAGGCTGCCTGAATCGAGGACGATGAAGTACCACGTCACCCTGCGTCAACGCACTTACGTCATCGATGTCGACGGCGGCTCGGTGACGATCGATGGCGATCGCCTCGAAGCGCATGCTGCTGCGATCCCCGGGACACCTCTGCTGCACGTGTTGCTCGGCAAAGAGTCCTGGACCGTGGCCTGCCAGCAGCTCGACGCCGGTCGGTGGGCTCTCGGTGCCGTTGGCGAGCGCGTCGAAGTCGAGGTACAGGACGACCGGTCGAAGCAGATCGAGGCTCTGACGGGGCAGGGACGCAAGCTGGTGGCAGGCGGAGTCGTGAAAGCTCCGATGCCGGGACTCGTCGTGCGAGTCGAGGTGAGCCAAGGCACGGTGGTGGAAGTTGGCGAGGGCCTGGTCGTCGTCGAGGCCATGAAGATGGAGAATGAGTTGCGTGCGACTCACCGCGGCATCGTCACACAGATTCATGTGAAGGCCGGCGACCGCGTGGAAAAGGGGGCGCCGCTCGTCACGCTCTCGGCCGAACCCACGCAACGGTAGTGGGCCAATTTGGTGACCAAAATGATGCTTGAGCGGTCAGGCTGGTACGGTTCTTGCTGAACGATTGCGTAGGGGAACTGGAAATTAGCTGTGCGCGTTTTTGGGACCTTGACATGCACCATGAACGGACAAACCTTGCGTCCTGCGCCGTCTGAGATGAATCCCTTCACCGGTCGGTGCCCGCAATGACTGAACTCCTACTCGATTTCCCTGTTGAGCGTACCGGTGAGCACCCTGTTGCAGGGAAGGGCCACCAATCAATGCGCCAGGCGTTTGCTGCCGCGTTTGAGGGAGCGCCACGGCCAGATCCCCGGCATGCGCGGGTGGCTTTTGACAAGGGCATGGCGCTCATCCGTGAACTGGAAGAGAAGCGGGAAATCTCAAAGAAAGCTGCTGCTAGTCTTACGGGATATATGGCGGCCCTCTATGTCAGTGTGTTGATCTCCCGACTGAGCGATGATTTGGGCGGTGCGCCACCGCCCATTCCTCTTCCTGATTTTCTCAAAAGGCTGTTCCGAGGCCCGAAGTGAAGTCGAAGGACGCGGGCGGAAGAGACGATACATCTCCTCCGCCCGCTGCTGTTCCAGCGCGCCAGGAACCTGCTGCTGTTGTTCCGTTACCGGAACCGGTCGAAGCTGTTCTTGAACAGGTCCCCGCGCCGCAACGGGAAAAGATTCGCGAAAGCCTAATTGCCATGTTGCAGGTCCAAGGGCCTGCGCCAAATCCCGTCTTACAAAAACTCACCGCCACTCACATTGAGAAGCTCATCGACGGTGCAGACAAGGACAACGAGCGTGCATTGACAGATCGCCGAGAATCGCGCAGCCAGACCAAGTTTCTCGCGATCGCTGGGATGGTAGGATTCTTGATCTTGTCCGGTCTCTTCCTGTGGGGGCAGCAAACCCAGTTACTCGACAAGGTCATTCAGGCTGCAATCATCTTTGCCGGCGGTCTCGGCGCTGGGATCGGATTGTCGAAGCGCCGCTCCCGCTAAGACCCGTTGCAGTCCCCCTCCGCCTAGCGTACATTCCCCTGCCATGCCTAAACGCTCAAGCAAGCCACCTCAAGACGAAAACGCAGCCGCCTTCGAGGCGGTCTCCCACCTGACGGATGAGAACCGGCCTATAGAACGCCAGCGACGTGCGAAGAACCCCGCCGCCGTGGCGCTTGGAAGCCTCGGCGGTCGAAAGGGTGGCAAAGCACGCGCGGCGAAGCTCACAGCAGCGCAGCGCCACGACATCGCGAAGCGGGCGGCCGCCGTGCGCTGGAAGAAGAAAGGCCCTTCCTAGAGCACAGCCTAAACCCGGCTATTCACCGAAGGGGTTATTAGCCCACCTATGGACGCCATAGGTGGGCTAATGTATTATAGGGTTGCACCTCGGCACGGAGCAGATTCCATGACCAACACGGCGAAAGTCGCCGATCTCAAGGCATCCCTTGATTTTGCTGTCAAGCGGGTGGAGCTGGAGCGCGAGCGCGACCGTCTCCGCCAACAACTCGGATTGATCGAGGACAAGCTACGGGCGCTTGACCTACTCAAGGACCGAACGTTCTTGGCTTACGTTCTCTCGACGGTCTCAAGCCAGGGCGGGACCACCGATCCCGCCTCCAGCAATGGGGGCACGGCTCCAGCGCCACAAACGGGCCTTCGATCCGCTATTCGAGCCGTACTAGCCGATACCGGCCAGCCGATGAAGCCAATTGAGGTTACAAGCCACCTGTATGAGCGTGGTTTCGGGGGTGGTCACGACGTTGGATGGCTCAAGCTTCGCGTGTCCCAAGAAATGCACCGAATGATGGTCAAGCAGAAGCAGCTAAAGCGTTTGCCAAGTGGGCGTTACAAGCTTGTTGAGCCGGAGGCTAGTGAAGGGGAGGAACAGGGATAACGCCAAGCGGCCCCAGGCAAGCACCTCGGCAGGTGGGATACCTGAGACCGCTTAACTACATATGAGCCCGTAGTTTAACTGGTCAGAACACCCGGCTGTTAACCGGGAGGTGGGAGGTCAGGTCTCCCCGGGCTCGCACATAAGTTAGGAAGAATGCGTGAGCAGGCAAGGCGATAAAATCAGACGGCAGGCCAACTTAGGCCACTGCATAGCCCCTCTTGACAGCTTGACCGCTCAAGCATTAACTTGTTTACTATGAACAAATTACCTGCTGAACGTCGTTGCGCCATTGTCAATGCCTTGGTCGAGGGTAGCTCGATCCGCGCCGCAGCCAGAATGACCGGCACGGCGAAGGGTACGATCCTTCGGTTGCTCGCCGATCTTGGCGAGGCGTGTTCAGCTTTCCATGATCGGACCGTCCGCAATATTCCCGCGAAGCGTCTCCAAGCGGATGAGATCTGGAGCTTCTGTCACGCGAAGGCTCGGAATCTTCCCGCACACCTAGAAGGGAAGTCGGGACTCGGCGATCTCTGGACCTGGGTTGCGCTCGACGCGGATACGAAACTCGCGATTTCCTACCTTGTGGGTCAGCGCGACTCGGGTGAGGCAACCGTTTTCATGCGCGACCTAGTGTCGCGGCTAGACGGTCGCGCACAGTTAACGACCGACGGGTTTCCCGGATACCTGCAGGCGGTTGAAACGGCATTCGGTTGGAATGGCGTGGACTACGCCATGCTCATCAAGCTCTACGGTAGCGTCTCTGGCGGTAGCCAGGCAGATCACGGCTATAGCCCGCCGCGCTGCACAGGAACCATGAAGCAACGGGTGATGGGAAAGCCCAAGAAGGCCGATATCTCCACGTCATTCGTGGAGCGCCAGAACCTGACGATGCGGATGCAGATGCGCCGCTTTACGCGGCTAACGAACGCCTTCTCGAAGAAGGCCGAGAACCATGCCCATGCCGTGAGCGTTCACTTCCTTCATTACAACTTCTGCCGCGTCCATCAGACGCTCACGAAGAAGGCGAAGGGCATTCATCAGACGCCAGCAATGGCCGCTGGTCTCACGGATCGCGTTTGGACGGTCGCTGATATCGTGGCCCTTCTTGACACGGCAACTCGTACAAATCTGTACAACTCAAATTGACCCACTACCCACGCAACCCTCAGGTTGACAGAGCCTTACGGCCCGGTTAGAGTTCGCGTCTGCCAAATTCCAGAGCTCAGAGGATACGAGGGGCATGAAGACGTACACGTTGAAGCCGCAGGACATCGAGCGTCGCTGGTGGCTGGTTGACGCGGCTGACAAGCCGCTCGGTCGGCTGGCGAGCCGCATCGCGCAGATCCTGCGCGGGAAGCATAAGCCGAATTTCACGCCGCACGTCAATGGCGGTGATTTCGTCGTGGTCATCAACGCCGAGAAAGTGCAGTTGACGGGCCGCAAGACCGAGCAGAAGCGGTATTTCCGGCACACGGGGTACATGGGCCACGAACGGTTTACGCCGGTGAGTAAGGTGATCAGCAAGCATCCCGAGCGCGTGATCGAGAAGGCCGTCTGGGGGATGCTGCCCAAGACCACGCTGTCGCGGCAGCACGTCAAACAGATGCTGAAGGTGTACGCCGGTCCGGAGCATCCGCATGCGGCGCAGCAGCCCGCGCCGCTCGTGGAGGCCAAATGACCGCGGTCCCCCCCCCGGAGCTGCGCTGGCACGCGATCGGCCGCCGGAAGCTTGGGATCGCGCGCGTGTATTTGACCCCCGGTTCGGGAAAGTGGAGCGTCAACGGGCGGACGCTGGGTGACTATTTCCCCCGGCCCTCGCTGGTCTCGCACATTCAGCAGCCGTTCACCGCCACCGACACGCTCGGCGCATTCGACGTGAAGGCGCGCGTCGTGGGCGGCGGCTTGACGGGGCAGGCGGGCGCGCTGCGGTTGGGCATTGCGCGTGCCTTGGTGCTGGCGGACGATCGCCATCGCAAGAAACTCCGAGAGCAAGGACTCCTGACGCGCGATCCACGCGCCGTGGAGCGGAAGAAGCCGGGCCGCGCGGGTGCGCGGAAGCGGTTCCAGTTCAGCAAGCGGTAAGCGTTCAAATACTCACGCCGCTTGATCTCACCCTGGGTCCCTCCGGGGTTGGGTGAGAGATGAGAGCGGCGGCGGAAACAACCCAGGAAAGGGAGTAAATGCCTCAGCCTCAGTTGCAGGAACTGTTGGAAGCAGGTGTGCATTTCGGCCACCAGACTCGCCGCTGGAATCCGAAGATGCGGCGGTTCATCTTCGCCGAACGCTCCGGCATCTACATCATCGATCTGCAAAAGACGATGCGCCAGCTCGACGCCGCGCAAGAGCTGCTGCGCAACGTCGTCCTGAAGGGTGAGGGCGTGTTGTTCGTCTGCACCAAGAAGCAGCTCAAGGGGATCCTGGAGGCGGAAGCAAAGCGCTGCAGCGCGTTCTATGTGACGGAGCGCTGGCTCGGCGGCACGCTGACGAACTTCCAGACGATCAAGAAGCAGATCAAGCGGCTCAAGGATCTGGAACAGGGTGCGGCGGATGGCGACTTCACGAATTACACGAAGAAGGAGCAGCTGCTCTTCGACCGCGAACGCGGCAAGCTGGACAAGAATCTCGCGGGCATCAAGAACCTGGGCCGGCTGCCGGGCGCGCTGTTCGTGGTGGACGCCAAGAAGGAACGGATCGCCGTCGCCGAGGCGAACAAGCTCGGGATTCCGGTGGTCGCGATCGTAGATACGAATGCCGATCCCGACCTGATCACCGTTCCGATTCCAGGAAACGACGACGCGATTCGCGCGGTCTCCTTGATCACGGGCGCGATCTCGGATGTGATCGCTGAAGCCCGGCGGCAGATGCCCCTGCGTGAGTCCGCGACGGGCGAAGAAGGAGAAGGCACGACGTACTCGACCGAGACGGGTGAGGCCGATGTGGAGGGTGATCGCAAGAAGCGGCCGGCGCGGCGGAAGCGGCGCCCGAAGCCCGAAGCGATCGCGGCCCGCCTGAAAACGGAAGAGGCGCCGGCGTCCGCGGAACCCGTCAGCGGGGAGAAGGCGTAACAACTCGAGCTGGATGAACACACCGACCGCCGCCCCCGGGCTTCACGGCGCGAGGGCGGCGTTTTTATGAGGAAGGGAAAGGGAGAGGACGCAATGACTTCTGTGAAAGAGATTCCGACGAAACTCGTGGCCGAGCTCCGCGCTCGGACCGGTGCGGGCATGATGGACTGCAAGAGCGCGCTGCAGGAATGCGGCGGTGATCTCGATAAGGCCGTCGACATTCTGCGCAAGAAGGGTGCAGCCAAAGCCGAGAAGCGCGCAGGGCGCGAAGCGTCGGAAGGGTGGATCGGATCCTACGTTCACCATGATGGTTCCGTGGCCGTACTCGTCGAGCTGAACAGCGAGACGGATTTCGTGGCGCGCACGGACGACTTCAAGGCGCTGGCCAAGGAAATCGCGGTGCACGTCGCGGCCACGAAGCCGCTGGCGGTCCGCATCGAGGACCTGCCGGCCGACCTGGTCCGGCGCGAACGCCAGGTCTATGAGGCACAGGTCGCCGAGCAAAAGAAGCCCGAGAACATCCGCGCCAAGATCGTGGACGGCATGATGAAGAAGTTCTACGAAGACAACGTCCTGCTCGAGCAGAAATTCGTGAAGGACGACAAGCGGACCGTCGGCGATCTGGTGAAAGAATTGTCCGGCAAGACCGGTGAGAAGGTCGAGGTGCGGCGGTTTGTGCGCTTCGAGCTCGGAGGCAACTGAGTGCCAAAGCAGCTCGCCTTCACGCGTGCGCTTCTCAAATTATCCGGAGAGGCGTTTGCGGGTGGGCGAGCTTCCGGCATCGATTTCGCCGTCATCGAGCGCCTGGCCGATGAGCTGAAATCCGTCGCCGCGACCGGCGTGCAGCTCGGTCTCGTGATCGGTGGCGGCAACATCCTCCGCGGCACGGCGGCGAGCGACCAAGGCATGGATCGCGTCTCCGCGGATTACATGGGGATGCTTGCCACCGTCATCAACGCGCTCGCGCTGCAAGACATTCTCGAGAAGAAGGGCGTGGACACGCGCGTCATGACGGCGATCCGGATGGAGGAGCTGGCGGAGCCCTACATCCGCCGGCGCGCGGTGCGCCATCTCGATAAGGGGCGGATGGTGATTTTCGCCGGCGGGACCGGCAATCCCTACTTCTCCACCGACACCGCCGCGGTGTTGCGCGCGCTCGAGATTGAGGCGCAGGTGATTCTCAAGGCGACCAACGTGGACGGGATCTATACCGCGGATCCCAAGAAAGAACCTTCCGCGAAGTTCTTGCCGACCCTGACGTTCCAGGAAGCGCTGGTGAATGGCTACGCCGTGATGGACGCCAACGCCTTCGGGTTGTGCAAAGAGAACAAGCTCCCCATCGTGGTGTTCAACATCAACCAGCCCGGCGCGACGGCGAGGGTTCTGGCCGGTGAGCGCGTCGGCACGATCGTCCAATGACCCCCACGCTGAACGATCACGTCAAGCACGCGAAGCAGCTCATGGACAAAGCGGTCGAGGCGGTGAAGCGCGAATTCTCCACGGTCCGCACCGGGAAGGCGACGACGGCGTTGCTCGATCTCGTGCGGGTCGAAGCCTACGGCAACGAGATGCCGCTCACGCAGGTGGCGAGCGTCGCCACGCCGGAGCCGAAGCTGCTGACGGTCCAGCCGTGGGATAAGAGTCTGATGAAGGCCGTGGAGAAGGGCATTCTGGCGTCCGATCTGGGACTCACGCCGTCGAACGACGGCAACATCATTCGCATCCCGCTGCCGCCCTTGACCGAGGAGCGGCGCAAGGAGCTCGTCAAAGTCGTGCACAAGTTCGCCGAAGAGGGTCGGGTCGCCATCCGGCACGCGCGCACCGAGACGATGAACAAGATCAAGAAGACAGAGCACGTCTCGTCGGACGATCAGAAGCACTCCGAGAAAGAAGTGCAGAAGGCGCACGACGACCATCTCAAGGCGGTCGACGCCGCCGTCAAGGCCAAAGAAGCGGAGATCATGGAAGTCTGATGTTGCCAGGACCGATACCGCGCCACGTCGCGATCATCATGGACGGCAACGGCCGCTGGGCGAACGAACGCCGGCTGCCGCGGCCGTTCGGCCATCGCGCGGGAATGAAAGCCGTCCGGGAAGCCGTCGAAGGGGCGATCGCGGAAGGGGTCGAGGTCCTGACGCTCTTCGCGTTCTCGGACGAAAACTGGAACCGCCCGGCGCCCGAGATCTCCGCGCTGATGGATCTGCTCGAGGAGTATATCGCCAAAGAAGCTGCCGAGCTGCGGGGGCAAGGCGTGCGGGTGCATGTGCTCGGCGACCGGAGCCGACTGACCCCGGGCGGGCGCGCCGCGGTCGAGCGCGTCGAGCGTGAGACCGTGGGTGGCGACAAACTGTCTCTCAACCTCTGCATCTCGTACTCGTCGCGCGGCGAGATCGCGCGGGCGGCGCGACTGCTCGCGGAAGAAGTGCTGAAGGGCACCAAGAAGCTGGAAGACATCGACGAAGAGGCGATCCGGTCCAAGCTGTATACCGCGCCCTGGGGTGATCCGGACCTGTTGATTCGGACCTCCGGCGAGCAGCGCCTGTCGAACTTCCTCCTCTGGCAACTCGCGTACACCGAGCTCTACATCACGCCGGTGTTGTGGCCCGACTTCAACCGCCGCACGCTGCGCGACGCCATTCTCGATTATCAACGGCGCGATCGGCGGTTCGGCAAAGTCACCGCGTCCTGATGCCCTCGCAAAACCTGGTGCAGCGTATCGCCGTCTCCGCGGTCGCCATTCCGCTCGTGATCGGCATCATCTGGCTGGGCGGCTGGACGCTGGCGGCGACGCTGGCGCTGCTGGGCGTGCTGGGTGCGCGCGAGGTTTACGACTTCGGACGCCGCCAGGGCATCGAGGCACTCGAGCGCACCGGCTGGCTCGCGGCCGCGGCGACTCCGCTCCTCGTCTACTGGGCGAAAGGCTTCGCGCTCTACCTGGGCGCTATCTGGCTTATGCTCGCACTGGTGATCGCGATGGCACGGCGCGGACCGACCGGCCGGCCGCTGACGAGCGTTTCGATCACGCTGTTCGGTTGCGTCTACGCGTCGGGGATGCTGGCTTTTCTGATCGCGATCCGGCACGGCAGCGACGCCGCCATCCGGCCCGTGGCATATGTCCTCCTGACGCTGTTCCCGCTCGTCATCACCTGGATCTGCGACACGGCTGCGATGGTGGTAGGCACGGCCGTCGGAGGACCGAAACTCGCTCCCGTCCTGTCTCCCAAGAAGACGCAAGCCGGTGCGGTCGGTGGTACGCTCGGTGGCGTGATCACCGCGCTCGCGCTCGGCGAATTCGTGCTGAACCGGGAAGGCTGGAGCTTCAGCGCGGGACAGCTGTTGCTGTTTGGTCTCGCCGTCTCCATTGTCGGGCAGATCGGCGACATCGCGGAATCGCTGTTCAAGCGCGAAGCGGGCCTTAAGGATTCTTCGTCCCTCATTCCGGGCCACGGCGGCGTGCTCGATCGACTCGACTCACTGTACTTCGTGATCCCTACGGCGGCAGGATTGTATCGCATGTTCGGGATGATATGAGCGTCGGCGTCGCGGTCCTGGGCTCGACAGGGTCGATCGGCCGATCCACGCTCCAGGTGCTGTCGCGCCAGCGGGATCGCTTTCGCGTCGTGGCGATCACGGGCCATTCGAACACGGATCTGCTCACCCAGCAGGCCGCGGAGTGGAAGCCGGCGTTCGTCGGACTCGTGAATGGTGTGGGAAAGGGGGACGAGGGACGGGGGAAGGGTACTGCCTGCCTCGTCGAAGCTGCGACGCACCCCGACGTAAAAATCGTCGTGAATGGCATTGTGGGTGCCGCCGGGCTCGAGGCGACGCTCGCCGCCTTGCGCGCTGGGAAGCGGGTCGCGCTCGCGAACAAGGAAACGCTCGTGATGGCAGGGGAGCTGGTCGCGCAGGCGGCTCGCGAGGGCGGCGGTGAAATCGTGCCGGTGGATTCCGAGCATAGCGCCGTGCTGCAGTGCGTGGCGGGCCGGCAGCCGGCCGAGCTGGCGCGCCTCATTCTCACGGCGTCGGGTGGTCCGTTCCGCACGTGGGGGCCGGAGCGCGTCTCCCGTGCGACGGTCGCCGAGGCACTGAAGCATCCGACCTGGACCATGGGCAAGAAGATCACGGTCGATTCGGCGACGCTCGTGAACAAGGCGCTCGAGGTCATCGAAGCGCACTTCCTGTTCGACGTGCCGTACCAGAAGGTGGACGTCGTCATACATCCGCAGTCGGTCATTCACGGTTTTGTGGAGTTCGTAGACGGTTCGGTGCTGGCTCAGGTGGGCTTTCCGACGATGGAGCTGCCGATTCTGTATGCCTTGACCTACCCCGATCGTGTACCGGATGAGGGCGTGCGCCGCTTTGATCCCGTCGCCGCCGGCACGCTGACATTCGAGCCCCTACAGCCAGAGCGCTTCCCGTCGTACGTGATTGGCCGCGAGGCGGCGCGGCTCGGCGGGACGGCACCGGCGCGCTTCAACGCGGCGAACGAGGTTGCGGTGCAGCTCTTTCTCGAAGAGCGCATCCCCTTCGGGCGCATTGCGGAGATCATCGAGCGCGTGACGAAACAGACGCCGCAGCGCGGCGACGCCACTTCTCTCGAAGCGGTGCTCGCCGCGGACGCCGAGGCGCGGCAGGTGGCGCGGGAGGCCGCGTGCTCCTGACCATCGCGTCGCTCATCGTTGTACTGGGTGTGCTGATCTCGGTGCACGAATTCGGCCATTTCATCGTCGCCAAAGCGGTGGGCATTCAGGTGCTGCGGTTTTCGCTAGGATTTGGCCAGCCCCTGATCGCCTGGCGCCGGGGCGAGACGGAATACTGGATCTCGTGGATCCCGCTCGGCGGGTACGTGAAAATGGCGGGCCTCGAAGAAGAAGGAATGGCGGGCGAGCTCGAAGGTGGCAAAGCCAGCGTGCCGATCGATCCGGCGCGCGCGTTCGACAAGAAGCCGCTGTGGGCACGGATGGCGGTGATCTTGGCGGGTGTCACGATGAACGTGATTCTCGCGTTTGTGATCTACACGGGCCTCGGCATTGCGGTAGGCAATCCCACCCGGCCCACGACCCAGATCGACACCGTGCTTGTCAGCCGGCTGCCTCAGGGAGCGAAAGCGCTCGCCACGCTACAACGCGGTGACCGCATCACCACGATCAACGGCGATACCGTTCGAACGTGGGAGGATGTGCAGACGCATCTGCTCAGGGATACCGGCACGGTGCTCCTGCAGCTGGCGGGGAAGGGCACGATTCAGTTCACACAGCCCCGCGACGACAACGAGCGGCTCGCGCTCGCCCGCTGGGGTCTGGAGCCGCTCATGCCGGCGCGGATTGGGAAGGTGCTGCCGGGTGAGCCGGCGAAACGCGCGGGCCTGCAACCTGGCGATTTGGTCGTGCGCGCCGGGGCCGACACCGTCCGGTCGTGGAGCGATCTGATCCACAGACTGTGGTTGAATCCGGAGCGGCCCATCGCGCTCAGCGTGATGCGCGGGGATTCCCTGCTACAGCTCAGTGTCACCCCACGTACCGAAACCGAGCCGGATAGTCTGTCGCCGCGACCCAAGACGTTTGGCTACATCGGCGCCGAGGGAGGCTTTGTGGTCAATCGGCGCATATCGGTCGGCCAGGCGTTTGTAGACGGCGCGAAGCAGACCGCGAGCACGGTTGGTGTGATGGTCGAGAGCGTCAGACGCTTGGTGTTGGGCCGCGCGTCGGTCCGGGACGTGGGAGGGGTCATCACGATCGCCCAGGTCTCGGGCCAGGCTGCGCGCCTTGGCCTCGTACAATTCCTGAGCTTCCTCGCGTTCTTCTCCATCAGTCTCGCGGTACTGAACTTGCTGCCGATCCCGGTGCTGGACGGCGGGCACGCGATGTTCCTCATCGCCGAGGGCATTCGCCGCCGGCCACTCTCACCGCAGCTGCGGCTGCGACTCACCCAGCTCGGCATGCTCGTCGTACTCGCGATCATGGTCGTGGCCTTGAGCAACGATGTCCTCCGACTCTTCCGTTAACGACGCGCTGGCCGACTACGCTGCCGGACGGATAACTACGCAGCAGCTGGTGGGCGTGGTGGCGGCTGCTTACTACGGGGATGGGGGACGGGGGAAGCGGGACGGGTTGAAGCCGGTCATTGATGTGATTGATCGCGCGCATCCGGGGATCGTGGAACTCTCTGCGGCTTCGGACAAACCAGGGTTTTCCGTGCGCCTTGCGGAGCGGCCATTTCCAAAGCGACTCGAGGCCGAGCTTAGGCAGGCGGTAGCAGCGGTAGTTACCCTTTCCGCGTCACCCGTCCCCCCTCCCGGGTTGTTCACCAGGATTGTACGAGTCATCCGTCGAGTCTTCAGCGCATAAGCCTTACCACCAATCCAATCAGCAGCAGCAGTCCCACAGCCACGCCCGCAAGGACCAGCCACGTCGGCCGGCCGGACTGCGGATCGCGCAGCGCCTCCCGCTGTGTCGTTCCCAACGGCGCCGTGCCCATTGTGGCTGTCGGCCTGAGTTTCTGCTGGACTTCGTCCAGATCCGCGCGCAGCTCGGCGGCGTTGGCGTAGCGGTCGTCGGGATGCTTCGCCAGACATTTCATCACCACCCGCTCGAACCGCTTCGACAGTTCGGTGCGCTTGCGACGGAGCGACGGCGGCGGATCCTCCACGTGCATGCGCGCCAACTCGAACCAGTCGTTCGAGCTGAACGGCACCTCGCCGGTCGCGGCCTTGTAGAGCGTGATCCCGAGTGCGTAGAAGTCCAACCGCTGGTCGAGAGGCCGCCCCTGAGCCTGTTCAGGCGACAGGTAGTGCGGGGTCCCGATCGTCATGTTCACTCCGGTGGAAGCGACGTAGCCGGAGACCGCCCGCGCAATGCCGAAGTCGGTCAGCACCGCCGCGCCATCGGAGCGAATCAGCACGTTGTCGGGCTTCAAGTCGCGATGAATGACACCTTGCTGGTGCGCGAACTCAAGCGCCGCCGCGATGTCGCGCGCGAGCCGGAGGATATCCTCCTCGGGCAGCGGTCCCTCGCGCGCGATCCGCGCCCCCAGACTGTCGGCACAGAGGTCCATCGCGAAGTAGACGTGCTCGCCCGTCTTCGCGACGGAGCGAATGCGGATGATGTTAGGGTGCTCGAGCTTTGCCGCCGTCTCGCTCTCGTTGCGAAACCGGCTCTCGAACTGGGCATCGCCCGCGTAGCGGGGCTTGAGGACCTTGATCGCGACCGGAGTCCCATCGGGCGCCCGGCCGACGAACGCCCAAGCAAAGCCCCCTTGGCCCAGGAGCCGCTCCAGGGTATAGGGGCCAAGCGTTTGGCCGACGAGGTCGGTAGCGGCGTGACTCACTTTACAAAGGGGTGCAAGTCGGTTAACCTACGGCGCTTCCAACGATTAGGGAACAGGGACGATGTACGATAAGACGACGCCGGTCAGGAAACACGGGCTGCACGACCGGGACACCGGTTCGAGCCGGGTCCAGGTGGCGCTGCTCACCGAGCGGATCAACAGCCTCACCGAGCACTTCCGGGTTCACGCGAAGGACTTCCACGGGCAACGGGGCCTGCTGCGGATGGTCAGCCGCCGGCGCCGCCTGCTGGAGTACTTGAAGCGCACCGATCTCGCGAAGTACCGGCAGCTCATCGACGAGCTCGGTCTCCGACATTAAGCCGTGCAAGGCGTCGTGCTGGGCGCCCCGGGAAGAGCACCGGGGCGCTCGGCGTGTTTTCCAGTGCTCTAGACAGGTAATGCAGTGAAGCGTGTAGAAACAAATTTCGCCGGCCGGACCCTGAAAATCGAATCGGGGCGGCTGGCCAAGCAGGCGGCAGGGTCGTGTCTCGTGCAGTTCGGCGAAACGGTCGTGCTGGCCGCCGTGACCGTCTCCGACAACGTTGCAAACCTGCCGTATTTCCCCCTGACCGTCGAATACCGCGAGAAGGCCTACGCCGCCGGAAAGATCCCCGGCGGCTTTTTGAAGCGCGAAGGCCGGCCCTCCGACGAAGAAGTCACGTCGGCGCGCGTCATCGACCGCGGCGTGCGGCCGCTCTTTCCCGAAGGCTTCAAGAACGAAGTGCAGGTCTTCGTCTACGTGCTCTCGGCCGACCAGGAGAACGACGCCGATGTGCTGGGCGTCGTGGCCGCTTCGACCGCGCTCTCGCTGTCGAAGGTGCCATGGAACGGACCGATCGCGGCAGTGCGGGTCGGGCGCGTCGAAGGCGCCTGGATCCTGAATCCGACGTTCCAGCAGCTCGAGTTCTCCGATGTCGATCTGACCGTTTCGGGCTCGCGAGAATCGATCGTGATGGTCGAGGGCGGCGCGCTGGAGTTGACGGAGGCGGAGATCATCAAGGGGCTCGAAGTTGCCCACAAGGGAATCAAGGAGCTGCTCGAGGTCGCCGATCAGGTGGTCGAGGCGGTGCAGCAGCCCAAGATGGAATGGACCAAGGCCGAACCCCCCAAGTCCACGATCGTCGAGCAGCTCGCCGAAGAGTTCCCGGACAAGCCGCGTGAGATTGCGGACGTCATCGAGGGAATCGAGTACCAGACGATGCGCGAGCGCGTGCTGACGGCGGGCGAGCGGGTCGACGGACGCGATCTCGATACCGTCCGGCCGATCGCGTGCGAAGTGGGCTGGCTGCCGCGCGCCCACGGCTCGGCGCTGTTCACGCGCGGGCAGACGCAGGCGCTCGCGACCGTGACGCTGGGCACGACCGACGACGAGCAGCGCATCGACTCGATCGACGTCGCGCAGGAAACGACGAAGTCGTTCATGCTGCATTACAACTTCCCGCCGTTCTCGACGGGCGAAGTGAAGCCGGTGCGCGGCGTGTCGCGCCGTGAGATCGGCCACGGTGCCCTCGCCGAGCGTGCGCTGCAGGCGGTCCTGCCGCCGTACGAGCAGTTCCCCTACACGATCCGGATCGTGTCCGAGATTCTCGAGTCCAACGGTTCGTCGTCGATGGCCTCGGTCTGCTCCGGCTCGCTCGCGCTCATGGATGCCGGCGTGCCGATCAAATCGGCGTGCGCGGGTGTCGCGATGGGGTTGATCACCGAGGGCGGGCGGACGGCGATCCTCACGGACATTCTGGGTACCGAGGATCACCTGGGCGACATGGACTTCAAGGTCGCCGGGACCCGGGATGGCGTGACGTCGATTCAGATGGACATCAAGGTCGAGCGGCTGGACTGGAAAGTCATCAGCGAGGCTTTGGACAAGGCGCGCAAGGCGCGGGTGCACATTCTCGATATTATGCAGCAGGCGATGCCCGAGCCGCGCTCGCAGCTCTCCAAGTATGCGCCCCGCATCATCACGATTCAGATCCGTCCCGACAAGATCGGCGACCTCATCGGTCCCAAGGGCAAGACGATCCGCGGCATCCAGGAGCAGACCGGCGCCCAGATCAACGTGGAGGACACGGGTGTGGTCACGATTTCGGGTGTAGGTGAAGCGGCAGAGCGTGCCCGCGACATCGTCGCCGGTCTCATGCAGGAGCCAGAAGTCGGCAAGGTGTATGAGGGCGTCGTGAAGAGCACGACCGCGTTCGGCGCGTTCGTCGAGATCATCCCGGGCGTCGAAGGGCTGCTCCACATCTCCGAGCTGCAGCATGGTCGCACCGAAAAGACGGAGGACGTCGTCAAGAAGGGCGATCATCTCAAGGTGAAGCTGCTCGAGGTGGACGAACGGGGCCGGATGCGCCTGTCCCGGAAGGCTCTGTTAGAACGCTAGACACAGTCCGGCTGGACCGAGAGATCCACCGGACCGCCGCTCCGAACGGGGTGACCGTTCTGAGTGAGCGTGAGCCGAGCGTCCGCTCGGTGGCGCTCGGCGTCTGGATCCGCACGGCGAGCGCAAACGAGCTGCGCCCTAAAATGGGCGTGTCGCACCTGCTCGAGCACATGGTGTTCAAGGGCACCGAACGCCGGACGGCGCAGGAGATCGCGCTGTCGCTGGAAGCGCGGGGCGGCTCGCTCGACGCCTACACGTCTCGTGATTCCACCGCGTATCACGCCCGCGTGCTCGATGCCGATCTCCCCCGGGCGCTCGACGTGATTACCGACATCGTGCATCGCCCCGTCCTGCGCGACAGCGATCTCTCGCTCGAGCGCCAGGTGGTGCTCGAGGAAATCAGCACGGTCAAAGACACACCGGATGACGAAGTCTTCGATCTGACATACGAAACGATGTGGCCGACCCATCCTTACGGCTTCCAAATTCTCGGGACCAAGGAGACGGTGACCGCGCTGTCGGCGGATGACCTGAAACATCTCCACACCCGCGCCTATTTCCCCGGCAATTGCGTCGTCGCGGCGGCGGGCAACCTGACGCACGACGCGCTGCTCAAGGAGGTCGAGGCGCAAGGGTGGTTCGATGGGGGAGCCGCGGCGGGGCAACCCCCACCGCCGGTGCCGCCCGTGCCCCCCGCGGTTCGCGGCGCCACGCGCGCGTTCGAAAAGGACACCGCACAGACCCACATCGTCTTCGCGACCGACACCATTCCCTATGCGGACCTCCGGAAGTACGGCCTGCTGGTGCTCTCCAACATCTTCGGGGGCGGCATGTCGAGCCGGCTGTTCCAGCGCATCCGTGAAGAGCTCGGCCTGGCATACGCGATTTACAGCTTTACGTCGTTCTATCGCGCGGTCGGGATGGCCGGCGTCTACGTGGGCACGCAACCCGGCCGGTCCGAGAAAGCGGCCGAGGCGATCCGAGGCGAATTTGCGCGCATGGCGAAAGAAGGCTTGCGTGGTGACGCATTGGAGGATGCGAAACAGCAGACCCTCGGACAGTTGATGCTGTCGCTGGAGAGCCCCACATCCCGGATGTATCGTTTGGCAAGCACGGCCGTCTATGGCGAGCAGTATCGCAGCCTGGATGAAGTCCTGCGCACCGTGGAAGCCTTGACCGCGGATGAGGTGTCGGCCTTGGCCGAGGAGTTCTTCGCGCCGGCGCGGCAGACGGTGGTGTCGCTGGGCCCCAACGGAGGCAAACCGTGATCATCGGCCTGCCTAAGGAAATCAAGACCGCGGAGCATCGCGTGGCGCTCGTGCCGGCCGGCGCCGAGTCGCTCGCCAGCGACGGCCACACCGTCCTCGTGGAGCAGGGGGCGGGCCTGGGGTCGGGCTTCAGCGACGATGCCTACCGGGCGGCGGGCGCGGAGATCGTCCCGTCCGCGGACGCGGTGTGGTCGAAATCCGAGATGATCCTGAAGGTGAAGGAACCGATCGAGCCGGAGTGGGCACGGCTCCGCAAGGGTCAGGTCGTCTTCACCTATTTCCACTTCGCCGCGTCGGAGCCGCTTACCAAAGCGGTGATCAAGTCGGGCTGCGTCGCGATCGCGTACGAGACGGTGGAGCTGCCGAGCAAGGAGCTGCCGCTCCTCACGCCAATGAGCGAGGTCGCGGGACGGATGGCGGTTCAGGAAGGCGCGAAGTACCTCGAGAAGGTCTTCGGTGGCTACGGTATTCTGCTCGGCGGCGTGCCGGGCGTGCTGCCCGCGGAAGTGCTGATCCTCGGCGGTGGCGTTGTGGGGACGAATGCGGCGAAGATGGCCGCGGGGCTGGGCGCCCACGTCACGCTCCTCGATATCTCCCTCGACCGCCTGCGCTACCTGTCCGATGTCCTCCCGGCCAATGTCGACCTCCTGTTCTCGAACCGCCACAATGTCCTCGAGCAGCTCGCCAAGGCGGATGTCGTGATCGGCGCCGTGCTGCTCACCGGTGCGAAAGCGCCGAGGCTGGTGAAGCGCGCCGATCTGAAACTGATGAAGCAGGGCTCGGTGATCGTGGACGTCGCCGTGGATCAGGGCGGCTGCATCGAGACGACGAAACCGACCACGCACGACCAGCCGACCTATGTGGTTGACGGCGTCATTCACTATGCGGTGGCCAACATGCCCGGCGGCGTGCCGCGGACATCGACGTTGGCGCTGACGAATGCGACGCTGCCGTACGCCAAGAAGCTGGCCCGCATGGGATGGAAACAGGCGTGCAAGCAAGATCCGAGCTTGTTTCTGGGACTCAATGTGGTCGAAGGAAAGGTCGTGTATCCGGGAGTGGCCGAAGCCTTTGGGCTGTCGCTGGCTGATCCCAAGTCTGTGGTCTGACCGCGTGCGTTTTTCTCCCCGTTTCATCAGGAGTGAGTATGAAGCGAGCAGTTCTCACCGCGCTCAGCGGCCTCGTCATCATTGCCTTCGCCGCCCAGGCCCAGGACAAGCCGAGTCGGGCCGTCGATCCTGCTGCCGCGGCTTCCGCCCGGAAGGTCCTCACCGCCACCGGCGCCACCAAGCTGATGCTCGGCAATCTCGAGTCCATGATCGCTTCCCAACGACAGAGCAGCCCGCAGATCCCCGCCGCGTTCTGGGACGCGTTCCTGGCGCACGCGCGGCGCGACACCACCCAGCTGATTGACATGCTGGTACCGATCTACGCGACGCATCTGACCCAGAGCGAGCTCGACGAGCTGGTCCGGTTCTACAGCTCGCCGATCGGTCAACGCTTGACGGCCGCTCAGCCCGCCATCTTCAAAGAGAGCATGGCGGCGGGCGAGACGTGGGGCGAGCAGATCGCGCGCATGGTGGGCGACAGCCTGCAGAAGGCGCAAGGAAATCCTCCGCCGAACAAATGAGCCGTCATGATC
>WNGG01011505.1_pt1 | contig 26899 bp, 24 predicted proteins | sample 5400661 | NCBI WGS metagenome assembly WNGG01 (sample SAMN13153372, study PRJNA577476) | soil metagenome | isolation source: 100 cm soil or saprolite under Garry oak tree replicate 1 | place: USA:California | collected 2016-06-15
CTTGATCTTCGACCCGGTGACCGGCGCGGCCGTCTTCGATTCTCGGCGACCGGGCCTGGGGCAAATCGTCACCCGCCGCGTGTTGCCACAGAGCGGCACGCTGCTCGTCCACGGGCGGGCTGCGGGGGCGGGGGCGGGGGCGGGGTCTTCGGTCGTCGCGCTCTACGATCTCGTGACGGGCGAGCAGCGGTGGGCGAACCCAGCGCTGTTCGAGCAGACCGACCCCAAGAAGAAGGGACTCGGAGGCCTGATGCAGGGCTTGGTACGCGCGGCGTCCGAGGCGACCGCGCTCGAGGTCCTGCAGGCGGGGCCCGACATGATCGTGGTCCACACGCTGATGGGTCTGCGGGGGCTCGACGCGCGCACGGGTGCCGTGCGCTGGTCCGCGGCGCTGCCCACCGCCCGCGCGGGCAACCCCGCGCGCCACGTGCGGCTCTACCCGTCGCTCAACAAACCCGATCGCATCTACGTGAGCTTCGACGACCGGCTCATGGCCTATCGACTCGCCGACGGTCAGGCGGTGTGGTCCAAGCCGGCGACGGTGGAGGGCTGGGTACACGACATCGTTGAGCACCCCGACGGCATCGTCATCCTCCCGGAATCGCCGCCCGCCAATCAGGCGACCGGCAACGTGCGGATCGTGAACGGTGTGGTGCAGACGGGGCTCAACGTGGCGCGCTATGAGGATGGAACGACCATCGCCGCCAAGCCGCTGCGCATGCGCGGCACTGTAAGGGACGCGATGATCGTCGGTGGCTCAGCGGTGCTCGCGGTGGACGCCGAGTCGCGCACCTTTGTGAACGTGCTGGACGTGGCCACGGCCAGCGTGCGCCTGAAGAAGGATGTGAAGATCAAGGGCCAGCTCGCCTACGCCGAGCTCACGCCCGGAGGGGGGGGCCTGCTCTACATCTCGCGGCCCGACGCGGCGACGAACGCCGAGGTGAACGTCATCGACCTCGCCTCGGGCGAGCCGAAGTTCAAGGACGCGATCGAGAGCGGCAAGCCGCTCTCCGCGGGCGACTACAATGCCGCGCGGTACGCCCTGCACCATGTCGTCGAGGGGACGACGCTCTATGTCTTTGCGAGCCACGATCACCGGCTGTACGCGATCGATCGCAACGCCGGTACGTTCCGCGCGCTCGGCGGCGAGATCAAGCTGCAGGGCGGCGAGGATCCGGTTGACATGGAGATCCGGCCGGCAGGGATTGTGCTGATCGCGCCCCAGAACCTCGTGGTTGTGGCGCGGGATGGGCAGGTGAAGCAGCAGGTCTACTACCCTGCCCCGCAGCTGCCGGGGCTGCTGCGCGCCCTGTATCGGATCAACGCCGTGCGCGCCGGCCTGTACGGCGCCGCCGCCTCGGCGTACGGCGACGCCTTCGCCCAGGCGTCGCGCACCGCCACGGATTCCAACGCGCGACGCATCACCGGACAACTGGCCACGGCGTACTCGCAGGGCGGCGCCCAGCTCACGGGCTATTCGCACCAGGCGGCGGCGCTCGCCTCGAAGCGGTTCCGGGCCTCGCTCACCGTTCCGGGGTCGGTGTTCATGTTGACGCGCGCGCCTGAGGGGAACGGCAACGTGCTGCTGCAGATCGACAAGGACAGCGGGCAGCCGCGGGCGCGCGTGGATCTGGGCAAGGAGCGCGAGCCGGTGTACGCGGTGGACGACGTCGCCGGGATGCTGTTCCTGCGGACCGCGTCGGGCACGCTCGTCGGCTACCGGCTCTGATCGTAGGCTTGCTGCAGGCGTTTGATATCGATCTTGGTCATCTTCAGCATCGCCTGCATGACCCGGTTTGCCTTGGCGGGGTCTTTGTCCCCCAGCAGCTTGCCCAAGATCGTGGGAACGATCTGCCACGACAGGCCATACTTGTCCTGGAGCCAGCCGCATTGGTCTTTCCGGCCGCCTGCAGAGAGCTTGTCCCACAGCTCGTCTACTTCTTTTTGCGTGTCACAGTTCACGAACAAAGAGATCGCCGGCGTGAACTTGAATTGCGGGCCGCCGTTCAGGGCGTAGAAGTCCTGTCCCTCGAGCTGGAATGTCGCGGACATGACCGTCCCCTTCGGCCCCGGCCCTGCTTCTCCGTACCGAGTCACCCTCACGACCTTCGAGTTCTTGAAGATCGAGACGTAGAAATTCATCGCCTCTTCGGCTTTGCCGTCGAACCACAGGAACGGGACGATCTTCTGCACATGCTCCTCCCTATTGATGGACACGCGGGCGGTACAGGACGCCGCCGAGCCACGTACAGGGCAAGCCGGTGACCGCGAGCGCGACCGGGTACCAGAGCGGGCCGAGTCCGGGCTTGGCGATCGCGACCATCACACCGGCGAGGCCCGGCGCGAGCCCGACGAGGCCGAGGATCAGGGCGTGGCGCACGGGCGCGTGGGGGGCGAGCCGCGCCGTGACGTAGCCGCCCAGGACGGTGTAGACGATGCGATACGCCGTGGCCACCGCGAAGAGCCCGCCCGCCATCGGTTCGCCCCACGGCGGGTATACCCTGAGCACATGCAGCACCTGGTCGGTGCCGAGCGAAAGGACGACGATCGCGGCGAACCCCGCGGCGACCGCGCCCGTGCTGCGCCAGAAGGACGTCGTCATCTGGTTACCCTCGAAGTTGCAGCGAGCAGCTCGTCGAGCCGGTCGGCGCGGCTGCCGTCAAGGCCCGTCAGGCCGCCTGCGGATCAACTATTTCTTCGCGGGCGCGAGCGGCCCCAGCGACCGCGACGGCCCGATGCGTCGCGCTTCGATCCGCAAGAACTCCGTGACCCAGGTCTTTCCGCCATCCGTGGAGCGGTCGCCCGTCCAGGAAAAGCGATCCGGCCGGATGTCGTAGTAGCGAATCCGCCAGATCGACGGGTTTGGGCTCATCACGCCGAACTTCTGCTCGATGTGCATTTCCGTGCCGATGCGGTGCGCGGTGCCCACATTTTGCAGGCCGGTTCCCGATTCCGCCGAGACAAGCTCCCATTGATCGAGGACGGCGTTGTACGCGCGCAACGTGGACGACACATAGTAGGTCTGGCCGCTGTCCCCCACGACGCGATACTCATCCAGGATCTGTGCGCCCTCGGCGAGGCGCACCGCGCTCCAGTATCCGCGGCCCGTCCCGAACTCGCGACTCACGGAGGTGAACTCCCAATCGCCGAGCAGGTAATCGAAGTCCCCCTGATGTGCCTCGTAGGACGCCTTGATTTGCTCCTTGGTGCGCCGACCACTGGCCTGCGCGGACAGCAGTGATGCGATCGCCATCGAGACGAGCAGGGCTGCGGCACACAGCGGGAGAACGGTGCGGCGCATGGCGACCTCGCTACTGGAAAGGGGAACGACTCGCACCACGTTCAGCGACCAACCTGCACCACGGCCTCCGGCCTGGCAACGTCCGTCAGGCGGCGGGGAGCTGGCCCCAGTTACAGCAGAACGAGTCTTCCGCCGCCGGTCAAGAGAATCACGAGATTCATCACGAGCAGCATCAGGTCGTAGTGCCAGCCGTATGCCCGGCCTCCCCAAAAGCCGATCTTCCACACGAAGATCTTCTTTTGTATCGCACCGAGCATGAGCAGGATCAGTCCGACGGCGGCGAGTTGTGTCAGGACCCCGAACGCCACGCCCATGCTCCCGAGGACTTCCGCGGCGCCGAGAAAGACCGTGAACCCGGTGCTCGCCCCGATGCTCTTCGACCGCTCGGCGGGGTTCCTGAGGTGATTCCACCCGCTATCGAAGAACACGACGGCGACCATGAGCCGCAGGAGCAACAAGCCGACGTCGCCGAACCGCAATAGCGCGGGGAATAGGACGCTCATGCTCGCTGCTCAGTCGGGCCGCGGCGGATGGCGGCGCAGCTGCGCCGTCGCCTCGTCGATGCGGACGATGTAGGTCCGCACGGCCTCGCCGTGCGCGCGCCGCGGCACGACGAAGTGGCGATCGTCGGGCCGCGAGCTCTTCAAGTCGTCGACCATCAGGTCTCCCCCGTGGGCCTCGACCGCTGCTTCGAAGCGCTCCACGGCCGAGAGCAGGTCCGCCAGATCCCCGGGATCCTCGGCGCCGGTCAGGGCGATCCCGCGGCTCCGCAGCCGGGCCGCCACTTCGGCCACCGCCGCCGCGCGCTCCTCGGCTTCCTCGTCGTACCGGTCCATACCCGTTGCTCCTCGCTACAGCGCCCGCCGCAGTGCGGCCGCGAGCGTCTTGGCGTCGCCCGGCTCTTCGTGGCGACGGCCGTTGATGAAGAACCTGGGCGTGCCGCTCACGCCGCTCTTGGTGCCGCTCACGAAGTCTTCACGCACCCGCGCCGCGTGGACGTGGGCGACGAGCTCGCGCCGCACCCGCTCCGCGTCGAGCCCCAACTCGCGGGCGTACCGCACCAGATCCTCGTCCGCGAGCGCCGCCTGCCGCTGGTACAGGAGATCGTGCATCTCCCAGAACTTGCCCTGCGCGGCCGCCGCCTCCGCGACCTCCGCGGCGTGTTGGGCGTGCGGGTGCTCCTCACTCAGCGGAAAATGCCGGAACACGAACTGAACCTTGCCTCCGAGCCGCCGCAGCACCTGCTTCAACTCCGGGTAGGCGCGGCCGCAAAACGGGCACTCGAAATCGCCGTACTCCACGAGCGTGACGGGGGCCTCCACCGTTCCCAGGGTGTGGTCGCGCGGCCCGACGGGCGGTCTCAGCAAGGCCATGGCGTCAGTTCAGTACGCCGCAGACGCGTCGCTCGGGCTCACGGCACGCCCTCCGCGTCGCGAGGCGCAAGTCGCTGCCGGATGGCACCGAGGTGGTACGCCGCGTGCGCGATCGCGCCGATCGCCACACCGAGTGCGTCCTCGTCCCACACGGCGTGCGTCTCCACCACCACCAGCAGGGTCTCGTACTCGCGCCGCAGTCGAGCTTGGAGGTCGGTCCAGGCAGCGTCGTCGACCCTGGACACCGTCCAACTCCGACTGCGATCGCGCGACGTCGGCTGGCCGCGAAGGCCGAGGGTCGAAAGCGCGAGACTCGAGCTCAGGTGGTGGAGGTGGCCGGCGATGGTCGTGTGGCCCGGTCCCCCCGCCTGCGAGGCTGCGGCGGCGCTCACGCCGCTGATCGTCCCAAAGACGCCGGTTCCCGGGGATGTGTCGGTAAAGTAGGTCCAGGGGCCGGGAGGCCCTGCGAAGGCCTCACGCAGCATCCTCGTCAGCAAACTCACCGTCACGGCGGGCGGTGTAGCGGTCATGGTCTCGGTCAGGCCTTGAGAGCGGAAACAAGGGGCAGCTTGCGGATCCGCTTCCCGGTGGCCGCGAAGATCGCGTTGGCCAGCGCCGGGGCCGTGACTGCCGTGCCCGGCTCGCCGATCCCGCCGGGCGGCTCGAGGTTCCGCACGAGGTGTACCTCGATCGGCGGCGTCTCATTCATCCGCAGCACGCGAACGTCATGGAAGTTCGACTGCTCCACCCGGCCGTTCTTGAGCGTCACCTCGCCCCACAAGGCGCCGCCGATGCCGAAGATGACCCCGCCCTCGATCTGCGCTTTCACGATGTCTGGGTTCACGACCGTGCCGCAGTCGACCGCGCAGACGATGCGATGCACGCGCACCTCGCCCGACTCGGACACGGAGAGCTCGGCGACCTGGACCACGTAGGTATCCCAGCCGCTGTACATCAGCGCGATGCCGCGCCCGCGCCCGGCTGGCAGCGTCTCGCCCCAGCCCGCCTGCTGCGCGGCCAACTCGAGCACCGTGCGGGCGCGCGGCGACTTTGCCAGCAGCGCGCGACGGTATTCGAACGGATCCGCCTTCGCGGCCAGGGCGAGCTCGTCGATGAAGCTCTCGATCACGAACGTATTGTGCGTGACGCCGACGCCGCGCCAGAACCCGGTGTTCACGACGGGCTCCTCGTGGCGCACGTACTCGACCTGGATCGCGGGGATATCGTACTGCAGATGCACCGCCCCGTCCAACGCATCGCCGTCGAGTCCGTTCCGGAAGGCCGGTGGCGCCCAGCGCGCCAGGATCGATGGGCCCACCAGGCGGTGCGTCCACGCGATCGGCTTGCCGTGCGCGTCCAGGCCTGCGGCTATCCGATCGTAGTAGTAGGGGCGGTAGACGTCGTGCTGCACGTCTTCCTCGCGGGTCCAGACCACCTTCACCGGCCCGTCGACCTGTTTCGCGATACGCACTGCTTGCGTGACATAGTCGACTTCGAGGCGCCGCCCGAAGCCGCCACCCAGGAGATGGTTGTGCACCACCACCTTCTCGAGCGGCAGGCCCGTGACTTGGGCGGCCGTCGCCTGAGCCCGGGCCAGCACCTGCGAGCCGGTCCACACCTCGCAGCCGTCCGGCCGGACGTGCACCGTGCAGTTGATCGGCTCCATCGTCGTGTGCGCGAGGAAAGGGGCCTGGTACACCGCCTCGAGCTTCCCGGCCGCTCCGGCGATCGCCGCCGCAGCGTCGCCCTCCTTGCGAGCGACCACGCCCGGCTGCTGCGAGGCCGCGTCGAGCTCCCGGACGACATCGGCCGTGCTCACCTTGGCATTGGGCCCGTCGTCCCAGCGGATGGCGAGCGCGGCGAGCCCTTGCTTCGCCGCCCACATGTGGTCGGCGACGACGGCGACCACATCGTCCAGCTTGACGATCTGGCGCACACCCGCGATCGCCATCGCCTTGGCCTCGTCGAGGCCGGCCACCGTGCCGCCGAGTGCCGGACTCGCGGCGACCGTGGCGATCTTCATCCCGGGCAGCCGCACGTCGATGCCGAACTGCGCCCTGCCGTTCACCTTGTCGGGCGTGTCCAGGCGCTTCGCCGGCGTGCCGATCAGCTTGAAGTCTTCCGGCCGTTTGAGGACAACGTTGTCCGGTATCGGGAGCGCCGCCGCCGCGGCGGCGAGCGCGCCGTAGCTGAGCCGGCGGTGGCTGGGGGTATGGATCACCGCGCCTCGCTCCGCGCGGCAGGACGCGGGGTCGACGTTCCACCGCTTGGCCGCCGCGGCCATGAGCATCGTCCGCGCGGTCGCACCCGCCCGCCGCATCGGCTCGTACAGGCCTTTCACGGAGGTCGAGCCCCCCGTCGCTTGGAAGTGGAATATCGGATTGGCGTAGAGCTTGTCATCGGGCGGCGCATGCTCGAGGCGGACCTGGTCGAGCCCGACCTCGAGCTCTTCCGCGAGGAGCATGGGCATCGCCGTGTACATGCCCTGCCCCATCTCGACCTGCCCCATGATCATGGTCACGCGGCCATCGGTGCCGATGCGAATGAACGCGTTGGGCGCGAAGACCGGGGATAGCGGCCGTGCCTCGATGCGCCACCCCAGCAGCAAGCCGCCGCCGGCGGCGGCGCCCGCGATCAGGAATTCCCGTCGGGACACGCGGTCCATGGTCAGCCTCCTGCCTTGACGGCGGACGGCGCCCGGGCGGCCTGCTTGATGGCCGCGCGGATACGCTGGTAGGTGCCGCAGCGGCAGATATTGCCGGACATCGCGGCGTCGATGTCGGCATCGCTGGGGTTCGCGTTCTTCGCCACGAGCGCCGCTGCCGACATGATCTGGCCCGACTGGCAGTAGCCGCACTGCACGACCTCGAGATCCAGCCACGCCTGCTGCACTCTCTTGCCGGCCGGCGTCGCGCCGATGGCCTCGATGGTGGTGATCCGCTTGCCGACGGCCACGCCCACGGGCGTCACGCACGACCGGGTCGGCTGCCCATCCAAGTGCACGGTACACGCCCCGCAGGCGGCGATGCCACAGCCGAACTTCGTGCCCGTCAACCCGAGGAGGTCGCGCAACACCCACAGCAGCGGCATGTCGGGCGGCGCGTCCACCGTGTGAGCCTTGCCGTTTATCGTCAGTGTGACCATGGCCATGCCTCCAGCAGTGGTTTTCACTGTGCTGCTTGAATGAGACCAATGATCGCTGCAGGTGAGCAAAAGTACCGGCGATCCGTCCCGCGGGCCCGTCCTCGTGGGCGATTTCAAGCAGCGAGGTGCGAACAGACTTCGCGGGCGCTTAGAGCGTCCGGCCGATCGATGGTGTTGCTCAAGGTCGACATCAGAGCTCCAGTGGCGAGCATCTGCATCCTCGCGATAGCGTTCTTCACATCGAGCCTCCTGTTCCTGTGTCTCGCTCCCGGGCCATCCACTCCCGGACGGACGCCGCGGTCTGGCCGTCGGAGGCTGTTTCGACCTTCAGTGTCATTCCGGAAATGCCGCGCCGAACATGGGGAGGCCGCTCTTCGATTCGGCCTTCGTCGGCTCGTCTTGCACGACGTCCCAATGTTCTGCGAGACGCCCGTCCACGATACGGAGGATGTCGACGACGATCCGGGTCGGCCTCCCACCCCCACTGAAGCGCCCGTGCACCATGACGTAGTCGCCCTCGGCGACTGCGAGCGAGCTTTCGTACCGCCGCGTGAGACCACGCACCAACGAGAACAGCCCGTCCCGCCCGGGGGCGATCCCTGCGCTGTGCTGGATGTACGTGGGCGAGAAGTACTTCGCAGCGGCCTCGAAGTCTCTCCGGTTGAAGAGTGCGTCGAATGCCTCGAGAACCAGCGCCTTGTTTCTCGTCTCCTGCTCTAGGTCTCGTGCCATCGCTCCCTCCGTCGAGGCGACCTCACTCTCCCTGGCGCCGCTCGTCCGTGAGGCTGGCGCCGGCGGCGATCATCTCCAGGATCCGCTTCGTCGCAGCCAGCAGCGACACCGCTCGCCGTTGAGAGGCAGCGTCAGCGTCTTGAGGGACCAGCATCGCGTCAGTACTCCGCAAACGCGTCGTCGGGATAGCAATACAGCCACCGCTCCTCGCGCTCCGCGGAGGCGACGACGGGATGCCCGCTCGAGCGCGCGTGCTTCGAGGCGTGGCGGTTGGGCGAGCTGTCGCAGCACAGCGTAGCGCCACACTGTTGGCAGGTGCGCAGATGGACCCACTGCGCGCCCATCTTCATGCACTCGGCGCACTCCCGCTTTTCAGGGTGCCGCACCGTTGCGATCGCGCTGATGTGGGCGCAGGCTCCGTCGGCGCTCATTGTCCTCCCCCTTATTGGGCCAGCACTTGGTGAACGGCGGCGATCGCGATCGATCCCTCGCCCACGGCCGACGCGACGCGCTTCAAGCTCCCGGCGCGGACGTCGCCGATCGCGAACACCCCGGGGAGACTCGTCTCGAGGAGATGGGGAGCGCGAGCGAGCGGCCAGCGCGCGGTGGCCAGGTCCTCCGGCAACAGGTCCGGGCCCGTCTTGATGAACCCCTTGGCGTCGAGGGCGAGGCAGCCGCCCAGCCAGCGAGTGCTGGGCACCGCGCCTGTCATGGTGAAGACGTGCCGGATGCCGTGGGTCTCGAGGCGCCCGGTCTGGTTGTCGCGCCAGCCCACGCGCTCGAGGTGCCCATTGCCCTCGACGCTCACGATCTCCGTGTGCACGTGACGAACGATGGCCGGATGGTCCTCGATGCGACGGATCAGGTAGCGCGACATGGTGTCGGCCAGGCCCGCCGCGCGGATCACCATGTGCACGCGCCGGGCGGTCTCGGCCAGGAACACCGCGGCCTGGCCCGCCGAGTTGCCTCCGCCCACGACGATCACCTCTTCACCGGCGCACAGCATCACCTCTTCACCGGCGCACAGCTGCGCTTCCATGAAGGTCGCGGCGTAGTACACCCCCGCCCCTTCGAATCGCGGCAGGCCCTCGATCTGGAGCCGTCGATACTCCGCCCCCGAGGCGATGATCACCGCGCGGGCCGGCAGCCGCTGCCCATCGCCGATCTCGAGCGCGTAGGGCATCTTGTCGCAGGCGAGCCGTCGGGCCGCGGGCCCGACCATCAACTGCGTCCCGAACTTCAACGCCTGGTTGGTGGCGCGCGCCGCCAGCTCAATGCCTTGGATCCCCGTCGGAAAACCGAGGTAGTTCTCGATCCGGGAGCTTGCGCCGGCCTGGCCCCCGGGGGCGGTCGACTCCACGACCAGGACGTCCAGGCCTTCCGAAGCCCCGTACACCGCCGCCGCTAGCCCGGCGGGTCCCGCCCCGACGATGACGAGATCGCGGACCTGGGTCTGATCGATCGCGGCGTTGAACCCCAGGGCGTCGGCGATCTCCTGATTGCTCGGGTTCTTGAGCACGACCTTGCTGCACGTGATGACCACGGGGATTTCCGCGGCGGTGACATGGATGCGATCGAGAAACTCTTGGGCACTGGGATCGCGGTCCAGGTCGAGCATGGTGTGGGGATGCCCGTTCCGTACGAGGAACTCCCGGACGCGGAGCGTCCCCTTGCAATGCGTCGAGCCGACGACCACGACGTCGCTGACGTTGCGGTTGATCAATTCCACGCGCCGCAGGATGAACGCGCGCATGAAGATGGCGCTCAGCTCGCCGTCCGGATCTGGGCGAGCCCGCGCCGGCCTGACAGCATCGTCGCTTCGCCGGTGAACATCCCCGGGGTGAACGAGACCACGAGCTCCTCGCCGGCCGACGGGCGGACGACGTCGATCCGCCCCGACACGATGACGAAGATGCGCGACGCGCTCTCTCCCGGTTGCACCAGCACCTCGCCCTGCGCGACGTGGCGCCGGCGCCCGTGCGGGGCGATGCGGTCCAGCTGCGCCGGTGTCAGCGTCGGATAGAGGCGCTCCGGACGCGTGCCGGAGGATGGGGGAGCCGGCGGAGCGACGAGGGTCATGGGGTCACCCGCCCTGCTGGTGCGCTTCCACGAACCAGAGCCACTTGTCCACGCCCCGGGAGATCTCGGTGAGAATGTCGGCGCTGTCCGCGTCCTCGAGCTCGTTCATCTCTTCGATGCCGACCCGCGCCGTGCGGCCGAATGCGGCGAGCGCGTCCGACAACGCGGCCACGTGCTCCGCACCCGTTGCAAGCGCGAGCGGATAATCGACGAGGGTGGACCGGTCCGCGACGACCCCCACGGTACCCTCGGCAATGCCACCGAGCTGCACGATCCGCTCGGCGATCAGATCGACGTATCCCTCCACGTCTTCGTTGATCTCGTCGAACAGCTTGTGCAGCGCGATGAACGTGGGCCCCTTCACGTTCCAATGGGCCTGCTTGCACTGCGTCTGCAGGTCGATGCAGTCGGCGAGCCGCTGGTTGAGCAGGGCGACGGCCTCGCCGCGGGCGGCCTCCGGCAGATCGTTCTTCGTCGGATACGCTGCAGTCGCGGCGCGCGAGCGGTTCTCCGGAGCGCTTTGGCGCGACCCAGCGTCATCGCGGCGGGATGTGGTGGTGCGAGTCATAGGTCTCTCCTGATCAGAGTCGGGCCGGTTTCGGTGACCCAGAGATTAGACGAAATGGCGGGCAAGCGCCACCGAGGGTCGGCGACGTCGGCTACAAGCGCCATCTCCCCTCAAGGATCTTCGGGCCATCGGGGTTCCCAGATCGGGATCGGGTTGTGGAGGTCGCGGTCCGTGAAGGCGTGGATCCAACTAAGCCCTTATGTCAGCCTTTAGGGGTGCGCGCTTCGAGGGACCTGACACCGGAAGGCACGAGCCCCGCAGCGTAGGGGCGCTGCGGGGCTCGGTGAAGGGACTGGGGCTCGGGGCTATGCGCTCTTGGCCGGTTTCTCCTGCCGGAGCTGCGCGACGGCGGCCCGCACCGTGTCGGTGATCTCCCGCTCTTCCCGCAGCGTGGCGATGAGCGCCTCCGCCTGCTTCGTGTGGAACTCGAGCGACCCCGCCTGCGCGATGACCTGATCCATCAGGGCCTTCTGACCGTGCAGCATTTCGAAGCCCGCCTGGATATCCGCGAGCAGCGCTTCGACGCGGCCCAGCCGCTCCTCGGCCTGCTCGACCTGGCGCTTCCGGTGGTCCAGCCCGTTGGCGGCGTCGTGTACGTGGCTCACCAGGCCCAGCACGTTCTCGAGCATGGCGCGCGTCTGCGTCACGTCCTCCTTCGCGGCAGAGATTGATCGCACGTCGTCCGTGGTGCGCTCGGCCACCTCGAACAGCCGGTGCATGTCGGCCTGGATGGCGTCGAGAGTGGCCTGGCGCTGCGTCACCTGCTCGAGCGCCCGGTTGAGGTGCGACTCGACCGCTTCCCACTTGGCGAGCCGCTCCTCGAACTGGGCCATCCGCTTCTGCGCGAAGCGCAGGCCGCCCGCGCGGCTGTCGAGCTCGTCGAGGGTCGCCGTGAGCTCGGTGAGCCGGGCGCCGGCAGTCGCGAGCGCCCCCGTGAGCTGCCCGGTCCGCTCTTCCAGCTGCTGCACGCCCGCGGCCGCCTGCTCCCGCAGCTGGGACGCCGCCCCTAGGTGCTCGCTGGCCTTGTCGAGCGCGCCCTGCCGCACCTCGAGCTCCTGGCCCAGCGCGCGCGTACGCTCGGCGAGCCCTTCCAAGTTCTGAGCGCGCGCCTCGAGCGACGCGACCACGGTGTCCACATCGGCCACGCGGCGCTCCGCGCGCTCGACGGTGGCAACGGCGGTGGGCACGAGCTTCTCGATTCGGGCAGCCTCGTCGGCGTGGGCCGCCAGCGTCTGGAACCGCTCGTCCGCGCCGTCCATCCGCGCGAGCAGCCCGTGGCTCCGCTCCTCGAGCTGTCCGCCCAGGGACGCGAGCTCGGAGAGCCGCTTGTTCAGTTCCTCGACGAGCTGGCGGCGCGCTTCGATCTGCGCCAAAGACTGGGACAGCCGGTCGGCTTCGGCCCGCACCAGCTCGACCGTCGGCTTCATTTCCTCGACCGCCGCGAGCTCGCCGCGGAGCGCGCTCACCGACTCGGTCGCGCTCGTGAGCCACGCCTTCGTGCCAGCCTGGCCCTCCCGCATCCGGGCGATCTCGCTTTCGGCGACCTGCACCTGCTCGAGCGCGCCCTTCACGGCCTCGTGCGTGCCCTTGAGGCTCGCGACGTCCTGCAGCGCCGCGTCCACCCCGGGTTTTGCCTTGTCGAGCCGCGCCACCTGCCGGGTTATGTCTTCGACCGTCTCACCCAGCCGGCCAGCGTTCGCCTCCACGGCGTGCACCCGCTCGGCCTGCGTCTCAAGCTGGGCCATGCCTTCCGTGATGCCGCTGAGCTGGGTCGCCAGGCCGTCGGCCTTCGAGCGCACGTCAGTGATGGCGCGGCTCGACTCGTCGAGCGACCGGAAGCGCGTCTCCATATCCGTGAGCCCGCCGCGCAGATCGAGGATCCGCTGGCTGACGGCGTCGAGCCCCTGATTCTCCAGCTCGAACCGCTTCACCGTTCGCTGCACTTCATCGCGGAGTGTGGCGAGGCGGCCCCGCAGCTCCTCGTCAGCCCGCTTCGCTTCGTCGTGCCGCCCGCGGATCTCCTCCGTGCGCTCGAGCAGGTCACCGTGGAGCGCCTTGAGGTCGTTGACCTTGGCTTCGAGCTCGCCCAGGCCCTTCGCGCTCTCCTCGTGCTTGCGGACCTTGCCGTCGATCTCCCGCATCAGGTCGTGGAGATGGGTCACCTGACCGGTGACGCGCTCGACGACCTCGCGCTGCTGCTCGAGCGCCGAGACCTTCTGGGTGGCGGCGTCGGCGAGCGCCTTGAGCGTGCCCAGCTGGCGCTTCGTCTGGACGGCATCGGCCGCGGCCTGCGTCAGCTCCTGGAGCGTCTGCCCCAGCGTGGCCACGCGGGATTCGGTCGTCGCGACGCTGCCCTGGACCTGCTGCTGCCGCTCCTCGAACGCGGTGAGGCGCGTGGCCACCGCTTCACCGGTGCGGCGCAGCTCCTGCTGGCGCTCGCGCACCCGGTCGAACCCCTGGGTGATCTCGCGCACTTCGGCCCCGACCTTGTCCGCGTCCATGCGGAGTGCCTTGAACCCACCGCCCAACTCGAGGAAGCCGGTGAGGTCGTTCTTCAGGGCGAGCGCCTGCGCGAGGGTGCCGCGCAGCTCCTCGATCTCGCCCCGTAGCCGCTTCGCATCCTCCGTGGTGTTGGTGAGCTGCGTCTCGGTGCGCCGCTGCACCCTCGAGACCGCTTCGGTCTGCTCGTCCAGTGTCGCGAGCACGGGCATGACCCGTTCCAGCGCCTTGACCCGCGTCTGCAGCTCGCTCACGGTCTTCTGCGCCTCGCTGATCGGAAGCGTGAGCTGGGTCAGGTTCTGAGTGGACTCCCGCGCCGCGTTCGTCAACGCTTCGAACGCCACGCGCTCGCGCTGCATCTGGGCGAGAATGGAGCGGAGCTCGGCAGGCAGCTGCTCCGTGGTGACGTCGCGACCGAAGAGCTTCCAGGCGGCCATAAACGCGGCCCTCACGAAAAGGTGGGGCTTCCGCACACGAGGTGCGGGAGCGTGGCGTTGGCGCCGACGCTGGTTGAGGAGATCTCGGGCGGGTGGGCGCACTGTCCCGTCCAGCGAACGGCTTCAGTGCGCCTCCACTATGCATCGAGCGGCGAGCCCGTGCAAGCCGAAGTATTCAGGCCATGAGGTGAGGTGAAGACAGGTCCCACACCGGAACTCGATGTGAGGCTTGCTCTTCAGCCAGTCGGGACGGCGACCGAAGCTCCACCCGCGACCCCCTGAACCCCATGCGACTCGCTAGAGGGTCGAGTTACGACACCCAGTAGTAATCACGCGAGGTTCTGGGCATCGGGAGCATCGCGATCGCCGGGACCCGCTTCTAGTGGAGCACTCCGACAGCTGTCTCTCTGGCCCCGCCCATGTCAGCATTGTTCTTTGCGACAATCACATATGCGCCAGCTAGCGCCGCCGCGATCAGCAGCGTGAGGATCGTCGGAGTCCGCATTCTCTTGGTCATAAGAAACGTCCCCAGTCTTTACTGATGTGAGATTAACGCCGGTTTGCCATGTTGGATCACCCACACGGCCGGCGTGGATTGGAAGGTGCCGCTGCCGCGCGCCTTGGTCAGCGTCCCCGCGGTGCCGTCGTACGTGGCGATGTCGCGGAGGTAGACCGCGGGGTTTTGCCCCCGCTCGAACGCCTGCACGATCATGTTGAAGTCGTCGTAAGCGTAGGGCATCATGTGCGTGGCGAACTGCGTGCCCGGGTACTTCTCCTCGAAGCGCGTCCGGAACGCGAGATCCCGGAGACTGCTGTCGGTGTACCACGTGCCCTCAAAGAGCTCCCGTTGCTCACTGATCGACGGCGCTACAACGGATGCGATGTTGTGGATCCTCGCGTCGGACAGCTGTCGGCCGAAGACCTCTAGCTGGGGGCTGAAGGCCTCGACATAGTAGACGTCCGGGTTCGATGCTCGGGCCTCGGCGATGCGTGCTCGAAAATCGGTCACCGAATCCGGGAAGACGTAGTCGTACGAGATGGAGAGGCCAACGCGCGCGGCCTCCGCCTTCACGGCCGCCACGTGCCCCTGGATGCTCGGATAGTCCCGGGTGAGGAGCGCGATCCTCCGGATCCCGCGCCGCTCGGCCTCTCGCACCCACAGTAGGGCCTCGGCCTCGGGCGTCGGAATATTCGTGAAGTTGTACGCGCCATCGCCAATCGAAGTCACGCTGCACACGCACGTATGCGGGATCCGCGCCGCGCCTGCCAAGGGCTTTGTCAGCAGGCCAAAGCGTGAGATACCCCCGACGATGGCGTCGACCCGATCGACGCGAATCGCTCGCTCGATCGCCACTCGCGCCGTGCTCTCGTCCGTGCCGATGTCGACCGAGACCAGTTGATACTGGTACTTGGTCCCCCGCAAGTCGTCTCTCGCCATCTGGACCGCTTTCAGAAACGAGTTGCCGAGGATGGCGTACGACCCCCCCGTGGGGACGATGACGCCGATCTTGACGATACCGCCCACGGGCGCAGCCCAGCGGTCCCGGTCCACGAACACGAACGCGGCAACCAGCCCCGCGGCGGCGAGGCAAGCACTCGTCCGCGCAGGGGCTCTGGGCAGGACAGCCGCACCCCGCTGCGCCTCGAGGAGCTGGTAGGCGTAGTACGCGACAAACAGGCTGCCGATGAACATCAGGAGGCCGCTCGCCTCGAAGCCGTACGGGCCGAGCATCGGCTTGGGATAGGCCGTGGACACCGCGGCGAGGCCGGTGCCGAGGTAGAGCGGGAGCGTGATCCCCCAAAAGCCCTTGATCAGGCCGAAGCCCACGACGATCCAGAGATTCATGAGCAAGTAGCCGGCGAAGGCGACGGGGCTCCGGGTGTTGCGAAACCACCAGAGCAGCGCCACGGGACCGACGAGGAGGACCGCTCCGAGACCGAACGCCTTCGGTCCGAGCACGTAAAGGTGATTGGCGGTGATCATCACCGCCGTGAGCGTGACGCTGATGAGCGACCGGCGCGCTGCCTCGTGCATGGTGTCCTCCCGTTCCGGGAACGTCGGCGGCATCTGTTGTTCAGTGAACGTCATGTTCCCTACTTGACATACTGTTCGCTAAAGAACATTGTGTCTCGTACCAGCACTCGGCAACCGACACCGGGCACCGAGGCGTACGATTTCGAACAGTGGCGTCCGCTTCGTTCGGTTCAGGACGTCGATGGCTCGGCTGTTCGGGAATGAGGCGACACGGTGAAGAGAGCGACCGACCGGCGGGTCCAACGCACCCGCCAACTCCTGCAAGACGCCCTGATCGCGATGATGATCGAGAAGGGCTACGAAGCCACAACCGTCCAGGACATCATTGACCGGGCGAACGTCGGTCGGGCGACGTTTTATGCGCATTTCGCCGACAAGGAAACGCTCCTGGCCAGCCGCATCGAGGACCTACGCGCCATGCTGACGCAGCAACAACAACAAGCGCTCGAGACGCGGGGCGGAGTACGCGAGCGAGGTCTGGGCTTCAGCCTCGCGATGCTGGAGCATGCCCGCAGTCACCTGCCGCTGTATGCGATGATCGTGGGCCAGCCTAGCGGTGCTTTCGTGGTGCAGCGTATTCACCGCACGATCGCGGATCTCGTGGCGCTGGACCTCAAGGGCCTCGGCTTCAAGGGCACGGCTGAGCAGCGCGCCCTCGCGACCGAGTACGTCGCCGGCGCCTTCATGGCCGTTCTGACGTGGTGGCTGGACCACGGCGCGAAGCTGCCGCCACAGGAGGTCGACGTCATCGTTCGCCGTCTGGTGATGCAGGGGCTGGCGGCTGGGGAGTTGCGGCCGGACGAAGAAAAAGCCCCACCGCGGAAGTCGCAGCGAGGCTCTGTGTGAGCTCGGTTCGTTGGCCCCTGCCGGGCTACGAAGCGACGCGCTGCTCGCTTTGGCAGTTCGTCCTCTACTTCCTGAAGCTCGGGACCATCGGTTTCGGCGGTCCGATCGCCCTCGCGGGACATATGCAACAGGAGCTGGTGGAGCAGCGCGGCTGGATCACACCCCAGGAATACAAAGAGGGTCTCGCCCTCGCCCAGCTCGCCCCAGGGCCCCTGGCTGCGCAACTCGCGATGTACCTCGGCTGGGTGCGGGCCCGCGGGCTGGGCGCGACCCTGGTCGCGCTCGCGTTCGTCGGCCCGTCGTTTCTCATGGTGCTCATCCTTTCCGAGCTGTACGTCCGTTTCGGCGGGCTCCCGTGGATGCAAGGGCTCTTCTACGGGATCGGCGCCGCCGTCATTGCCATCATCGCCCGCAGCGTGCTGAAACTCGTGCGGATGACGCTGGGCCGAGATCAGCTCCTCTGGGGTCTCTTCACGGCGAGCGCGCTGGTAACGGCCTGGACCGAGTCTGAGATCATCTGGGTCTTCCTCCTGTGCGGGCTCGTACCGATGATGCTCCGCGGGCGGCAGACGGGCCCGGCGACCCCAGCGCTCGCGCTCCTGCCGGCCGCTCCTGGACTCGCCACGGGTCTCGGGGGCCTGGCCTCGGTGGGCGTGCTGTGGAAGATCCTGGCGTATTTCGCCGGCGCCGCATTGTTTGTTTTCGGGAGCGGACTCGCAATCGTGCCGTTCCTGTACGGAGGCGTCGTCCAGCAGTTCCATTGGCTCAGCGAGCGCCAGTTCATCGACGCCGTTGCCGTTTCGATGATCACGCCGGGGCCCGTGGTGATCACGGTGGCGTTCATCGGCTACCTCGTCGCGGGACTCGCCGGCGCGACCCTCGCCGCGATCGGGGTGTTCCTGCCCGTGTATCTGGTGGTGATCCTCGTCGCGCCGCACTTCCATCGGGTAGCGAAGAATCGGCGGGTGAAGGCGTTCGTGGACGGGGTCACGGCAGCGGCGACGGGGGCGATCGCCGGTGCCGCCGTGATCCTCGGGCGGCGGTCGCTCCTGGACCTGCCGACGATCCTCATCGCGCTCGCGACCTTGGCTCTCCTCTTGGCCCCGAGGAAGATCCCGGAGCCGGTGCTCATCCTCGCGGCGGGGCTCGTCGGGTTGGTGCTGAAGGGCGCCGGTCCGGCCACTGGGTGACTTGGAGGTGGACCCGTGGAGTGGGTGACGCGACGGCAGATCCGCGTGAATCGCACGGCGACCGCCTGGCTGATCCGGCGCTTCATCGATCCGGCCGCCACGTTCACCTTCGTCGAACCGAGTGAGGTAGCCGAGGTCGAGCGCCGCACCGGCGCCATCGGCTTCGACGCTCCGGGCGCCCGCTATCCGCACCAGGATGACCGAGGCCGCTGCTCGTTCGAAGCCTTGGCGCAGGAACACCGCCCCGATGACCCTGCGCTGCGCGCGCTCGCGCGTATCGTGCACAGCGCCGACTTCAAGGAGGGACTCGCCGGAGTGCCGGAGGCGGCAGGGCTCCTCGCCATCTCCCAAGGCTTCCCGCTCGTGGCGCGCGACGATCTCGACACCGTCGAGCACCGTCGAGCGGGCGTCGTTTCTCTACGACGCGCTGTACGCTTTCCTCCAGCTCCCACGGCCGTGAGCACCGTCACGCGCGTGACCATCGCGCTGGCGGCCATGAGCCTCCTGACCGCTGCGGCACCAGCCCAACAGGGAAGCTCCGTCGACACGAGCGGCGGCCGCAGCGCGTCTGCGAGGAGCGCCACCATTCACGCCACGGCGATCCGCACCGTAGTGACGCTCGACGGCAGGCTCGACGAGTCGTTCTGGGCGACGGCGGACTCGATCGACGACTTCCGCCAGCGCGAACCCCTAGAGGGGTCCTCCGCCACGGAGCGCACGGTCGTCAGGGTCGCCCATGACGCCGCGGCCCTCTACATCGCGGTGCGCTGCGACGACTCGAACATGCGCGGCGTGCGGGCCAGCCAACTCCGCCGGGATGCCGATCTTTCAAGCGACGACAACGTTCGGCTCCTGATCGACAGCTTCGACGATCGGCGCAGTGCCTTCGTGTTCGGGACGAACCCGAACGGGGCGATGTGGGACGCGCAGTTCTCGGGCGTCGACGACTTGAACGAGAATTGGAACGGCGTGTGGGACGTCGCCGTCTCGCGCGACAGCGCCGGATGGACGGCCGAGTTCCGCATCCCGCTGCTCGCCCTGCGGTTTCACGCCGGGACCAACGCGGAGTTTGGGTTCAATGTCCGGCGTTTCATTCGACGGAAGAACGAGGAAGATCTCTGGCGCTCGTACGGCCGAGCGCAGGGGCTCTACCACCTGACCAACGAAGGAGCGATCACCGACCTCGGGGCCCTCCACCGCCCGCACGATCTCGAGCTGTACCCGTATGCGCTCGGGCGGGCCGTGGAGACCGAACACGACAGCGTCGGTGGAGAAACGAGGCCCGGCTTCGTCGGGGCGAAGGCGGGAGTCGATGCCAAGCTCGGCATCACCCCGACGTTCACCGCGGACGTCACGGTCAACACCGACTTCGCGCAGGTAGAAGCCGACCAGCAGGTCATCAACCTCACTCGGTTTCCCTTCTTCTTTCCCGAGAAGCGTCAGTTCTTCCTCGAATCGAGTGGGTTGCTCGACCTGGGGACGCCAGGTCGGGTCCAGTTGTTCTACTCACGCCGCATCGGTCTCGACACGAGCGGTGCGCCGGTGCCGATCTTGGCAGGCGGGCGGGTCTACGGGCGGCTCGGGTCGTGGAAGGTCGGCCTGCTCGATGCGCAGACCGGCGCCGGCGACAACGCCAACGACGCGGTCGTGCGGGTCGAGCACGACCTCTTCGCCCGGTCCTACGTCGGCGCCATCGGGACGCTGCACGCCGGACCGCGCGGCCAAGGCGTCGCGCGGGCGGGCGGCTTGGACATCGACCTGCCGCTCATCGTCCACGGCGGCAATCTGGAGCCGAAGGTTTGGATCGCGGGCAGCCAGACCCCGGGGGTGCCTGGGACTCCCCTCGCGTGGCGGATCTCGACCGACAACCCGAACGACCTCTTCGACAACTTCATCTCGCTCTACCGTATCGACTCGGGCTTCGCTCCGCCGCTGGGCTTCGTCCGCCGCACCGGCATCTGGGAGACGACCGGGCACGTGGACTTCATGCCACGGCCTGGAGTGCTCGGAATCCGGCAGCTTGACTTCGCGTTTCCCATCCCGAGCTGGGATGTCATCGCAAACGAAAGGGGCTCACTCTTTCGGAGCGCCGACTGGCAGACGGCGTGGTTCGAGTGGCGCGTGTTCGGGGGCGACCGGCAGAATGGCGATCACTTCGAAGTCAACTTCCAACGGCTACTGGACGCGCCCACGGACACCTTCGACATCTTCCGCGGCGTCGCCATCCCGCCCGGCCGCTACTGGTGGTCCCGCTACGAGCTGCAATACTTCATGAACCCGGGCCGTCCCATGAGCTTCGGGGCGTTCGTGAACTGGGGTCAGTTCTACGGCGGTCACAGCACCGATCTCGAGCTGAGCGCGGCGTGGCGCGCCGGTGGCCACATCCTCGTGAGCACCGATCTGACCAGGACAAAGGCTCAGCTCCCGGCCGGGGCGTTCACGGCCGTGTTGTCGGCGAGCCGGCTGGAATACGACTTCAATACCCGCACCAGCGTGCTCGCGTTTGTCCAGTACGACAACGAGACCGAACGCATCGACTTCAACGTGCGGTTTCACTGGATCCCGGTGAGCGGCGACGATGTCTTCCTGGTGTGGAACTCGGGGTATACGACCGAGCCGCTCGCCCGGTTTCGCTTCCCGGACGCCCGGGCCCTGTCCCGCCCGCTCAACGGTGCCGTCGTCGTCAAAGTGGTGCATCGGCTCACGCCGTGAGAGCCGAGACAGCTGGTGACGCTCCGCTGGGTGGCGTGCCGAGCAGTTCGGGCGCAGAGTCCCACGGTTCGTCGCTGGTTGCGAGCAGCCCGACCGAGCGCGGGACCACGGTACGCTGAGGGTGCGGAAAGACCCGCGCAACGAGCTCGGCGGCGGACTCCCCCTTCAGACGTTGCGGGACGGCGGGATGGTGAACGCCGACCGCCAGCAGTCGAGCGAGCGGCCCCAGAAGGCCGGTGGTAACGGCGTCCTCCAGCGCCGGCGCGCCCCCCTCAAGTTGGTCGCCTGCGATGTGAGCCGCCGCCTCATCGAACAGCCTCACCTCCAGCGCTTCGCCGAGTGAGTCATACAAGGCGGTGGGGACACGGGCCAACGATTTCATGGCCTCGTAGCCTCGGGTCGCCCAGTAGAATTGGCGCTGCAGCCTTTCGCACCATCCGGCCTCCGGCAGGACGTGGGAACGATCCCCAGTGGTGATCAGCGCTTCCTCCACCAGTGGCCAGGCCAACTCCAGCTGGCCTTTGCAAAGGTGGATCTCCGCCCTGGTCACGAGCGCAGTAACCTGGTGCCGCCATAATCCTGAGCGTTGCGCTGCAGCTTCACACAGTTCCACCGCCTTCTCCGCTTCCGGCACGCTGGCCAAGACGAGGGCAAGTCGTGCGATGCTGGAGTACGCTTCCACCGATGCGCGTGGCGAAGACAGCGCTTCCAGCGGAGCCAGAATCGCGCGGAAGCACCTGACCGACGAATCGAAGAAGGCGAGGTCGTGGTATTGGTTCGCGAGACACATGCCGCTGTGGGCGATTGCCGCTGGATGCCCGCAACGTTCGGCAACTGCCACTGCTTCGCTCAGAGTACTGGTCGCGTCCCCGAACCTTCCCAGGCCTTTGTAGCATATGCCCAGGGTGTTCAAGACCCGGCGCAACTCCACCAGCAGTGCCAGCGATTCCAGGACCGGGGCGGCCTCGGTGAGTCGTTCCACGCCCTGGACGAGGTCGCCTCGCGAGAGTGCGCCTTGCCCGAGCGTGAGCCTGGCCAGGGCGACGGACTCGGGGGTTGCACCTGACGCGACCATTCTGGCGGCGAGTGACTCTGCTTCCGCCCGCGTTGCCGGGTCTCCTGCGTCCAAACTGACTTCCAATCGTATGTGGTTGGCTCGGGCAAGGAACCATACCGCGTTGGCCCGTTCCGCCAGCGCAATCGCCTCCTTCGCCGCCGCGATAATGGCCTCGTCGCGCCCCAGACGAGCGCGCTGCAGTGCCTCGGCACGGAGCAAGGCCGCCAGGGCCAGATCGGTCGAGGATGCTTCATCGGGCCGCCAGTCTGCGAGGGCATCCAGCCCTCGCTGGTACTGACCGGCCGCGACCAGGGAGTGCGCCAGGAGCAAGCGGAGTCTGGAACCTGGAGCGACGGCGTAAGCGCGGAGTAGCCGCGTCAGCACCCGCTCGGCTTCCTGCGGAGCGCCTCGAGCGATAGCGACCTCGGCTGCCTGCAGCGCGGTCTCCATGGCTTGATGTCGCATGTCCGCGCCGATGAAGTGATGAACCAATTCGAGCATCGGCTGGAGGTGATTCCGGTCCTGGGAGCCTGCCAGCCGCTGGGCGAGCTGCGCGTGATGGTAATGACGCCGGTCCTCCCCCATCGCGTAGTACACATACGCCCGGTGCAGCTCGTTCTTGAACGACAGCCGCCCTTCCTCCACGCGACCGACTCCCCGATCCAGCATCTCGAGCGCCGCCCGCTCGACCACTCCGTCTTGGAGCCCCAGCAAACTCGCCAGCTCACTCGGGACCATCGCCTTGCCCGCCACCGAGAGTAGCTGCAACACGTGCTGCGCGTCGGTCGAAAGGCCGCCGTATTGCCGTGCAAAGGCGGCGCGCAAGTCCTCCGGAGGCGTCCAGGAGATCGGCCCGCTGTCCTCCGAGCTCTCCGCCGCGGCCAGCGACTTCGCCCGGTGCGTCCGCCAATCCGCCAGCAGCATTTCGAGGTGATACGGATTCCCCTGCGCCAGTCGCACGATCGTTTCTGCGATCTGTGAGCTCACGGCCTCGGAATCAACCGAGTGGTCGCGGATCAGGTTCAGGGCCTGGGATCCGTCGAGCGGTTGCAGGTGAATGGTTTCCTTCCAGACCAATCCGCCGTGCCCGGTCTCCTCGGGCCGCGACTCCGCGTCGCCCGCCCGCGCTCCGGCCACGATGAGTGTGGGCACCCGCTCCAGCCGCCGCGTGATCAGGAACAACACCTCGCGGCTCGCCGGATCGAGAAACTGCAGATCGTCGAACGCGAGCAGCACGGGGCCGTTGTCCGCGACGGCTTCCATCATCCGGGTCACGGCCTCGGCCACGCGCAAGCGAATCGAGTCGGTGGGCGCGTCGGGAGCCGGGGGGATGCCGGGATAGATCGTCCTCAGGCCCGGACACACTCGGCTCGCCTCGGCCAGCCAGACGGGGTCCGTCCCGCCGGCCGCCGGATCACGCCCCAACGCGGTGATGAGCTCCGAGACGGTGGCATAAGGAATGCCCTGGCCGATTTCCTGACACGGGACCATGAACACGGGCCGCGCGCGCGCCCCCAGGGAGGTTGCGAATCGACGGATCAGCGAGCTCTTCCCGATCCCCGGCGCGCCGCTGATCAAGCAAGTCTGGTACCCGGCGCCACCCACGCGACTCCAGATCGCTTCCAGCTGTCCCAGCTCGACTTCCCGGGCGACGAACGCGTGCGGCCGGGTGAGCCGCTCCGGGAGCGGAGATGCCTGGGCCAGAAACGCCGGTCGCTCACCGCGCTCCAACCGTCGGAGCAGCCGAGCGATCTCGGGGTTGGGATTGGTTCCGAGCTCGGCCTGGGTTCGCCGGAGTTGATCCTTGAGCAGCCGGACCGCGGCCACGGTATCCCCGTCGAGCAAGGAGCGCTCGGCGAGCGCGTATACCGCGTCAGGACAGAGCGGGTCAACCTCGTACAGCGCGGCCGCCACGAGATGCGTGTCCGACAGGGTGCCTTTGGCGCGCGTCGCCTGGAGCGCCGCCCGGAGGGCGTCTCGCGCCTGGGCCTTGAGCCGCACCCGCGCGCCGTCCACCCAGTGGGCGAATTCGGCGCCGGCGCACCGGTCGAGCCCCTGCAACGGCTCCGCCACACGGATCGCCGCGACTGGACCCTGGCGCAGGGCGGAGAGGTCCGACGGCAACTCCGCGAGCAGCTGCACGTCCTGTTCCCGGCCCGTCAGCGCGTCTGGGCCCAGGAGAGACCGAATGGCGAGCAGGGCCTGCGACAGCGAATGCCGGCCTTTCTCGGGTGGGACGTCGGGCCACAGCAGTTCGACCAGCTGATCGCGCGGGATCGAGCGCGCTCGTCCCTCGAAATGCAGGTAGAGCAGAACGGCCAGATGCTTCTTGGTCCGGAAGCGGACGGGCGAGCGGCCGCCGCGAGCGAGCTGGGGGGATCCGAAGACCTCGAGCTGAAACTGAGCGACCATTGCACTCCCAGCCACGCCTCTAAGTGTCTCCGGAACAGCGCGTTGAGACCTTGTTGAGGTCGGGCGGCCACGTTGTCCCTCGTCCAAGGTACCGCAGGGCGTGCGCTGTCGTTAGAGGCGCCGCATTCGACCGGCGGCTCGTGCGGGGGGCTGCTCCCGCACTCAGGAAGGGGGTGACGCTCGATGACGCTGATCACGCTGCTGTTCGTGGCTTTCTCGAATTACGCAGTGGCTTGGTGACGAGGCCGGGGTCTCCCGAGACCCCCTCGATTTCCCAGAGAAGTCGGGGGGGGTCTCGGCGACCCGCGGCGAAGGGCTCGATACAGCTACAGACGCAGGGTTTCGATGAGCGCCGCGAGTGCCGCTGATAGCTGCCGTTGCCGGGGATAGTAGAGGAAGAAGCCCGGGAACGGCGGACACCAATCTTCGAGCACGCGCACGAGTTCCCCACTCGCGAGGTGCGGCGCGGCGCGGTCCTCCGACATGAACGCCAGACCCACGCCATCGATCGCTGCACGGACCATGATCTCCACGTCATCGACGATCAGCGGTCCGTTCACCGCGACGGTGAGGGACTGCTTGCCCTTGTCGAACTCCCAGCGGTACACGCCGGCGGATCCGTGTCGAAAGTTGATGCAGCGGTGGCTTGGCAGGTCACGCGGCGATGCCGGCTTCTCGTGCGACTCGAAATAGCGGGGCGACCCCACGATGGCCGGCCGGTGGTCCTGGGATACGCGGAACGTGATCATGTCCCGTTCGATGAATTCCCCGAAGTGAATCCCAGCGTCGAAACCCGCGGCGACGAGGTCGACGCGGCTCTCATCGGTGGTCACGTCGAGCACGACGTCCGGGTACTCGCGCGCGAATTGTCCCAGTTTCGGTGCGAGCACCGTCGTCGCGGCAATGGGCGACACGACCAGACGCACGCGTCCCGCCGGCCGGTCACGCAGCCCGGTAATCAGGTCCACAGCTCCGCGAATGTCGCCGAGCGCCGGGCGCAGACGCGCGATGAGCTGCTCTCCGGCATGTGTCGGGGCCACACTGCGCGTCGTTCGCGCGAGCAGGTGTACGCCGAACCGCTCTTCCAGCCCCCGCATCGCATGGCTGAGCGCGGAGGTCGACACACCCAGACGTTTCGCCGCTCGCGTAAAGCTCCGTTCCTCCGCCACAGCAAGGAACGCGGATAGGACACTGAGCTCGTCGCGCACCATTTGTGAATAATACTCACAAACCCTTCTCGATTTTACGGGCTACTCAGGGGGGCACCGTCCCGCTACGATTTGGCCTCGAAGGACAAGCGGGAACGCGGATCTAGGAGGTACCATGCCTCACAAAGCTGCCAAGAAGGTTTGGTTCATTACCGGTGCCGGCCGTGGCATGGGCGTCGATTTCGCCAAGGCCGCACTGGCCGCCGGCCACGCGGTCGTGGCCACCGGCCGGGACACCGACGCCGTGGCCAAGGCTGTGGGAAAGTCGGAAGACCTGCTCGTCGTCAAGCTGGACGTCACCAACCGGGCGGACGCCGAGGCGGCGGCTCGGGCCGCCGTCGACCGCTTCGGCCGCATCGACGTGCTGGTCAACAATGCCGGCAACTTCTTTGCCGGCTACTTCGAGGAGCTGACGCCGGAACAGATAGACCGGCAGTTGGGGACGCTCCTCCTCGGCCCGATGAATGTCACCCGCGCTATCCTGCCGATCATGCGCAAGCAGCGCTCCGGTCACATTATCTCGATCTCGTCGACCGCCGGCCTCGTCGGGTTTGCCTTCTGTTCGGCATGTGCCGCGGCGAAGTTCGGCCTCGAGGGCTGGATGGAGTCGCTGCAGCAAGAGGTTGCGCCGTTCGGCATCACCACCACGATCGTCAACCCGGGGTTCTTCCGCACCGAGCTCCTGGAGCCGGCGTCCGTGACCTACGCCGAGCCGTCCATCGAGGACTACGCCGACCGCACAGCGGAGCAGCTGAAGTGGTGGCAGGCACAGAGCGGCCAGCAAGGCGGAGACCCCGCGAAGCTCGCGCAGGCGCTGGTCGCGATCGCCAGCGAGGACCCGCCGCCGCGCCGCTTCATCGGCGGCGCCGATGCCATCGGCCTCGCCGAGCAGAAGATCGCTGACCTCCAGGCGCAGATCGCGGCCTACCGCGACCTCTCGACCTCTCTCGCTTTCGAGATGGCCTCGCTGAAGGAGCCCGCATGAGGCCACCGCTTCCTCTGGAGCCGGCGGTCACCCGGCCAAATCAATGCAAGGTTCGCAGACGATGATCATCACGCGAAGTGGCTCGCAACCCTCCAGCCAGGGGCCAGCCGAATACTTCACTGGCTCGGTACGCATCGACCCCCTGTTCCAGGCGAAAGACCCGTCACGCGCGTCTGGCGCCCGCGTGACGTTCGAGCCCGGCGCACGAACGGCATGGCACACCCACCCACTGGGCCAGACCCTCATCGTCACGGCCGGATCCGGATGGGTGCAGCAATGGGGTGGTCAAGTCGAAGAAATCCGGCCGGGCGATGTTGTCTG
>WNGG01001454.1_pt1 | contig 26881 bp, 15 predicted proteins | sample 5400661 | NCBI WGS metagenome assembly WNGG01 (sample SAMN13153372, study PRJNA577476) | soil metagenome | isolation source: 100 cm soil or saprolite under Garry oak tree replicate 1 | place: USA:California | collected 2016-06-15
AGTAATCCTCGGCAACCCGCTGCCAGATGTACTGGATACGTTCCCGCTCCGCGCTGTTGAAACTTGAAGGGAGCCCATCAAGGTCAAAGGGCGCCGAGACAATGTCCAGTCCCTGGGTGTCCAAGATGTTCCAGGGTGTTCCGGTCGTAACGTGCCCATTAAAATCGAGATATATGACCTTGGTGGCTCCGGGGCGGCTGTGAAGTAAGAAGGTCTGATCGTCGGGGAATGGAGCTTCGAGGACCGCGCCGGTGCTCTCCGCGCCGGCAGTGCTCACCGGGGGCGCTCCGAACTCGCATCCATAAAAAAGCCGGCCGTGCGTGTCGGTCCAGAGGGTGTTGTCGCGCAGGAAGATATCGCGCAGCTCGTCTACCGACTTGCCATACGATGCCGCGAGTTGCGGCAGGTAAGGAGCCAAAGCGCTGAGGGCCGCGGCCCCCCGCGCGGGGGACGGCAGCTGGATATCGGGGAACTGCCGCGCCGGCGGATTACGGTCCTGGGCCCGGGTCCCCATCGAAAACAAGAGCACCACAAGAAGTATCGCAGCTAGAGCAGTAACGGATCGGCTGAACACACGTCTGACCATCATCAATTCCTCAAGGTTTATGGGAAAGAACCGGGGGTGGGATCGTCTCTCCCATACTAGATCGGCTCGATCCGCATGAGTCTAACAAGCACCGAGGCATTAGCCTGAATGGCTACGACGTCTGCATGGTGTCAGCCGAATCCCCGGATTTGTGGCTCGTTTCCAAAAACAGACGAAGGCGGGCTGCGGAGTGCCAGGACCTGGCGCGGCATAGCCGCAAACGAAAATTCTTTCCTCTGCCACCAGGAATGATCTTCCCTCAATGGAGGCTCAAGAACTCCGTTCTGAGAAGGGCCCAAGGATTGAGAAGCTGTGAAAAAATTGACGGGGCGTAGGGGCGGCCCTGCGTGGCCGCCCGCAAGTGCGCGTTATATTGGCCGGGCGGGCGACCACGCAGGGCCGCCCCTACGGGCTGATGGATTGTTTCACGCCTCTTGAGCGTCAGCTTGTGGCGATTTGGGGAAACAAAGAATTGGCGATTTGTTCCCTTATCACATCGAAATCTATTTCTGCCTGTGGGCCCAGAATCGGCAATGGCATACCCATCATGAAGGCATGGTATTTCGATTTGATCTCCTGGATTCGGAAGTAGTCGGATCTGTATGTGTCTATATTCTCTTTGAAGAATCTAAACCACGCATCGACGGCATAATTCTTGAAGCGTCGCCTGTATTCTGAGCACGGCACTCGCCTGCCGGTTTTCTGTTCGACATAGTCGGTGGTTTTCTCCCCATTCGCCAGGGCGACTTTCCGTTCCGTTACTCCGAGCCGGGCGGAGACCCGTGCCCGGAGGTTCGTTGAGCTGAGGAATTCATGATACCTGACCCCAAACTCCGTACCCTTTAGCTGATCCCACATCTGCTGGCGGAGCTGTGTTTTTTGTTCGAGCACTTCCAGCCTGCAATACTTTCCGGATCTCAGACAGCGATAAGTTCTTGACGCAATCTCCCCTGTATTTTTGTGGTTCGTGCCCGAGACGAAAAACACGAGATCCGCGCCCAATTTTCTTGCCTGAGCCGTGGCCAGAATGTGCGCCGCGTTGTAGTCCTGGCCGATTTCATTGGGTTCAAAAGAGATTGTAGTGGTAGCAATCGGAACGTCACCAGGCTGGCAAATATAGTTTTTCCATAACCCGGCGAAGAGGACGGTATCGCTTTCCGGTACGGCGTCGTACTGGCGCTCGGTGAGCACGGTTGTGCGGATCTCACGTCCTTCGGCAAGAGCTGGCGACAGGAAAAACAGAACTGGAGATAAGACCAATAAAATCGGACGTATTTGAAGGATATGCAAAATGGGTTTCATTTTTTGACCGAACCTCTCTTTGGTATTGTAATAGCCCAAAAGTTCTAATCGGCCAAAGCAGGCTCGGGCTTTTGAAAATTCTCTTGAATCGTGACTTGTTTTGTGATTGCCAGATCGGGGAGGGGAAGGGCATGGCCACGAATTACGCATTGCAGCCGAGCCGCAACCAAAACGAAACCACCGATGAACACAGATGAACACAGCGCAGTCCAGCCGCAACCAAAACCGATCTCACCGTGGAGACGCTGGTCGGTGAAAAAAATCGTGGCGCCGGCGTCTCGCCGGCAGGTGAGCCTCGACAACTCCCTTTGCGTCAACAGTCTTTGCCGGCTGGAAGCCGGCCCTACATTTTTTTCTCGCGACCGAAGAGAACGCGCAGGTCGTCCCTGGGAGCGCACGCTTCCAGCGTGCTCAGCGTTTCTAACTCCCCGCACGCAGGATGCGTGCGCTCCCAGGAGAACGCACAAAAATCCTTTGCATGCTGGAAAGAATTTTTCCGCTGATCGAAAACTCTTCGTGATTCTTCGCGTTCTTCGCGTCTTCGTGGTGGAATGGGTCCGGTCTTTACCACGAAGACGCGAAGACGCAAAGAATCGCCAAGTTTTGGTTGCGGCTCAGCTGCTCTGTGTTCATCGGTGGTTTCATTTTGTGGCTTTTATGCCCCTACGCATTGCAAGGGAGCTGGAATTTTCACCAGAGGCATGGGGAAGCGTGAAGTGTCTCCTTGCTCGTGTAAAATGAACCTGATGGATTAGGGAGAGGAAGAGGATATGGGAAAACCGATTGAAGCTCAGATGCCGTCTCCGGAATTGTTTTTTGACACTGTCAATGCATACCAGCGGACCGCTGCTCTCAAGGCTGCGATTGAGCTGGACATCTTCACCGCAATCGCGGCAGGCGAGGACACGCCGCAGGCCCTGGCGGCCCGGTGCGGGGCGGCAGTGCGCGGCGCGCGCACTCTTTGCGACTACCTGGTGGTGCTTGGATTTCTCACGAAGGAAGGCGGCCGCTACGGCCTCACGGATGATTCCGCAGTATTCCTGAGCAGGGCATCTTCCGCATACCTCGGCGGGGCGATCAAGTTTCTGCTTTCTCCGATGTTGACGGACGCGTTCACAGACCTGGCGGCCGTCGTGCGCAAGGGGGGAACCGTGATAAGCGAGGAGGGTTCGGTAGCGCCGCAACATCCGATGTGGGTGGAGTTTGCGCGTTCCATGGCGCCCGTAACCACGATTCCCGCCCAGGCGCTAGCCCGGCTTGCCGCGCTCGATCCTTCCCGCCGCGCCAGGGTGCTGGACATCGCGGCGGGGCATGGCAAATTCGGCATTGCTTTCGCGAAGGAGTATCCTGAAGCGGAAATTGTCGCCCTGGACTGGCCCAACGTTCTGGAGGTCGCTGTTGAAAATGCGAAGGCGGAAGGGATCGGCGCCCGCTACAAGACCATTGCAGGCAGCGCTTTCGACGCGGATTTCGGGAATGACTACGAAGTCGTACTTCTGACGAATTTCCTGCATCATTTCGACAAGCCCACCTGTGAACGGCTCCTGCGCAAAACCCACGCCGCTTTGCGCAAGGCGGGGCGCGCGATCACACTGGAGTTCGTTCCCAACGAAGACCGAGTGTCCCCTCCCAGGGCGGCTTCCTTCAGTCTCATGATGCTGGGCACCACTCCGAGCGGCGACGCCTACACCTTCCGTGAGTACGAAGAGATGTTCCGCAACGCAGGCTTTAAGAGCAGCGAAATGCACTCGCTGGGAGGCGGCTTTCAGCAGGTTGTGATCTCTTACAAATGACAGGCATCCGTGAAGAGTGACAGGATAAACGGGGGTCCTTTGCAACCTGGCAAGGATTTTTGTGCGTTCTCCTGGGAGCGCAAGCACCCTGTTCACCACAAAGACACGAAGACGCGAAGAAATCCCTTTGCGATTCTTCGCGTCTTCGTGGTGAGATTTTTTTGGTTGGGGTGGGGCTGCACCGTGTTTATCTGTGTTCATTGGTAGTTCCCCAAATACGCCGGTATTCGAAGGTGCGCTAAGCGAGGAGTGCCTGGATGGCGTGGCCGTGCACGTCGGTCAGCCGATAATGGCGTCCCTGAAATTTGAAGGTCAACTTCGTATGATCCACGCCGAGGCAGTGGAGGATGGTTGCGTGCAGATCGTGAACGTCGACCGGGTCCTTGACGATGTTGTAGCTGAAGTCGTCGGTCTCGCCGTAGGTCAGCCCTCCCTTGATCCCGCCGCCGGCGAGCCACACGGCGAAGCAGCGCGGATGGTGGTCGCGGCCGTAGTTGTCTTCCGTGAGCGTCCCCTGAGAGTAGACCGTACGGCCGAATTCTCCGCCCCAGACCACGAGCGTGTCCTCGAGCATGCCGCGCCGCTTCAGATCCTGAATCAGAGCCCAGGTCGGCTGGTCGGTCTGCTCGCACTGGCCGCGAATCTCCCGGGGGAGGTTGCTGTGCTGGTCCCAGCCGCGGTGGAAGAGCTGGATGAAACGCACGCCGCGTTCGGCCAGGCGCCGCGCGAGGACGCAGTTGGCGGCGTAGGTGCCGGGCTTCCGCGAATCCGGTCCGTACATTTCAAAAACGGACTCGGGCTCTGTGGAAAGACCGGTCAGATCGGGCACCGAAACCTGCATGCGAAATGCCATCTCGTACTGGGCGATCCGGGTGGTGATTTCCGGGTCCTGATAGTCCTTGAACTTCAGCTCGTTCAACCGGGTCAGGTCATCCAGGAAGCGCCGGCGCGCCTGCTCCGAGTATCCGTCAGGGTTACTCAAATACAGGACCGGATTGGCCCCCGCCCGGAACCTCACCCCCTGGTGCACGGTCGGAAGGAAGCCGCTCCCCCAGGTGCGGTCCGCGAGCGCCTGCGTGCCTCCGGTTCCCTGTGAGACCATGACGACGAACGCTGGAAGAGACTGATTCTCGCTTCCGAGGCCGTAGGAAATCCAGGAGCCGATGCTGGGCCGCCCCGCAAGCTGGAAGCCGGTTTGGAAGAACGTGACGGCGGGGTCGTGATTGATGGCCTCCGTGTGCAGCGACCTGATCAGGGAGATCTCGTCGGCGACCCGGGCCGTGTGCGGTATCAGATCGCTCAGCCACATGCCGCACTGGCCGTGTCGTTCGAATTTGAAAATGGAAGGGGCTGTCGGAAACTTCTCCTGATATGCGGTCATCCCTGTAAGGCGCTGACCCATTCGCACGGAGTCCGGCAGATCGTTTCCGCGAAACCGCGCCAGGCCGGGCTTGTAGTCGAAAAGGTCCATTTGCGAGGGCGCGCCGTGCTGGAACAGGTAGATGACCCGCTTTGCCCTCGGCTTGAAATGCGGCAATCCCGGCAAGGCGTCGGCCTCGGCGTCACGAGCCAGGAGCGACGCCAGCGCGGCCCGTCCAAGCCCCATCCCCGCCAGTCCAAAGAAATGACGGCGCGTCAGAAGCAGTTTTCTTTCATCGATCGGGTTCATGGCTCACTCCTTCGTGACAGCTTCGTCCAGATTCAGCAGCAGGCTCCCGACCGCTCCGTAGGCCGACAGCTCGCGCGGATCGAGCTTCGGATCGGCCGGCGAGTCGCCCTGCCGGAGGTATGCGGCGGCCCTCTTTGGATCTTGTGAGAAATACTCCAGGTGGTACTCGAGATTGCCGCGCAGAATCTCCTCCTCTGACTTTGCCGGCCAGCGCCCCGTCACGAGCCGGAATCCGAATCGAAGCCGGGAATCGTGCGTACTTCCCCCCTCTTTTATCATCCGCTGGCCAAGAAAGCGGGCCGCTTCCACGAACGTGACGTCGTTCATCAAGTTAAGCGCTTGAAGGGGAGTGTTCGTCCGCGCTTCTCGAACCACGCAGGTCTCCCGCATCGCCGCGTCGAAGTTGATCATCATCGGGGGCGCAATGGTGCGTTTCCAGAAAGTGTAGAGACTCCGCCGGTACAGGTCGGGGCCGCGGCTCTGCTCATACTCCATGTCCTGCATCGAGGTTTCTTTCCACAGGTCCGGGGGCTGGTAGGGTTTCACGGAGGGCCCGCCGAGCTTTTCCGCCAGGAGACCCGACACAAACAGGGCCTGGTCGCGAATCATCTCGGCGGGCAGACGGAAACGCGGGCCGCGGGCAAGGAGCCGGTTTTCCGGATCGCGCTGGAGGAGATCGCGAGTCGCTTCCGACGACTGCCGGTAAGCCGCGCTGGTGACGATGAGTTTCTGCAGGGCTTTCACGTCCCAACCGCCGCGGACAAACTCCGTTGCCAGCCAGTCGAGCAACTCCGGGTGCGACGGCCATTCCCCCTGTACGCCAAAGTCCTCGACCGTTTTCACAAGGCCGGTGCCGAAATGCATCTGCCAGAAGCGGTTCACCACGACTCGCGCGGTCAGCGGGTTTGCGGGATCCACGATCCACCTGGCGAACCCCAGGCGGTTGTTGGGCGCGCCGGGCGGAAGCGGCGGCAGGACGGCCGGTGTTCCCGGCTGCACCTTCTCGCCGGGCTTGTCGTACGCACCCCGGTTGAGAAGGAATGTATCCTTCGGCGTCTCGCTCTCTGCCATCACCATCACGGTAGGAAAGCTCCGCTCCAGGCGGTCTTTTTCCTGCTCGAGCGCGACCAGCCGGCTCCAGGCGACGCGCAGGCCGGCCGGGGCCGCGCGTTCCAGGAAGTACCAACGCAGCTGAAGCTCTTCGGACTGGGTGCGGTTCGATTTGGCTCTTCGCGCGATCGTGTTCAGCGACTCGCCGACGGCGAGAGCAGAGATTTCCTGCTCGCTCAAGACGCGCGAATAGACCCGGACATCGTCGATGCGCCCGCGGAATCGTCTCCCGGGTCCGGCGCCGCCGCCAATTCGAAACGGCTCGGCGAACTTCTGCCCGGCGTTTCGGAAGGGCCTGTAGAGTGTGTCCAGCTGGACGTTCAGGCGCGCGCGTTTGCCGTCGATGTACACGCGCACCCCTTCCGCCATGCGGGACCCCGTGTAGGTGACGGCGAGGGAGTACCAGCGGTTGGGTTCCAATGCTTCCCCGGTCTCTACCCGGATGGCGTCGGTCGTCCAGTCGCTCGTGAGGTGTACGTGCACCTTCCCCTGGTTGAGATGCACGCCATAGCCTCTCCCCTTGGGGTTCTCCGCCATCCTGCTGGCGATGCTGCCGTCGGGCGTGGTCTCGGAATAGACCCACGCGGAAATCGTAAAGGGGTCCTCGATGTCAAATTTCGCGATGTCTCCCGCCTCGAGGTGGACGGCGCCGTCGAATGCGGCGGCCTGTCCCAGCCGGCCCGGGCACAGAGAAACCTTGCCGCCCACTTCCTTGAGATTCCCTAGCTCCTCGAACGGGAAGGCAGCCTCGAGCGCCCGCGATGGCCCCGAGTAAATCGGCTCCGCATCCAGGAGACTCCGCTCCCATTGCGCCTGAGCCTTTTCGATTGCGCGATTGCGCTTACCCAGCGAGTCGCGGAGCGCCGCGATGCGCCTGTCGAGATCTCGCAGCCTGACCTGTTGGTCCTGGGTGGGGGCAGGAACCAGCGGCGGGGAGTTGCCGTACTTCATTGCGCGGCCCCGCTCCGGGACGTTGTTGACGTACGCGAAGAGCTGGTAGAACTCTTTCTGCGTGAACGGGTCGTACTTGTGATTGTGGCAGCGCGCGCAGCCCATGGTGAGGCCCAGGAAGACGGTGCACGTGGTTTCGACGCGGTCCACGACGTACTCGACCGCATATTCTTCCGGCACGATGCCGTCCTCGGTGTTGCCGCGATGGTTGCGGTTGAAACCCGTGGCGATCTTCTGGTCCATCGTCGCGTCCGGCAGCATGTCCCCGGCAATCTGTTCCATCGCGAACCGGTCGAAAGGCAGATTCCGGTTAAACGCGTCGATCACCCAGTCGCGCCATCGCCACATCACGCGCTCGCCGTCAAACTGGTAGCCGTTGGTGTCGGCGTAGCGCGCCGCATCCAGCCAGCGCGCCGCCATCCTTTCGCCACGGCGAGGCGAGGCCAGGAGACGATCGACGGCCTTTTCGTAAGCGCCGGGCGAGTGGTCGTTCAGAAGGGCATCGATTTCGGCGGGGGACGGCGGCAGCCCGGTGAAATCAAACGTGACCCGCCGGAGCAACGTTTCGCTGCTCGCCCCCGGCGAAGGGCGCAGTCCCTCGTGTTCCAGACGGTCGAGGACGAAATAGTCAATGGGATTCCGTGGCCAGGAGGCGTTTTTGACTGCAGGGAGCGGCGGCCGCTCGGGCGGAATAAACGCCCAGTGCTTCTGCCACTTGGCTCCCTGGGCGATCCAGAGACGCAACGTCTCAATCTCCGGCTCGGCCAGCTTCAGGCCGGACCAGGCAGGAGGCATCCGCCGGGCTTCGTCCGCCGTGACCCGCTTTAGCAGCTCACTCGAAGCGGGATCGCCTGGAACGATCGCGCGCCGTCCTCCAAGGTCGCCTTTCGCGGATGCCTCGATGTCGAGCCGGAAGGGCGCGCCTTTTCTTAGGGAATCCGGGCCGTGGCAGGTGAAACACTTGTCGGAAAGAATCGGGCGTACGTCGCGGTTGAACTCAACAGCCCTGTCGAACGCGTGAAGGACCCAGGGGAGCCCCAGCAAGACCCCGGCCGCCGCGACCTCGCGCGCGAATTGATTCAAGACTTTGCGAGTGCGACCGGTTCCCATCGGATCAACCTGTCATTCGTCCCAATCATGACTTTGCAAACTATAGCACTGCCACACCGCGGACCGTTGAAAAAATCCAGGCGCGGATTTCACCGCGAAGACGCGAACTGAACGGAAGGAAACCACAGATGAACACAGATGAACACGGTGCAGCCCAGCCGCAAAATCTCACCACAAAGACACGATGCGAGCGCTCCCAGGGACGGAACCTCCGCGTTCTCCGCGTCTCTGCGGTGAAGTTCGGAGTTCAGGCTTTAGCCTGCTCGGACGCAGTGCAGCCTGAAGGCTGAACCCCAAACCTCGCGCAAATGAGTTCCGGGGCTCTTGTTTTGTGGTTGCGGCCGGGCTGCTCCGTACTGCTACGCCGAAAATCCTTCGCGGATTCTTAGCGCTCTTCGCGTCTTCGCGGTGAAAGTGCTGTACTGCATTAACCGCAAAGACGCGAAGGACGCAAAGGAAACGCTAAGAAGATCTTTTTGGTCGCAGCTATGCCGCGCCAGGTTCATCCGTGGTCTCATTTTGTCCAGGTTACTGCAGACGAAAACTCAGGGATTGCATTTGAACTTTCGCTCCCCTTGCCGCTGCGATTAGAATAAGCCCGTGACCAAACCCAAACCGAAACCGATCGATCCTGACAGACTCGGGGAGATCGCTTCTGCCGTGATGCAATCGGCCCGCTTCCCGTTTCTGGCCAGCATCGACGGCGACACACCGCGCGTCCGCCCTGTTTCCCCGGTTCGTACCGACGGCTTTACGGTCTATGTGGCGAATTTGCGCCGCTACCACAAAACCGTCGAAATTGCCGCCAACGAGAACGTCGAGATCTGTTATATGGACGAGGAGCATAACCACGTCCGAATCACCGGAACAGCGGAAATCGTCGGGGACCGCCAGCTTCTGCGGGAAATCTGGGACACCAACCCCTTGCTCCGGCAGTATCTCGGCTCTCTGGATAATCCTGAGCTGATGGTCTACCGGATTAACCCGAACCGTGTGCGGTACATGCAGGAATGGTCGCTCGAATACTATGAAGTCCCCTTCAGCTCAGGTTCGGGAGGGCGGTGATTTCGGGGCGGAGCAATAGTTGGAAAGACGAGTGACGAATGGGAATGACGAAGACGAAAGACGAGGTGAGGAATCGGGAATGGGATAGAAGACAAAAGGCTTTATGCGAAAGGCTGGCAAATCATGAAGGATCAAGGTTGCGATTTCACCGTGAAGTGTCCCTGTTGCGGCGCGCGCCTGACTATCGACGCGAAGCTTCGCCGGGTGGCTGCCCACGAAAAACCGAGCGGGCACGCCCAAGTCCCGGATATCGATCACGCCGCCTCATTTCTGAAACAGGAAGCGCAACGCCGTGAACTTCTGTTCAGACAGAGTGCGCAAAGGGAGCAGGTCAAGTCGGAGGTGCTGGAACGAAAATTTCAGGAGGCGCTCAAGAAGACGAAAGATGAGCCGGTAGAGAAGACTACCCGTGATATCGATCTGGACTAGAGCTTCACCACGGCGGAGCCGTCCGGCCGCAACCAACCTTCGCGATGCCCTTCGCGCCTTCGCGGTGAAAGCTGAGCCCGAATTAACCGCGAAGACGTGAAGGGCGAAGCGCGAAAGTCCGTACACTCGACGCTGAGGTGTGACTCAACTCTTTTTCGAGGTTACAACAAAAGTCTGAAGTACTTGTTCGATCTGACTGCTGCTGCACTTCGGACAGCGAGTCTTCCTCTTTTCATACTCCATCACCGTCATCAACAGGGTGAACCGCTTTCGGCACTTCTTGCAAACGTATTCGTATGTCGGCATAACAAATCCTCCGCTCCGCAGCTTGGGACGGAAACGATTATAACCGAGAAGCTGTGAAAAGATCCTATCGGCCCGTCGGATTGCTCACGCGCGCAGCGCTTTCTTCTCTGTGGCTCTGTGGCCCCGTGGCAAGAAAGGCGTCATTCGCCACAGAGACCCGGAGAAAAACTGGCCACGAATTACACGAATTGCACGAAAACGGGGGGGCGGTTCCCGCAGCTTTTGCATCACATCACGCTCACCAACGACATACACCGTTTGTGGTCGAAGAAAATTCGTGGAATTCGTGGCAAAGTCTTTCTCGGCGTCAGTTCTTTCCCCAGGTTCCTCCTGAGGCTGAGGGATCATTCCGTCCCCATATTTTCACCATTGAGGAAGGCGAGCTGTGCGGATCAAAGCGGTGCTCTTTGATTTTGACGGGACTCTGACGGAGCCGGGAACTCTGGACTACAGCGCAATTCGGGATGCCATCGGCTGCAGTCAAGGATCTCCGATCCTGGAGTGCATTGCGCGCATGCGGTCGCGCGCCCGCCGCGCGAAGGCGCTGCGCATTCTGGACGAGATCGAATGGAAGGCCTCGCGTCTCTCCCGCCCCAATGCCGGCGCGGAAGAACTGCTCCGATTGCTTCTTTCGCGTAATCTGAAAATAGGGATCATCAGCCGGAACAGCCTGCGCTCCATTCGCCGAGCGTTGAGGAATTTCCGCCACATTCGAGCCTCCGATTTTTCTGTCATCATGACGCGCGACGACCCGCAGCTGCCGAAGCCGAGCCCCGAAGGCATCCTTGCCGCTGCCGTGAAGATGGGGGTCCCGGCGGAGCAGGTGCTGGTTGTAGGAGATTTTGTTTTTGACATCGAGGCGGGGCAAAATGCCGGCGCACATACGGCATTTCTGACCAATGGCTCGGCCTCACCGGCATTCCGGCATCCGCCTGATTTCACGACCCGGAACCTCGAGGAGCTCCAGGATATCGTCCGATTGCACTCTCCCCTGCGGAACGGAAAACTGCCCAACGAGCTGCTCGCTCGCTTCCTGGGCGAATGCGTTGATCCGTCCCTTCTGATCCCGCCTGGGGTCGGCGAAGACGTGGCCGCTATCCAACTCGACGGCGAGGATGTGCTTGTTCTGAAATCCGATCCGGTGACTTTCGCCACCGACGCTATCGGCTACTATGCGGTGGTTGTCAATGTGAACGACCTGGCGACTTCGGGGGCGGCCCCGCGATGGCTTCTCACTACGCTTCTTTTCCCCGCGGAGACCAGCGCCGCGCAGGCGGGACAGGTCATGAAAGAGCTGCGCGAAGTCGCGCTCCAGCACGGCCTCCTCCTCTGCGGCGGCCACACGGAAATCACCGATGCGGTCACCCGTCCCGTCGTGGTGGCGCAGGCCGCCGGCACCGTCCCCAGAACGAACCTGGTAGACAAGCGCGGCATGCGGGGAGGAAACAAGATCCTTCTTACCAAAGGCATGGCCGTGGAGGGGACGTGCATTATCGCGCGCGAGTTTCCTCAAAAACTGCGAAGGATGGGGATGTCTGCTCGGGAAATAGAGAAATGCCGGCGATTTCTGTACGATCCCGGCATCAGCATTTTGAAGGAGGCGCGGATCGCGGCCCGGTCCGGAAGAGTTACAGCCATGCACGACGTGACCGAAGGCGGGGCAGCCACCGCGCTGGAAGAATTGAGCGCCGCGGGGGGGCGCCGCATCCGGGTCTTCGTGGACCGCATTCCCGTTTTGAAAGAAACCCGAAGGATATGCAATTCCTTAAAGATGAATCCACTCGGTCTGATAGGCTCGGGCAGCCTGCTGATATGCTGCGAGCGAGACCATTGCGAAGAGCTCATGCGCTCGATCCGCGAAGCCGGTATAGCCGTAACCTGTATTGGGGAGGTTCTGGACAAGGGCGCGGGGATCGAAGCGGTCGATCTGAAGAGAGGCAGGCCCGCAGAATTGCCCCGCTTTGAAGTAGATGAAATTGCCCGCCTGTTCGAGACGCAACCAAAGGCATGAATGAAACCACAGATGAACACGGATGAACACAGATCTGTACTACCGCTGGACGGATCTGTACTACTAAGGGGCAAATCCTTTGCCGCTTGGAAAGAATTCTTCTTCGCGGATTCTTTACGCTCTTCGCGTCTTCGCGGTTAATTCCGGACAGCGCTTTCACCGCTAAGACGCGAAAGACGCAAAGAAAACGCTAAGCAGATCAGTTTGGTTGCGGCTCGGCTGTCTCTGTGTTCATCCGTGTTCAGCTGTGGTTTCATTTGTGCAGTTTACGTGAAATTCGTGGCAAGTCATTCTGTCGGTCGTGGTGCGTGCACAGGATCAGAGGTAGGCGCGTTCGGCCTTGCGCAGGGCGCGGTAGCGTTGAAAGATCTGGCGGTCGTTCTCGAGCCGGAGCAGCGACTTCCAGGATATCCCGCGGAAGGTGTGAGCCAGCATCTTGCGGGCGTTGCGGAGCACAAATCCTGGGCTATGAAGCAAGGCAGCGGGCATGTGGCGCACTTTCATCCAGCGCTCTGCGCGCCAGCGCATGAATTCGATCTCCTCGGCCGTGAGATGCTCGCTGCGCACGACGGCCGTCGTGCCGTCGTATTCTTCCAGGCGCTCGTTGGTGATGAGACCGCGCTCGCGAAACTCCCGTGTCATGGGAGTTCGGGGATAAGGCGTCGGATGCTGGATGTACGGCCAGTCCACGTAGCGGCGCGCGAAATCCAGATTCGTCCGAACGGATTCGCGCGTGTCTTCCGGGTTTCCCACGATCAGCCCTCCGACCACGTACATTCCGTTGCGGTGGACGTAATCGATCGCCTTGATCGTGGCATTCCCCACCACGTGGCCGTGCTCCCGCGCTTCATTCTTGGCCTTTGCGCGGAGGAACTCCAGATCGCCTTCCAGGATATTCTCGATTCCCAGAAACACGTAGCGGAAACCTGCCTGACGCATCAACGGCGCCAGCGTCTCTCCGTGGTTGGCAATCGAAGAGGTCATCGCCTGCACGGAGTAGTCGATCTTGTTGAGCCGGGCCCGCACGATCGCGCGGCAGAGCCCTTCAAACCGCGCCACGTCGAGCATGATATTGTCGTCGATGAGAAAAATCGCGCGCGCGCCGCGATCGTGCGCGTCCCGAATATCCGCGAGGACGCGCTCGAGATCGAAGGTGTGGAAGTTGCGCCCGCGCATTTCGATGATCGAGCAGAAGCTGCAGTCGAACGTGCATCCGCGCGACGTCTCGACCACGTCCACCTGCCGGCCCAGCAGCGTGTATCCCTTGAGCACGCGCGCGTCGCGTTTGGGCGGCCGTATCTCGTCTCCCGCGAGGCGGTGCACGGGCCGCGGCGGGTTGTGACGGAACACCTGTCCGTCCCGGTACGAGAGGCCTGCGATCCGCTGGTAGCCTCCGCCTGATTCGATGGCCCGCAGAAGATCACGAAAGGTGATGTCCCCCTCGCCTCGGACTACGAAGTCGATGAGGCCGGAGGAACATTCCGTATAAGCTTCGACTGCCAGTGTGGGATCGTATCCGCCGGCGACGATGCGAACATCCGGCCGGAGCGAACGGACGAGATCGACGATTCTCTTCGCCGTCGCGCGCTGGAACGTCATCACCGACAGCCCCACCAGGTCCGGCTTCAGATTGCGGACAAGCTGCTCGACGGTCTCGCGGATGCGCCGTTGAGCGAGGATCAGATCCGCGACGGCGACACTGTGATGGGGATCCACGTTGCCGGCAAGCGAGGTCAGAGCGCCGTTCGGCATGCGGATGCCGAGCGGCGGCATATGCTCGAAAGAGTCCGGCATGGAAAACAGAAGGACATTCATGACGGGCACGATGATAAGCCACGGAGATGCAGAGCGCACGGAGAAAAATGGAGAGATGTGGCGAACACGCGATCAGGTTTGGAATTGGGCCTTCAGGCTGCACTGGACCCGGGCAGGCTAAAGCCTGAACTCCGAACCAGAGCGCACGGAGAAAAATGGAGAGATGTAAACTGCACAAAATGAAACCACAGATGAACGCAGAGACAGCCGAGCCGCAACCAAACTGATCTGCTTAGCGTTTTCTTTGCGTCCTTCGCGTCTTAGCGGTGAAAGCGCTGTCCGGAATTAACCGCGAAGACGCGAAGAGCGCAAAGAATCCGCGAAGAAGAATTCTTTCCAAGCGGCAAAGGCTTTGCAAGTTAAAGTTAGTAGTACAGATGAACACGGATGAACGCTATGAACACGGGATCTGTGTTTATCTGTGTTCATCTGTGGTTTCGTTTATAGTTTTGGTTGCGGCTCCGCTGCGCCATGAAATTCGTGGCCAGTTTTTCTCCGTGGCCACGAAGTTCTCCGGGGCGGGCGCAAGACCTCTTATACTTTCACGTATATGACGCATTCCCAGGTGTCTGCCGGCGCAAGCGGGCGGCTGCAGTCCGCTCTGGTCGTTGTTTTGCTGGCCGGTCCGTTTTGCGTGCCGGTCGCCTGCCCGCAAACGGAATCTTTTGAACACCACTATCGTCGCGGCTCCGAGCTGGCCCGCAGCCGCCAATTCGAAGAGGCGCTCGACGAACTGAGACGCGCAGCCGACCTCAAGCCCGAGGAGCCGCGCACCCACAACATGATCGGCGTGGTCCTGACCCAGCTGGGTCGATTGGAGGACGCCGAAAAAGCCTACACTCAGGCCCTGTCGATTGCGCCGAGCTTCGTGCCGGCCCGCAAGAACCGGGCGGTTAACGCCTTTACCCGGCGCCGTTATGAATTCGCTGCTTCGGAATTCCACGCGCTCGTTCGGTTGACCCCTGACGATTTTGTGCCTCATTTATTTCTGGGCCTCATCAGCATCGAGAACCTCGAATTCCAGGCGGCCGACTCTCATCTGGCCGAGGCCAGGCGACACTCACCTGGAAACAGCAAGATTCTCATCCCACTCGCACGTGTCCGGTTCATCCTGGGCGAGCGAAGCGCTGCGCTCGATTTGACGCGAGAACTGATGGGTTCGGTTCGCACCACTGAAGGCGAGCGATTCGAGTTGGCTGCCATACTGGCCCAGTTTGAAGCCAACGCCGAGGCGGAGCAGCTTTTTCGCTCTCTGAAGCAGAAGCAACCCGGCTCCTACGAATTGGTGTTCAACCTGGCTCTGGTGCAGTATCGATTGGGGCGGCTGCCCGAGGCGCTGCAAACGCTCCAGGACTTTGCGGCCGGACGGAGTCTAACGGGCGAGATGCTGAACCTTCGAGCGTGGATCTACAACAAGATGCGGCGATTCTCTGAAGCTGAGCGCTCGCTTCGGGACGCGATAAGGACCGAACCGGACGATGCCGACAACTACCTGGATCTCAGCACGGTTCTAGGAAACAGCGGCGACACGGAGGGCGCCATCCAGGTCGTTTCTGAGGCGATTGCGCGGAAGACCGGCGGCCAACGGCTGAGGGTGCAGCTTGGTCTGCTCTATCAAAAGAAGAGAGATCATCCGAGAGCAGAAGGCTGCTTCAAAGAGGTCTTGAGTCTGGATCGCGCCAATCGTCCTGCTTACCTGGCCCTGGCAAATCTTCTCGCCTCCACGGACCGGCAACAAGAAGCCCTGGCCGTCTTGGAGAGGGGAATCGGCGAGCTGCCTGCCGATGCCCTGCTGCATTACATGTACGGAGGGCAACTGCTGGATTCCGGCCGGGAGGCGCAGGCTGAGGCGATGCTCAAGAAGGCGCTGGAGCTCAACCCGCTTTACGCTAACACGCACTACCTTCTCGGAAAGCTTTTCCTCAAGCGCGGCGACGACAACGCCGCCCAGACCAGCTTCAACAAGGCTTGCGCATTTGATCCCCATCATGCCGGTGCTTATTACCAACTGAGCCTCATCGCCAGGCGAAAGGGTGACAAAGCCCAAGCGCAGGAGTACGGGCGCATCGTGCAAAGGTTGAACGAACAATCGGACAGAAAGTACCAGGACAGCTTTCACCAGGCGGTCGATGAAAGTCTCCGCGAGAATCGCCGGAGTCGCCCGTCCAGGTAGGCGGATAAGATGCGATCCGGCGGGCGAAACATAGGGATCTCGCGGATCGAAGCAAATCTTGATTGGCCACAGAACCACGGAGACACAGAGACAAGGTTTTCTCCGCGTCTCCGTGCCTCTGTGGCTAAAGATCAGAACAGGAACTTCACCGAGAGTTGTATGGTGCGCATCTGGAAGGCGCCGGTCGCGCGGCCGAAGTTCGGGGCATCCATCGAGTTGGACACGTTGCTGATGTTGATTCGGTTCAAGAGATTGAAGGCTCGGCCCGCACCTGGAGCCGCCCTTTTTCGGCCCTGCCAACAGGAATGGGAAAGCTCTTGGACAGGGCCGCATCCACCCGGGCGTATCCCGGCCCACGGAAGTAATCGCGCGGCAGATTTCCCGCCCGCACGGTATCAGGAAGCGGGAACATGCCCGCGGTAAGCGTTCCGCGGAGCCATGCTTCTCTGCTGAAGGAACGCGCCACATTGCCGGCGGGGCGGTCGGGACGCTCCCCGCGCTGACCGTCGGCGTTGAAATCCCCTCCTTCCCCGAAACCACTGTTGGAAACGGGCACAAACAATCCCCCCGACTGGAAATTCCAGATGCTGTTGAGCTGCCATCCTCCCACAAGGCCGGCCAGCCAGCCGGATCGTCCCCGCAGGACCGGCAAGTCCCAAACGCTGTGCAGCGTGAAGACATGCGCGATGTCATCGCGCGCCCAGTCCACCTCCGGGTCGTAAGCGTTCGTAGCGCTGGAGTCGTAGTTGTCCGCCTGTCCGTTGGCAAAGTTGTTTCTCGCGTTGTTGTAGGTGTACGAAGCGTTCAACTGCCAACCCTGGGCCATCCGTTTTGAGACGCCTGTCACGAACCCGTAATACGCCCGCCTGCCCAGATTCGTGAGCACCGTGATGTTGTCAAAGTTCGGGTTCAGTTGGTTCAACACACCGTCCACCAGATCTCCCGTGAAGCGGTTGGCATTGAAGGAATACAGATCGTCGCGAGTGTGCCGGTGACGATAGGTGGCGTGCACAACGAGATCCTTGACCAGTTCATACTGAATTCCGAAGGTGGTGTCGAAGATCATCGGGTTCTTCAGATCGGTAACGATCGCACCCAGGCCGGGCCGCGTTCCATTGAAGGCGCCGACGCTGTTGACGGTGGGAACCTTGAGGTTCGGGTTGGCGGGAAAATTTCTGGTGCCCACAGGCGCGAGCCCGTAAACGACGGGGATGCCCCGCTCCTTCCCCGCGAAGACCAGAGCCACATCCGGCGGGTTATCGGCCGCGGCATACCAGGGTTGCGTGTTGACCTCATCATAGAGCACCGCGAACCCGCCGCGAACCGAAACCTTGCCGCGACCGCTCGGGTCCCAGGCCAGGCTGACGCGGGGCCCGAAATTGTTCTTGTCGGTCTCGTAGTAGCGCTCGATCTTTTGGTTGATCACGCTCGAAATGCCGGCCGGCGTGACCTGGCCGGAAGTGAGGACCGGCTGCCAGTTGTTGCGGCCCTTGCCCAGGGTGTTGTTAAAGTACGAATCCCATCGCAGGCCGTAATTCAAGGTCAGATTGGGACGGATCTGCCAGGTGTTCTGAAGGAATAAAGAAAGCTCGTTCTGGATGAAGAACAGCCGGCTGCTACGCTGAGTGCCGGTGCCCACGTTGAGTCCGCGGATCTCCAGGTAGGGATTGTCGTCCGCGAAGTCGAGAATGCTGGAGAAGTAGTATTCCGGGCTATCGCCGGCGAGAAACGACTGCAGATCCCAGGTCGATCTGCGGTAAGTGCCGCCGAATTTGATTGCGTGCTTTCCCCGGTTGAGTGAGAACACATCGCCAAACTCAGGAACATTGCTCGGCGTATCTTCCTTGGACCAGGGGCCGTTACCGAGCGAAAGCCCATCGTCGGTGGCGAGGTAAGGGATATGATACACGTCGCCGATGCGGACGTTTTCATAATGGGTCTTTGTCAGTCCAAACCGGGCTTCGTTGAGCGAGTTGGGAGAGAAGGCGCGCGTGTGAACCACACTGACGTAGTTGATGTTGTTGAACAGGCTGGCATCGAAGGCATCCCGGACATTGGTGTTGACCCATTCCGGACGGGTGAACCAGTAGCTGCCATAAATCCGGTCGCGCGCGCTGGCGGACTGATAATCGATGCGACCATTAAACTGTTTGCCGGAACGGCGGGCCGGCTTGTCAACGGTCACCTCCCCGAACTCGGGAATACCGTCGCCGTCCAGATCGAGAAACCCCGACCGCGGGTAGCGGAACGGCGGGTATTCCGTGAACAACTTGGCCGCGATCGAATTCGGACGCGTCCGGACAACGAAATCCTTGAACGCCTCGGTTTCCGTCAGCGTGATGTAGCTCTTGGTTGCGCTCTCGCGGAGGCCCTCGTAGGCGCCAAAGAAAAACAGCCTCTCTTTGACGATCGGCCCGCCAACCGTGCCGCCAAACAGCCGTGTGTAGCTACCCGCGATGTCCTGGCGCAGGCTTCCGAAGGGAACGGCGTTGAAATTGTCCTGCTGGGTCGTGAAATGGCCTGTGCCATGGAGCGCGTTGGTCCCGCCCTTCGTCGCAATCTGAACTTGAGGACCACTGATGGTTCCGAACTCGGCGGAAGTCGGATTGGTGGAGATGCGAACCTCGGTGACCGCGTCCGGGTTCGGCGAGAAAGCGGCAGCCCAGGTGCTGCCTTCCGTGTAACGCAGGTTGATGCCATCCAGCAGGTAGTTGGCCTTGTTCTCGTTGCCCCCGGAAGACACGCGCGGGGCCGAGTAGTTGGAGAAAACATCACAGCAGAAAGTTCCTCCACCCTCGGACTTGCCGGTAATGCCGGGTGTAATGGTGGTCAGCGTGAAAATTCCGCGCCCCGCCGTGGGCAGTGACTTGAGCTGGTTCTCTCCCAGGACCTCGGAAATTCGGGCCGTGGTTGTTTCCACCTGCGCTTCCTCGCCAACTACACTGACGGTTTCCGTGATCTCCCCGACTTCAAGAGCGAAATTCAGATTCGTGGCGGACTGGGCGGTGACTTCGATGCGCCTTTTCTCGATGGCTTTGAATCCCGGGTGCTCAATCCGGACCTGGTACACGCCGCCCAGCAGGTCCGGCACCCGGTAGTATCCATCCTCAGCGGTGTAGGCCGTGCGCGAGACCCCGGTCCTTTCGTTGGTGACTTTGACCGTGACATTCGGCACGCTGGCACCCGAAGCATCGGATATGTGGCCTTGAATGACGCTGGTGACCTGAGCCGCAGCCTCAGAAGCAAATGCCAGAAGCGCGGCCAGGAGGAGTGTTTTGAGTCCCGGCGATTCGAACATTCGCGGTTCATTTGAAATCTCAAATTTCAAATCTGAAAGTTCAAATGGACTCCCGCCGGGATTGGTAGCTGATCTCTTCATATTGATCTGCTCCTTCTTCCAATCCTGTTTTCGACTCGACAAAGTTTCAGTGATTTTGCGGCCCGCCACGGCGAATGAAAATGACCGCAGGGACGCCTGCCCATTTGTAGGGGCGGCCCTGTGTCCCGCCCGAGCCTCCCAAGCAGGGGCGCCCCTAGGTCCTCTTGCTGCGAACAAAGTTCACAAATCGGTCGCCCGATTTGCCTCAGCGGGCAGCCTGAAACTTCACGACGATTTCCTGCTCTCCCCGCAAGTTGCCAGGGAGCCTGACCCATTCTTTCTCCTTGTCGAAATCTGTGTGGTCGCGGCCGTTGAGAGTCACCTGGGCGATGGGCCACTGCTGCGGATGGCGGAACCGCAGATAAATCCGTCTGGGTGACTTTCGTTCCGGCGGCGACAGGACGGCCCGCATCCGGCCCTGGTCCACCTCGGAGTCGATTCGGAGCGACAGCGGTCCGAAGTGACTGGAGGCGCGTTCAATGGCCACGCGCTGTCCATGCTTCAGCCAATAACGCGGGATGGCCTGGCCGAGATAGAGATCTTCCCCTTCCTCGGAAACAAACATCAGCCGGAGCCAATAGGTGGACTGGGCTTCATCGGAGGTCTTGAAGTGATCGCCTCTCGGATAGCCGAGCTCGGGCAGAGAGTGCTCGTTGCACATACGGGTGTCCGGATAAAAGGCCGAGGCAAACGCGTTGAAAAACGCTCTCAGGTAGTGTTTGATCTCGTCCCGGTAGAGGTAAGGAGGCGGACTGTCCAGCAGGTTGGCCTGCATGGAGAATCCCCCGCGTGAAAACCAGAACCGGTCGAATGCAGGGATTGAATACCCATACCGTTCGGAGATGTAGAGGTTGTCTTCATAGTCGTTGAGGATCCAACGGGCCTCTGGCGAGTCCGGCGGAATCAGCCGGTAAAACAGCAGGAACAGCGCGCCCTCCAAAGTCTCACGCAACCAGCCATGACTGCGGCCTCTCTGGTGGACATGGGAGGGATATTTGGGGACATAGGTCCCGTTGCGCAGGCGCACCACGGGCGAGAGTACGCGAGCCTCGTTCAACCCGCGCATCACGTCTTCCCGGTAGGCCCGGGCTTCCTTTTGAAGCCGCGGTCCCTCCGGGTGGCCGTACTCGGCAAGGGCGTTCGCCAGGGACTCGAAGCCCCAAACAGTGGCCGAGTTCGTGGCCAGCCAATGCCAGAAGTCGGTGACATCTTCAAGCGAGCCTGCGGGTAGCGAACCGTATTCGATCGGCCGGCTTCCATCGGAAAGAGTCACTTGAGTAGCTCGTCGCTCCCGGATGACCCACTCGCAGGCCCGGATCAGCTTGGGCGCCGCTTCCCGCATCCACTCCCGGTCCTGCGTCATGCGCCAGTGTTCAGCCATTGCCCACATCACGTAGCCGTGGCTTTTGTTGTAGTTGCCGGTTTCGTGACCTCCCGCCCCGTAGAAGAGACCGTCCTTGCTCTGGTAGTTGCCGAGAAACGACGTCGTGCCCTGGTAGCGCAGAAAAGCATTGAGATTGCGACGCGCCTCATCGTGGTATCCGCGGCGGTCGAGGTCGCTGATCATCATCACCGATTCGTTTGGATACACTCCGTAAGTGAACGTGCCAACGTGAGCGTGAAGCAAGTCGGAATCGAATTCCTTGAAACAGTTGATCAGCAGGTGCCGGACGTGGGCCTTGTAGAAGTCGTTCAGCCAGGGCTCCGGGGTCGTAATCTGGGTTCCGCGGGCAGTCAGGTCCCGCCAGTAACGGAGGATACGCCGGCTGTCCGGGTCCAAGTCATGAGATTGCAATCGCTGGATCTCGTCTTCGGCTGTCAGCGTGATGGATGGAATCCAAAAGTAAAGTGTGTGCGACTCGGCAGGTTGGAGCGGCAACGACCAGCTGACGCCTCTCGGTTCGTTATTCAGGATGCCTCGACCACCGGTGTCCAACAGGTAACGCAGCCGGGGTTGTCCTTGAAAATCGGCCAGAATCCGCTTGCCTTCGGCATACAGCTTCTCCGGCGGAGCGACTCGCGCCTCGAGAAACAGGTTGGCCGTTTGCGCCTCCGAATTGGAGGTGTTCACAACCCGGACCTTCATCAGGAGGATTGTAGGATCGTCCAGACGAACCGTGTTCAGGTCGCTGTCCAGTTTGTCCAGGATGGTCTTCTGCTCGTAATAGACTGCGCCCTTCAGCCAACGCGTGGTCAGCAGAGGCAGATATCCCTCTTCGAGCTCTCGCATGCCCTCCCGATCGGGTCCGGGAAAACCAAAGGACAGTTGATGATCCTTGGGCTCCCACAACTTCCGGCTTGCGTCTCTCGGGCTGGGGAAGTCCCGAAACCACCGGCCGCCGGCGGCGATGCGGATCGACCCGTCGGGATCCTGGCGCATGCTGTTGCGGTTCCCGGGCAATCCATGGACGAAGTAGAGCGGATGCTTGAGCGGCATGTCGCTCCAGGCTCCGCTCAGAGTCTGTTCGGTCTCGGTGAACACGCGCTCATACACCGTCTTCTGAAGCGATGCGGCTCGGCTCGCGCGATAGTTATCCAGGGTTGTGGCGTCGTCACCCCGGACGACGAGAACTCCCAGATCATCAACCAGGATGCGTTCGCCGCGAGCCGCTTCGTCGGCAGCGAAGGAAAAAGACCGATAGGCCGAGCGCACGGTTACAATGGTGCGGTCATAAGGGGCTCCGGTCGGATCGGCCGCCATCAGAAGCTGGGCCCGGATCTCGCCTTCGGCCTTTGCGGGCAGGCTCCACCGCAGCTTCTCTCCCTGTGCGCTCCGCATTGCGCCCGCGGGCTGTGCGTTCACCAAACGCCCGTTGAACACCTCGAGACGAAGGCGATCGGCCACCGGTTGAATCTTCGACTCGGCAGGCAGGCCGAAAAGAATGCGTACGGACAGAGGCCGATACACGGCATCGGTCATCACTCGAAAGGCTGCGATGGGAGGAAGTTCTGCCCGGGAAACTAACCGGACCTTGAGGGTCTTGCGATACCGGACGCTTGCATTACCGAGGTCCTTGAATTCCCGGTTGCCTGTCGGATTGAACGTGAATGTCCAGGTTCTTCCGTTGGCTTGCAGAAGGGTGTCGGCCTCTTTCCATTCTCCGTTGGTCCAGTCGTCGATGCTGTGCCAACCAACAACGCCGGCCCCGGCTTCTTCGAGCACAGGGTCAGGGCGGCCATCCCAGGTGCGGTGCCAGTACTGCAGCCGGATCTTGTCTGGGGCCGGGACGGCGCTCCCGCTTCCGAACTCCACCAGGACACGCCGGATCTTCCGAGGTTCAGCCCAGCGCAAGACATATTCGTTGGCGCCGGGCCTGCTGACGAGTGTGCCGAACGGAGCCGCATCAAAGGCGCCCTCGCCGCTGCTGCTTCTCTGAGAATCGGACTGTCGGGTGGCCGCGGCGCTGTTCAAAGAGATCAGCCATAGCAGTGCAAGGGCCATGGCCTCAACGAACCCGCACCTGGTCATAGTCTCTGCTCGAGAAGAGGAATTAACCCGGATTTCACCACCGATTCAGCGTTCGTCACACGGGCGTCCCGTTTGGAGTTCAGGCTTTAGCCTGCTCAGAGTCAGTGCAGCCTGAAGGCTGAACTCCAAACCTGACCGCAGCGTGCCATGGAGATCAGGCTATTAGCCTGCCCGAGGACTGCAGCCTGAAGGCTGAACTCCGAACTTACGTTACTCGGCCCGCTCTCCGGGTCTGAAAAAAACGATCTCCCAAACCGATTGACCGTGGACGAACAGCCGCGCGATGCGACCGGCCAACTTGTCGGTCTCGCGGCGCGCGGCGTCGATGCCCACCACCTGCGGATACCATCCAGGCCCCATGTCGGGGACCCGCACAATCTCTTCGCGATCCAGGATCTTTCGGGGTGGGCTCCAACCGCCGGGATCGCCCGGGTCGCTGTTGAAGCTGATGTAAATACCTTCCTGCTTCCAATCTTTGTCGATCGCCCGGTTGAGCAGCATGACATATTGGTTTAAATGAGAGTTCCAATGAACGGACGCACCCCAGAAGGCATCGGCATCCTTGTGGTTCCAGTCCGTCTTGACAGGGAAGATCGGCGTCACATGCCCGCCGGCTCCGGGTTCGCTCCACTGCCCTCGATACCACTTCCGCGGCTTACCTGCGGGGTTTTGCCGCTCCGTGTAGGGCACGCGAGCCACCGCCACACCCTGTTCTGAAGAGTCTCTGTGATAGGTGCCGATGAAGAAGTAGAAATACTCCTTCCGCGAGTCCAGGTTGACGCAAAAGTCGCCATTGCCACCGGCAAAGTAGTGATTCTCGGTTTCGCAGAACAGCGAGTCCGCAGGCGCCTCAAGAACAAAACCGAGATCCTGCCACGTGGCCCCGTTATCGTGGGAAAGCGCTGCGCCGATTCGGGGCGCGGTCAAAGCTTCGCGAGCCGGACATACGGGGTGAGGCTCGTTGTGGTACCAGCCGTACAGCGTTCCGTCATCGTCCTTGTAAGTGGCCTCGATCCACCTTCCCCCGTTTGCCTTGTTTTGATACTGGGTCAGGACTGCCTGACCGAGATCAAACACGCTCTTCCCCGAGCTCCCCCAGGGTTCAGGCGCTGAGTTGAAGAGGTACAGCCGGTCTCCGTCCCAGTGGGCCGGACTGTTGCAGTCCACCTTGGCAGGGAACTTGACGAGCGAAGCCGCGCGCAGCCTCACCGACGGCGATTCCTGAATTGACGGGGCCGGCGCCGGCTCGGACTGTTGCCTCTCGACCCGCGTGCCGCAGGCCAGAAAGACCAGGGAAAATGCAGTTCCAATCAGCCGAGGAAAACCGCTCATGCGCTCCTCCTATGGATCGCATCCGGGTTAGCGCTCTCAACGGATCCCAAACTCCAATCGATTATTTTGAACGATCCTAGCTCCTTGATTTCAGACTGTCAATCGGCGACACTCCGGAATGAATGCAACCACAGATGAACACGGATGAACACAGATGAAAACACCGATCCGTGTTCATCTGTGGTTTCATTTTGTGCAGTTTATGCAGACGAAAATCCTTGCCGGGTTGCGAAGGATTTTCGGCGGAGTGCACGGAGACGCATGGAGAACCCTGATGCCTCTGTGAAATCTCCGTGCCCTCCGTGTCTCCGTGGTGAAACAGGACGCCTCGCCGCTGCAGGGTCACTGTCTGAATCGCAGACTTCCGGCTCTCCAGCAGCATGAAACTCTCATGTGCCGATGGACCTCGGAACCGAAAACCCATCAGCAGGCGGCAGGATGAACTCAAAGGACAAGGCCTCCTGGATTCCGGTCTGGCTGCTGTATGCTCTGGCAGGAATGTTCTTTTACGGCGTCTGGGGGATTCAGTCGAAGATCGTGATGGAGCGGGTCTCGCCGCTTGCCAATCAGGTGCTGTCGACACCGGGTCTGCTGCTGGTGACGTTAGGACTTTGGCTGCGCCGGGAGGCCGGTGGCTCTTTATCCGCTGCTCACGGTGCTGCTGGCGTTCCTCTTTCTGGGAGAGCGACTGAGCGGCAGACAGTGGCTGGGCGTGTCGCTGGCGATTGCTGCGGGGCTGCTGCTTTCCCGCGAGTCTTCCGATGCAGGTCGAGATAAGACGAGCTGATGTCTGTTCGTTGCCCATTGCGCCTCAGGATGCACTGATGAAAATCATCGCTATCGAAGCGATGCATCGCCAGGCCGAGCATCCGAACACCGGCGACTTCACAATCCGGTCAAATCTGTTTCATTCTGGAGAACAAGCAATGACCCAAGAACAACTCCGCGTCGTGGCCGACTACGGAGACTTGTGCGGCGAAGGTCCCTTGTGGGACTCTCGAAGTGAGACGCTGTACTGGACTGACGCGGTCGGCCGCAAGTTCTACCGCTACGACTGGTCGACCCAGACTCATCGGCTGGTGAAGGAGGGGTTCGAGATTTACGGCTTTGCGCTCAATGATCCTGGGGGATTCGTGGTGACCAATAACGCAGGGATCTGGCTCTGGGATGGACTTGAGCATCTCGAACTGCTTGTCGCCGAGGTCGATGGCTTCAAATGCTCGAGCAACGATTGCATTGCCGATCCGGCGGGCCGGTTCTTCGCGGGCTCTCACTACTACGATCCCGCAAAGGAGTATCCGCTGGGGCATCTCGTTCGCGTGGATCCCGATGGCCGCGCTCAAATCGTGGACGAAGGAATCCATCTGGCCAACGGATTGGGGTTTTCTCCGGACTGCCGGAAACTCTACTTTACCGACAGCGCGGAAAGACGCATCTACTTCTACGATTACAACGTGGACAGCGGTGAAATCCGAAACCGGCGCGTTCTGGTTCAGGTGCCCGCGGAAGAAGGTCTCCCGGACGGCCTTACGGTCGACACGGAGGGATTCATCTGGTCGGCCCATTGGTACGGCGGTTGCGTGGTCCGTTATGATCCCGATGGAACAGTGGAGCGACGGGTTGCGGTCCCCGCCAAACAAACCTCCTCGCTGATCTTTGGGGGTCCTGATCTGACGGACATCTTCATCACCTCTGCCGCTCGGTCGGAAGTACTTCCGATCATGCCCCCGGGCTACGACCCGCAGTCCGGCTACGCCGGCGGGAAGGTGTATCACGTCAATCTCGGAATCACAGGCAAGCCCGAGTTCCGCGCGAGGATGGCTCGACGCTTCTCGAGACAAAGCTGAATCTCCCAATCATGCGGAGCTTCGCAACGTCCAGGTGACCTGGTGGACCCGTTTCCCCGCCGGCCACGGCTGTGTTGGGCAAGATGCCGATGGTGATTCATTGTCTCTGCGCCATCCAATTCAGACTGTGACCTTTGGCAGGCGCGCGGAAAGGGATCACTTGAGGCCGGCAGTACGTAGCCCCGGCAGTGAGGCCGGGAAAGCATTTGAATTTGAAATTTCAAATTTGAGATTTCAAAATGGCAGTCCCCGTTCTCAGGGGCCTCCACGGGCGGGGCTAATCAATGCTAGGCCTTCGGCCCTGGCCAAACCGGACTCGAAAAAACTTTCGAGAAGGGACCGCCACTTTCTGAATCGGAGGTCTCTGTGCCTCTGTGGCTGAAGTAGATGGTAAGATTCAACCATGAAATTCGCCCGTTTGATCTGGAAAAATGCTCTCCGGAACAAGCGGCGGTCTCTCCTAACGGCTTTCAGCCTTTCCGCGTCTCTCTTCTTGCTGACGACTCTGCGGACCGTGCTGTTTGAATTGCAGGC
>WNGG01001458.1_pt1 | contig 26854 bp, 26 predicted proteins | sample 5400661 | NCBI WGS metagenome assembly WNGG01 (sample SAMN13153372, study PRJNA577476) | soil metagenome | isolation source: 100 cm soil or saprolite under Garry oak tree replicate 1 | place: USA:California | collected 2016-06-15
ATGAGTCCGGGCGCGATGGGCGCCAGCACCGTCACCACGTCATTGGCCATACCGTCCGGATCCAGGTCGAGCGCCAGCGCTTCATCCGCCGCGGGCGACAGGGGGTGCAGGTGCGCGCCGATCGCCGCCAGCCCCAGGCAGCCAGGGACCGCCTGCGTCAGCCAGAGCTGGCGCAAGGTAGTGAGATCGGTGATAGCCCGCGCCCCCAGGAACACCTCGGTGGAGATGGCAATATCCACCAGTGCGCTCTCAATTATCTCGTTCGCGCGGACGATCTCCAGGCGCTTGGTGCGCCGGATGGGCGCCGGATCGGGCACCAGGCCACGGGCAAAGATGCCGGCCGCCAGCCCCGCGATGGTGCCCTCGATGGCGCTGGGAATGACATTGTTGGTGCCCGTGGAAATCGGCAGGAGCGGTGTATTGCCACTGCCCTTGGCTACCGCGCGATTAGTGCCGTCGCCGCCTAGCGTCACGATGCAGGCGCAACCCGCCGCCACCATTTGCTCGGCCGCGCGCGTCGAGTCTGTCTCGTTGTTGGCGCATGGCAGAGGCAGCTCATGCATCGATAGATGCAGCTCGCTTGTATCGGCGGCATGCTGGCCCAGCCGGTAGTGATCGGGCATCACCAGCACCTCGTCAATGCCAACGGCTTGCAACCCAAGCAGAATGCGCCGGATGATGCGGATCTTCTCCTGATTATCCACGCCCGACCCATACCCGCTGATCCGGCGCACATCGTGCGCCGCGGCGGGGTTGGCGATGATTCCAACCCGTGCCACTCTCAGCACGCTCCTTCATAGGTAGCCGGCGACTCAACCAGCCGCTTGATGGTCTGGAGAAAGGCCGCGGCCGGAGCGCCATCCACGGCGCGATGGTCGAAGGTGAGGCTCAAGACCATCAGATGGCCCAGCGCTGGCTGGCCATTCCGGGGCACGATAGCCTCGCGTATGCGACCCATACCCAGGATACCGACCTCGGGCGGATTCAGAATAGGGGTGAATGCGTCGATATCATAGGCGCCGAGATTCGTCAATGAAAAGGTGCTCAGCTCGCCCGGCGCGGCGGCGCCACTGCGGGCCCGCTCAATAAGCGCGTGCGACTGCGCGGCGATCTGCGCGAGTGTCAGTTGGTCGGCATCGCGGAGCACCGGCACCAGCAGACCATCCTCCACGGCAACGGCGAGCCCCAGATGAATCGCCTCATGACGGCGCAGGCGATCGCCCTCTAGCGTCGCGTTGAGCGCGGGATGCTGCATGAGCGCCCGCACGATGATCCAGGCGAGGAGATCATTGTAGCTGACTTCCATGCGGGCCTGGCACCATGCGCGCGCCGCCACGAGGGCAGCGGCATCTACCTCGGTAGTGAGCGTGAGCTGAGCCGACTGCTGTATGCTCCGCAGCATACGCTCGGCAATTATTTTGCGGCGCCCGGTGAGTGGCTCGCCGGGGGCGATGGTCGCCACGCTGACGGTAGCCGACGCGCCAGTGGCGAGGTAGCGGCGCACATCCTCCTCAGTGATGCGCCGCCCATCCGCAGGGGTTACCCGCGCCAGGTCTACCCCGCGCTCGCGCGCGAGACGGCGGGCGGCAGGCGATGCGGGCGTAAATTCGGCACTGGCGCCAGGTGGCACTGCTGCCATCTCGCTGGCCAGGGCGATCTCGGCGACCACGGCTCCCGGCTTTACCACGTCGCCACGTTTAATGAACACCTTCTGAACCACGCCATCCTGTGGCGCGGTAATCTCAATGGTTGCCTTCTCGACCATCAACTCGCCCAGCGCTTGCCCCGTACGAACCGCGTCACCGCTACGCACGAACCAGTTGGCGATGGAGCCTTCTTCAACGTTCGTCTCGGTCCATGGTTGGATAACGACCTGGATGGTCATGGATTTTGCTCCGGTTCGCTCTTAGCCGCTCGGCCTCCGGTCCCCCCTCTCCCTTTGGGAGAGGGGTTAGGGGGTGAGGTCCGCCCCCCAAATATGCCCTAGCTTCTCGTTATGCCCCTTGGATCAGTTCGCGCGCGGCTGCCGCGATCTTCGCGGCGTTCGGGAGTACGAACTGCTCCAGCGGGCGGCTGTAAGGGATGGGCACGTCAGGCACGGCGATGCGGCGCGCGGGGGCATCAAGGTAGTCGAGCGCCGATTCGGCGACGGTCGCGATGATCTCGCCGCTCATGCCGAAGCTGCGATAGTCCTCATCCACCACCAGCAAGCGATGGGTCTTCCGCACCGACTGCACGATAGCATCGCGATCCAGCGGCACCAGCGTGCGCAGGTCCAGCACCTCGGCGGAGATACCCTCGCCAGCCAGCGTTTGCGCGGCTTCGAGCGCGCGGTGTACCATCATGCCGATGGTCACAATGGTGATATCCGTGCCCTCGCGCTTTACATCCGCCACCCCAAAGGGGATGGTGTAGGGCTCCTCGGGGACCGGCCCGGCTGCGGCTGCGAGCATCGTCATCCAGCCAAGGCCCATCACGCCCTTGTGCATGAAGTAGATCACGGGATTGTCGTCGCGGATGGCCTGGATCATCAGGCCCTTGGCGTCGTAGGGTGTGGCGGGAACGACCACTTTCATGCCCGGAAGGTGCGCGAACACGCCGTACAGTGACTGCGAGTGCTGGGCCGCATCATTGTAGCCGGCGCCAAAGGCGGTAATGAGCGTGACCGGCAGGTGCAGGTTGCCGCCCGACATGTAGGTGTTCTTGGCCAGATGGTTATAGATCTGGTCCATACAGACCCCGAAAAAGTCAACGAACATCAGCTCAACGATTGGGCGCATGCCTTCGAGCGCCGCGCCGATCGCGGCGCCAATGAAGGCCGTCTCGGAAATGGGGGTGTCACGAACGCGGTCTTCGCCAAATTGGTCGAGCAGCCCCTGTGTGGCGCCAAAGATGCCGCCATACCTGGCGATGTCTTCCCCCATCACAAAGACACGTGGGTCACGTGCCATCTCCTGGGCGATCGCCTCTGAAATAGCGCGAGCCGTGGTAATTTCACGTACATGCACAGCCATGAGCATTTCCTCCTGATCAGCTTTGGTCAACCAACGGGGACAAATACGTCTTCAAGCGCTTCCTCCGGCGCGGGGGATGGGCTCTGGCGGGCAAACTCGATGGCCTCGTCCACTGTTGCTTTTGCCGTCCGCTGTATCTCCGCGTCCTGTTCGGGCGTGAGCCATCCCTGCTCCAGCAGTTGCTGGCGTAACCGCACAATGGGATCGTGTTGCTTGAGGTGTAGCACCTCCTGGGGGTTGCGATAGAGTTCTGGATCGCCCTGGAAATGCCCAAAGTAACGGTCAGTATGCACTTCCAGGAGCGATGGGCCATCCCCGCGACGCGCGCGACTCACCGCCTCGCCCGCAGCCTCGTAAACGGCGATGGCGTCATTCTCGTTCACGGAGATGCCTGGGATGCCGTAGCTTTGGGCGCGATCGGCATTCCGCGCGATGGCGGTAGACCGCCCCTTGGGCACCGAGATCGCGTAGCTATTGTCCTCGCAGACGAAGACAACGGGAAGCTTCCAGAGGGCGGCGAGATTGAGCGACTCATGGAAAGCGCCCTGATTGGCCGCGCCTTCCCCAAAGAAGGACACTGCGATGTCATCGCGATGCTGCATCTTGGCGGCGAGGGCGGCGCCAACGGCGACCGGCATGCCTGCGGCGACGATGCCGGAACAGCCAAATTTTACCGCCGGATCGAAGAGATGCATGTGGCCGCCCTTGCCTTTGCCCAGGCCTGTCTCTTTGCCAAAGATCTCCGCCGCCATCTTCTTCAGGTCAACGCCTTTGGCAATGGCGAAGTGATGGGCGCGATGCGGGCCGGTTACGGCGTCGGAAGAGCGCAGGTGGGCACATACGCCAACGGCCACGGGCTCCTGGCCGCCGGCCAGGTGCATCTCCCCGGGCACCGTGCCCCCGCCAATGTCGAAAACGGGCGTTTTGCCTTCCATATACACCTGCGCCATGGTCTCTTCAAAGTTACGAATCACCAGCATCTGCTGGTATAGCGAGAGAGCCGTCTTTTGATCTACCGGCATAGCTGATCTCCTCCTTGGGGTCACTATATTATTTGGCTTGACAAAATCACGCATACAGCCGCTACATTTTCTCGGCCAATCCTCTACCGCTACATCAAATGTCGTGTGAACCACTCCACGGCCGGAGGAGCAGTCTGCGAGAAACCAGGCTCCGTATAGGCCGAAAAGTGCGGCCCTTTCGCAATGACAAGGGATTTCGGTTCGAGCGCTCGTTCGTAAGCCGCAAGAGCAAGATCGACCGGCGTTAAAGTATCATTGCGGGCTACCACCATCAGCAGAGGCGTGGGTGCAATCAGGTGGATGTTGGCAGCAGGGTTATACTCCAGGAACTTCTCCATGGACTCCAGGGAAACCTGGTTGCGCCAATTGGGAGCCCTGGTCGCACCGGTCTGGGTGAACCATTCATACGAATCGGGGGTTGGCAGCGCTGAGGGCTGGCCCTCTGGAGCGACAACAGGCACATAGTTGACCGCTCCCTTGGTGTAACGTTGCACACGATCCTGAGCTAGGACCTCCACAAACTGGGCAAAGATATCTGCACGCATGAGTCGTTGCGCATTCTGCCACCCATTGATTAACGGAACCTGTGCTACTGCGGCCTTGATGCGCCGGTCAAACGCGGCCAGGTGCAGCACATGCGCTCCGCTATAGGAGGAACCCCAGACGCCAATGCGCGAAGAGTCGACTTCTGGTCGGAGGGAGACCCAGGTGATGCCGTTGCGATAGTCCTCATGTTGTTCGGCGGGAATGATCCGTCCTTGAGGTTCCCCTTCGGAAGCTCCCTGGTAGCGATAGTCGAAGACCAGAGTGACAAAGCCCGCAGCGACAAACCGTTCAGCGAATGCATCAAGGTACATCTCTTTGACAGCGCTAAAACCGTGAGCCATGACGATAGCAGGTCGCCGCTCGCCACTCTTCAAGTCATCTGGAAGATAGAGCCAACCGGCGCAGCGCAACTCCTGACTGAGAAACGTAACATCATGTCTCATCGAGACACCTCCTGAGTGAACAACCGAGAAGCCAGTTCCCGGTTCTTAGAAATACGTTCCTATACTCAGCGAGCTGAGGTTGAGAAATGCGCTGTCCTTACAATTGAGTGGAAATAAACGAGTACCGCTGCTATGGCAAGTATAGCATTCAGTTTAGGAAAATACAAGAAGAGGATTTCTCTATTACGGTTTGTTGAGGAAGATAATAGTTCCCTTATATAACGGACACGCAAAGAAACAATAAAACGTGTACAGAGCTCGTTGTCTGCTTGCCAACTATCCTGGTAAAAACTGATCTTTTGTCTAGGGTACTTAACAAGCGCTTCTTTTATGATAGAGGTAGGTAAGAGTTGCAACCGACTATCTATTTCAAGCAAGCAACCAGGAGGCATTGCTATGACAGGACAACTGGCAGGAAAAGTCGCGCTAGTGACCGGCGGTGGCTCAGGGATGGGACGTGCTGCTGCTATTGCTTTCGCCAGGGAGGGAGCACAGGTTGTAGTGGCGGATATCGGTGTGCAAGGTGGTGAAGGAACGGTGCACCTGATTCAAGATGCTGGTGGAACCGCTCTTTATTTGTGACCGGACAGACGCTGGTTGTGGATGGTGGGGAGATTGCGTAGGCCCTCAAGAGCAGTACCACTATTTCTTACTCACATTTACGAGTGCAACTGCTCCCCCAATAGCTGCTGCCCCGATGATGGTTTGCCAGTTCAAATGTTCACCGAGCAGTGTTATGCCAAGCACAACGGCAACAACCGGCTCGCAATAAATGTAGACGGCCACGCGAGAAGCATCGATCTTCGTTAAGGCAACGTTGTAGACAAAATAGGCAATGACCGAGCAAACGACTGCTAAAAAGAGCAGTGCCAGCCACTGGATTATTCCCAACTTTGGAACCTCGCTCCAACGATTGCTTACAGGATCGAAAAGTGAGAGGAGCAGGAGGCCAATAGTTCCACTGATCATCGTGCCACCGGTCATGACCAGCGGTGAGATATTTTTCATCCAGCGTTTGCTCAGATTGGAGTAGACAGCGAAGGCAAAGGCATTGCCAACCAGACATAATGCACCAAAGAGGAAACCAGATTGCCATGTCACGATGAGTTGCTTCTGGAGAATGATCAGTACTACCCCACAAAAGCCAAGGAGAAACGCGCCCAAGCTGCCAAAGGTGAAATGTTCTTTGCCGAGTAAGCGGGAAAGAACGGCGGTAGCTATGGGGATCAGCCCAACGACCAGAATCGAGGAAATGCTGGCGTTTGTCTGTTGCACTCCGGTGTATTGCAGCCAGAAATAGAGCGAAAAGGTGATTTGTCCCAGGAAAGCCATCAGCAGGAGATCACGACCAGAGACCTGACGGAGTAGAATCGCTCGTGCCAGTGGGATGACAAAGAACAGGGAGGCGATACTAAAACGCAAAGCCGCGAGTACACCCGGACTGAGAAAAGCTTGTCCCGTTGTCTCCGGTTGGAGAAGGAAACGAGCTGCCACAAATGACGCCCCCCAGGCAATGACAGCAAACCAGATACCAGCGTAGACCAGCACATTGCCAGCCGCTCTGGTGGAAGTTTCTTGTGTCGGAACATTTTTACTCATGCAACCAGTATAGATCAAAAAATAGGTCATATGACATATAGCACGTTCCATTGAAATAGCGGATCATGAATGTGTCAAGAACGCCTGCCCATAGGCCGCTTGAGGTGCGGTTCATATTCTTGCGAAGTGCATGGTGTGGTGGGCATGATGACCGCAAGGGTCATCACTACTATACTTCGCCCTCCCAAGCCGATTCGCACGTCTATAGTAGTGATGACCCTTGCGGTCATCATACTTCGCAAAAATATGAAATTCACCCAGTCGCTTGACAACAGTCCACCAACCAGTCTTTTGAAAGTTCCCTCTGTACGGAACAACTGGTTGGAGTGAAAGGTAGTATCATGTTTTCCCAATCGTCATCTATTGTTAGGCCTGCTACGCCGCCCACACTTGCAAGAACTAGCGGGCGTGGCTCGCACAGATTCGTGACAGTACTTCTGCTGCTTTCAGGCATATTGACCATGGCCTATGTCATAATTTCTTTCTATATTGCGACTATGCTGGTTTATGTGCCGCAGAAGCCTCCCTACAGCACACCGGCGGCATTTGGGTTACAGTACCGCAATGTAACCTTTCCCAGCCGGGAAGATCATGTGCAATTACAGGGTTGGTTTATCCCCGGCATTCTGCCGAACGGGAGTTTGACGGCACATCGCACGATCATTATGGTACATGGCTCACGCACCAACCGTGCAGATAAAAATGCGGGCCTACTCAGGCTAAGTGTTGCGCTGGCACAGCATGGCTTTGCTATTCTCGCATTCGATATGCGTGGCATGGGTGAGTCACCACCGGCCCCACTCTCTCTAGGCTACTTTGAACAGCGCGATGTATTGGGAGCAGTGGATTTCTTACGTTCGGGCTCAGTACCTTATCCTCAGCTGGGGCGACCACGCATTATTGGCGGCTGGGGCCTCTCAATGGGAGGAACAACATTAATTCTGGCGGCAGCACAGGAACCGGCTATTCGTGCATTAGTGTCGGATTCCGCCTACGCTGATATCATTCCTATTTTGGAGCGCGAGGTTCCCAAAGGTGGTCACTTGCCGTCTTTCTTCACTCCTGGCGCGTTACTGGCAGTGGATGCACTCTATGGGATCAACTACTACGCTGTGCGCCCGGTGGATGTGGTGGTCCACATTGCGCCATGCCCAATTCTCTTCATTCATGGTGATGCTGACAAATATATTCCCCCTTCGAATATGACGGTATTGGCGGCGGCGGCCAGTGCTGCTCCTGGAGCTCACGTGCAGACATGGTCAGTACCGGGGGCCGATCACGCCCAATCCTTCAATGTGATGGGCAACACATATGTTTCGCGTATCGTCGCTTTTTATACAACAGCACTAGGTCCCGATAGCGGGGCAGCTTAAAGGAGCTTTACATGTCATCATTTCCTTCTTCTTCGCAAGAACCGACTCCCGATCGTGCTTCTCAGCAAGAGAGCAAAGTATGGCGCGGTATACTGATCGGCTTGCGACCACTGGCAGTGCTGCTAGTGGTGATTATTCTTGCTCTTGCGCTCAGTATGCTCATTCGTGCATTAGACGTATCAGGGGGATTTTTCGTACAGCAAAAAATAGCACTGGCTACGCTCATCGTCGGTTTGGTAGTAGCAATTGTGGTATACATAGTAGCTATCCAACGTACGATGAAACGTGTGGAGGCATGGCAGCTAGAAGGAGCCACGAAAACAGCCCGTTTCGCCCTCTGGTCGCTGGGAATAACGGCTGTGGTAGTAGTGCTACCCATCATTCTGGCAATAGTATTGCCACAGCATCCAGCTCCGTGAAGCCTATAAGGCTGAGTGCGCCACAAGCTTCTCATCTGGAAGACCTCTCAGAGGGTCAGTTTTTTGAAGAAGGGGTAGCGCACACGTAACGTGTGCACTACCCCTAATGGGACACTTGGGTCAGATGGGTCTAATGAGTCTAATGGGTCTGACTCATGCCTGTCGTTTGTATCGAATGTATCGTTTGTATCGAATGTATCACTTGGGTCAGATGTATCACTTGTGTCACTTGCATCTAATGGGACACTTGGGTCAGATGGGTCAGATGAGTCTAAAGGGTCTGACCACTCTCTTCATTCAAGGTGATGCTGATAAATCTCTATCTTTGCACTTTTCTTATGTGAGCTTGAAAGAAAGGATACCAAGTGGTATCAAGCAGGTGATCTTCAAGCCATTTGAGCACAAAGTTGTAGCGCAACTGTCCTCCTAGCTCTGCCGTTCCAAAAAGTGCAAAGATAGAGGCATAGTCTGCTGCTCCATATGTTGAAGGATAGCGTGTTCTACATCGTTGAGGTGTTCGATCATACATGCACGAGCAGTAGTAGGGCTATGTGCCGCGATGGCGGATACTAGGGCTTCGTGTTGCTCTAACGAGCGCTGGATACGCCCAGAGATCAAGAGACTTTTACTCCGCGCCGTGGCCAATTCATCAAGCAAGGCTGCCATCAACAGCACCAGCAGGCGGTTGGACGTACTTGCCGCAATCAAGGCGTGGAGCCGTCCATCAAGTTCACTGATCAGCATGGTATCCACTGCATCAGCGGTGCGCAGCTCCTTGTCTCTGATCAGTATCCCACGCATCTCAGCAATCTGTTCCTCAGTCGCCCGCTGTGCCGCCCATTCAGCCGCCGAACCTTCGAGCACGCGTCGAATCTCGAAGAGTTCGCGGATGCGCGTAACACTGTCCGGCTGGGCCTGAGTACCAGTTGTGCCTAACGCCAATGAAAGGCGTTGAGCCGTAGCCTGTATGCTCCCACCCACGATAAAGACCCCACGACCATGACGCGACTCGACCAGTCCAAGTGCCGCCAATGTATGCAAGGCCTCGCGTAGCACCGGTCGGCTTACCCCCAGTTGAGCAGCCAGTTCGCGCTCAGGCGGTAAGCGTTCGCCCGGTGTGAGTTCTCCTTGCTCGACTAGATTACGAATATAGTCAACGATTCGCCCTTCGAGACTTCGATTTGGCTCTTGCACGGGTTGAAACACGGTCATGGTTGCCTCCACTCTACTGGTGTTACTCCTACTTCGACACTTAGCACATCCAATTCGGCACGAGTAGCGGCATCTATCGGGATACCTTCTACCAAACGCCTCGCCTGCACCTCTGCTCGCCGCTCACCTGGGACGCGGATGCGCTGCCCAGGCACGGTTGGCGTCTGGCGTATGGCAGCGAGCATACCACCCAGACGAGTCGCATATTCTTCTGGCGACATGAGCGATCCAAGATGGATCGCCAAGCACCACAACCCGGCATCTGTCGGGGCCGTCCAGTCATCATAGGGCGAACGTACATGTGGCCCCCAACTCGTTCCCGGTACGATGGCCGACAAGATTTCAATCATCAATGCTAGAGCATATCCCTTTGCACCAGCCATCGGCAGCACCGCCCCTGTCAATGCTGCTTTGGCATCGGTCGTGGGATTGCCGTCCCCATCAATCGCCCACCCTTCAGGGATAGCTTGATCCTGACGCGCTGCCATAATAATATTACCACGGGCAACTATACTTGTAGCCATATCCACTACCACCGCAGGCTCATCCGATGTTGGTCCAGGTGTGGCAAATGCCAGTGGATTGGTGCCGAAAAAGGCGACGCGCCCGCCCCATGGTGGTATTGCCGGTGGCGTATTGCACGTCATGAGGGCTATGCAGCCTGCCGCTGCCGCCCGCTCAGTATAGGCGGAGAGGGCAGCTGCGTGATTGGTGTGCGCAACAGCCACCATCCCTACACCTTGCGCTTGCGCCAGCCGTACTGCTTTGTCCATGGCTGCTGTTGCCGCAACCGGACCAAGTGCATTATCTGCATCGAGGAGAGCTACGGCTGGTGCAGGATGGCTCCAACGTAACGTCGGACGAGCCGCAGCCAGCCCAGCACGCACACGTCGTGCATAGAGGGCCAGCCGTGAGACTCCGTGCGTATCAATCCCTTCCAGATTCGCCGTGACCAGTGCCCAGGCGACCGTCTGAGCATCGCCATCGCTTAACCCCACCGAGCGCATAATACGTGCTGCAAAAGCCTCCAACGTCGCCGATGCGACGTAGAACTTCTTCTCATCTGTCATCATGCTCTTCCTCTCGTTCACACAGACATTATCTCCAAATGTCTGTCACCCTGAGCGCAGCGAAGGGTCTGGCTCGACGGACGCAGAGATCCTTCGCTCGCGCTCAGGATGACAGCTCGGACATCCCTCAAGTCCACTCACGGGAAGTCTTATCTCCAAGCGTCTGTCGTTCACACAGCACCTATCGCTCGCTCTCCGTTCAGCACTCTCAACACGTCGCTAATGACCAAGCGCGAGGTTCGTTCCTGGGCCTCTGCCGTCAGTCCAGCAACATGCGGCGTCAAGATCACCGCCTCGTTGGAACGTAGTGGGCTCTCCATCGGAAGCGGCTCAACTTCACTGACATCAAGGACGGCCCGGTACAGGTATCCACTAGTGAGCGCATCGAGCAGTGCCGTTTCATCGATAATACCACCACGCGACGTGTTGATCAGCACTGCATGGGGACGCATCTTCGCTAGCCGTTCCGCATCGATGGCGTGTTGCAGGCAACAAGGGTACATGCAAGCTTACTACATCAGAACGGGCGAGCACCTCATCGAGTGGTAATAAAGCGATCTCCTGCTCTGCCGGAGCGAAATCATACGGCCCTACGAGCGGGTCATAGCCTATCACCGTCATGCCAAAGGCCTGCGCACGTTTCGCAACGCGCCGCCCAATCTCTCCAACGCCTACCAGCCCAAGCGTCCGTCCCCACAACTCAGTGCCACCAAAGCGTGTGCGATCCCACTCTCCCGCACGCACACTGGCATCTGCGGCGGCGAAGTTGCGAGCAATATGCAGCGTTGCTGCCAGTACGTACTCCGCGACGGCGATAGCGTTGGCGTTACGAGCGGTAGTAACGGTGATGCTCCGCGCTCGTGCCGCCTCAAGATCAATATTATCCAGGCCTACGCCCAGCCTTCCTACCACTTTTAGCCCAGGCGCAGCATCCAACACCTGAGCGGTGACACGCGTCTGATTGCGCACAATCAGTGCTTCAACCTCTCCAAGTATTGCTTGCAAACGAGGCAGGTCACGCCATAGGGTGGGATCGAGCTTGAATGATCGACCTGAGGCTCCTAATAACTGGGGACCAGGCGCGGCTAACATTTCGGTGACCACAATCACTGGGGTTTCCTCCTTGCTTTGTCATCCTGAGCGCAGCGAAGGATCTCTGGCGGGATAGAGATCCTTCGCTGCGCTCAGGATGACACTTACGCTCAGAGCCTGCCCTGAGAGAAGCGAAGGGATGATACTCTTGAAGCGGCTTCGTTTGACTGGCAAAACGTCTTCTTTGAAATGGATTGCTCCTTGCTGCTAGAGTTCGGTACATACGTACTTGATCTCCTGGAACTCTTCCAGCCCCTGGTGTGACCCTTCCCGTCCCAGACCGCTCTGCTTGACACCTCCCATGGGAGCGTAGGCCACAGAGGGCAACGCCGAATTCAGACCAAGAATACCCGCCTCAAGTGCCTCCGCTACACGCCAGGCACGATCCAACTGCCTTGTATAGAAGTAGGCAGCCAAGCCCATCTCGGTCTCATTGGCTCGTTTGATAGCCTCCTCCTCTGTCTCGAAGGAAAAGACCCCGGCGATAGGCCCAAAGACCTCCTGGCGTGCCAGCCCCACATGTTCGGACACATTGGTAAAGAGGGCAGGTGCAACGAATGTACCAGACGCTGGCAGGTTCTTGGACTCGGTCACACGACGAGCACCAGCCGCTTCCGCCTCTGCTACAAGTGCCTCAACTGCCTGCTTACGCCTTTCATCGATGACCGGGCCCAGGTCAGGGATCGGTTCCTGCACAGGGTTGCCCAATTGCATGCTATTGATACGCGTCGCAAAGCGTTTCACAAACTCATCAAAGACTGGAGCCTGTACCAGGAAACGATTGGCGGCAATGCAGGATTGCCCATTGTTGCGAAACTTGGCAACCATGGCCCCCTCGACAGCTTGATCCAGGTCGGCGTCCTCGAAGACGAGAAAAGGAGCATTGCCACCGAGTTCTAGCAGAGGTCGCACAATACGCTCAGCCGCCTGCTGCATGACCAAGCGACCTACTTCCGTAGAGCCGGTAAAGCTGACGACGCGCACGGCGGAATGGGCCAACATAGCACTTGTCGTCTCTCCGGCTGGCCCTTGAAGCAGATTCGCAACTCCAGGGGGAATACCTGCCTCTTCCAGGCAGTGAAACATCTCAATGACCGCTAACGGTGCCTTCTCCGAGGCACGCGATACAACGGTACATCCAGCAGCCAGTGCCGGGGCCACCTTGCGTGCCTGGATAGAAACAGGAAAGTTCCAGGGTGTGAGACAGAGGGCCACCCCCATTGGTTGCGTCAGCGTCAGGTGACGCCGATTGGCGATTTCCTGGGGCATGATCTCACCGGCAGGTCGCCGTGCCTGTTCGGCAAACCAGCGGAAGTATTCAGCAGCAAAGCGAACTTCTGCCATGCCTTCCGGTAGCCGCTTTCCAGACTCTTGAGCCAGGATGTACCCGATATGTTCAGCCCGCTCCTGTAGCAGTCCTCCTACCCGTACTAGAATGTCGGCACGCGCACGAGCAGGCAGAGCTGCCCAGGACGTGAAGGCGTGTTGTGCTGCATTCACAGCTGCTATTGCTTCAACCTTGCCCCCGTAGCCAACTGTTCCCACTACGGAACCGTCTGCCGGATTGCGCACTTCCAGTGAACTCCCATCGTCAGGAGCCATCCACTTTCCCCCTATAAACAGGGAAGCCGTTGTCGTCGTATTAATCGTCATGGCTAGGCACTCCGGTACAGCTTAGTGATCACAAACTCGCGGTGCCCCAACGACTCGGCACAGGTAAACCGTCCGTTGATGGTGCGATCAATCAAGGCCATCAGGTGGTCCCCGGCTTCGCGCAGGTTATATTCACGCCAGAGCAAGCCCGAGACATCCAAATCGATATGCTCCGACATCGTCCTTGCCGTCAATGGGTTAGCCGTGATCTTGATGACGGGCACAATGGGATTGCCTATGATATTGCCCTGCCCAGTTGGGAAGAGGTGGAGTACCGCCCCCCCTGCCGCCATAAGCGTGATGAACTCAGCGGCCGCTGAGGAGGAGTCCATAAAGTTGAGACCTTGTCTGCTTGGTGCCACTGCTGGCTTGAGGGCATCGACGACTGGCACTGTACCTGTCTTGGCGATATTGCCCAGGGCCTTCTCCTCGATGGTACTCAACCCACCCCGGATGTTGCCCTGTGTCGGCTGCGATCCGAGCAGATTGGCCCCGCTGGACTCGATCTCTTCGATATAGCCGTCATACATGGCCTGGAAGGCGGCACGCACCTGCTCGTCGGCACAGCGTGCAGCAATCAAGTGCTCACCCCCAGTCAGTTCCGAGGTCTCACCAAAAATAACCGTTCCGCCAGAGGTGACATGGCGGTCAACAGCCTGGGCAACCGTCGGACAGGAACCCAGCCCGGTGGTGGTATCAGACTCGCCACACTTGATACTAATGATCAATTCCTCACGCTCGATCGGCTCTCTCTGAAGCTCACTGGCATCCTGGAGCATCTGTTGAGCCACGCGTGCTGCCGCCGAGAGCGTCTTCAGATCACCAAAACGCTCGATTGAGAAACCTTCCACCGGCTTGCCCGTCTTGGCAATCCCCTCAACAACCCGATTGGTCCAGTTCGGCTCGATGCCAACGACAACTGCCGCCCCCACATTGGGATTGGCTCCCATTCCACTCAACGTGCGCAAGGTCAACTCAAGATCCTCTCCATACTGGAGGCGACCGTAGGCGTGTGGAAGGGCCAGCGTCCCTGGAATGGTTCTGGCGATCGACTCGCACACAGCGTTGGAGAGGTCATCAACGGGAAGAATGACTACATGATTACGAATGCCAACCCTACCATCGGGGCGACGATATCCAGTTACATACTTTTCTGCCATCTTGCACTCCTGATGTTGTGAACATGGACATGTTGTCCAGCCGAAATCGGTTGCCGTGTCACACCAATACGTACACCATACTCAATTACTTCGTCCCCCTCCCTAAAAGCGACCAGCGCGACCTTATGACCGAGGGGGATTGCCTCTGCCACACGAATAATCACCGCACGGTCACTGTCCATATAGATCGCCTGGACCTTGCCCGGCTCGACATCCTGAACGGCTACAGCTACGGCGTCACCCTCATTATGAACAAGGAATTTCGGAGCAGACTCCGCTGCCTGGATATGCTTTCCTAACTGTGCCTCGATCTGGCTCATGTGTACTCCTTTTCTTTTTGACTTTCTGGTAAGTGGTCATACCTCTTACCACTTCTTTATCATTAAGTGTATTGGGGAGAAATCATTTTGTCAACCCCCTTGACAAAGCAAAATTTGCTAGGTATTATTTAATATATTAACTTAATTAATTAATCAGAACCGGAGTAAGAACAGGAATGGCAAGCATTTTTTCGCGGCACGGGATGCGTGAGGTGAATTCTGAACAAGTTTTACGGGCAATTCTTCGCGAGGGCCCTCTTGCACGCGTGGATCTTGCACAACGTGTTGGTCTCACTGCGGCTGCGATCAGCAATATCACTCGTGGGCTTATCGAGAATGGTTTACTGTGCGAAGTAGGCATAGCTCGGGGTGGTCGCGTGGGTGCGCATGCGATACTCCTTGACCTCCCGGAGGATACGCTGGTCATTGGAACGGTGCATCAGGGAGTCAGTGCGTTACGTATTGCTCTGTGTAACTTGCGTGGACGAGTACTTGCACGTCGTTCCATTGCTACGCCTGAGCGTTATACTCCAGCGTGGGCTAGTGCGACCATCGCACAAACACTGCGTGAATTACTGCATACTCAGGGCTATACTGATGAGGCACTTGTAGGTATTGGTGCAGGAATGGTTGGCCTTGTCGATGCACACCATGGCGTTGTGAAGCGAGCACCGAGCCTCGGATGGGAGGGTGTATCGTTTGGCAATCTTCTTGAAGAGCAACTTCATCATCCTGTCGCCATCGAGAACAATGTACGTGCTATGGCTTTTGGTGAGGCCCTCTTAGGTCAAGGTCGGACCTGGTCTGACTTTGCCTTTGTCTATATCGGCACGGGTATTGGCGCAGGTCTCATTATTGATGGCCGACCCTATCGTGGAACTCATGGTGGAGCGGGCGAAATCGGTCATATTACCGTCGATCCCATCGGCGAAATCTGCTCATGCGACAACCGCGGCTGTTTGGAGACGGTAGCTGCCGAGCCTGCTATTATCCGCAGTGCTCGTTCGCGAGGAATAGAGCTTGATACTTCGGGAGGAAAATCAAAAGAAGCAGTACGAACACTTGCCACCTTAGCACGCATAGGCAATGAGGCAGCCCACGAAGTAGTCAAGAACTGTGGGGAATCCCTGGGAGTGGGGCTAGCCAATCTCGTCGATATTTTCAACCCGGGGCGTATCGTCTTGCACGGGGCTATTACAGGAGCAGGTGAGGTATTTTCCTCATCTGTGACACACTGTTTACGGCAGCATGCTTTTCTCACCAAAGATGAGTCTATTGAATTAGTTGCTCCTACCTTTGGCGATGACGCAGGATTGGCCGGTGCTGCCGCTGTTGCTCTCGATGCCATTGTCCTGAGTGGAAGAATGAGAGAGGGAGCAAAGGTAGGTGCTGCATAGCAGACAGATGCAATGCATGGCACGCAAGAGAAACAGGAGAGCATATTATGAAAAGAAGTAACGAGCGTGAGGCGCTCATCCCGACTATAGGGCTGGCATGTGTTGCACGTCCAACCTTTGCAGTCGAGTACGCCAAAGAGAGCGCATCACACGCACTCGCAGCCCTCAGAGACCTTGGATGGCCGGTTGTTGGAGATGCAACATTACTGATGGATACGCAATCTGCACGTGAGGCGGCCCAGGCCCTCAAGGCGCAAGTGCCAGATCTTCTGGTCATCCTCTGCTCCACCTTTAGCGACGCCAGTATGGCCGTTGAGCTTGCTGAGCATGTGGGAGCGCCGGTCTGTCTCTGGGGGTTACGTGAACCTGGACCTATCGGTGATCGTCTCTGGCTCAACTCGCTGTGCGGGGTCAATATCGCCTCCCATGCCCTGCAAAGAACAGGGCATAGCGTTCAGTATATTTATGGCAACCCTGGCGAGAAGGATCTACTGGCACCATTAGCAGCTTTTGCTCGGGCTGCCGTAACACGCGACCGCCTCCGGCACAGTCACGTAGGTTTAGTGGGGCAGGCTCCTACAGGCTTTTATGGATGTCAATTTGATGAACTCGAACTCGCACGAGTAATCGGCACCAGGGTTACCCAGATCGATCTCAATAGTGTCTTTGCGGCGTCTAACGAGGCTGCGGAGCCTGCGGTCGCAGCTGCGATTGCCTCGACAGCGGAACGCTCTCCTAGCTTGCGTACACTCGAGCCTGCTCAAGTGCACCGCTTTGGCGAAGCATATGTCGTGCTACGCGAGGCTTTACAAACGTATCACTTGGATGGGCTTGCCGTGCGCTGTTGGCCAGAGTTCCCACAAGAGTTTGGACTGATGCCATGTGCGACGTTAGGCAGACTTGCGGATGATGGTTTCATCTGTGCATGCGAAGCGGACATGCATGGTGCAGTCACACTTCTTATGCTGCAATGGCTGAGCGGTGCGGCGCCTTTGTTGGCCGACCTGGTAGCGATGGATGAAACCACTAATACTGTCTCGCTCTGGCATTGCGGAAATGCACCTGCATGCCTGGCACGCGAAGGGGAAGAACCACAACTCACCGTTCATTGCAATCGGCGCATTGGTGTCGCAGGCAATTTCGCTATCCGCCCAGGTCCCACAACTCTGGCACGCCTGGGAGTAGGCCCTCATGGTTATCGCTTGCTTTATCTTGATGGCGAAGTGCTTGATGAACCCGTGAATCGCTTTGCTGGCAACACTGCTGTCTTCCGTCCCGCAGGCAAGGCACGACGCTTGCTTGATACAATCATGCTTGGCGGTTGGGAGCATCATGTCGCTATCGTCGCGGGTCATATTGTACGAGAACTCGAAGCCCTGGCACGGTTGCTAGATATCGAGGCCATCACAGTGGCATAGCTGATAGACCTGGGGCATCCTGCCAGAGAGGAGGTGCAACGAGGTTCGTAATATTGTCCATCGTATACAGATCACTGCATATTAGCTTATAGCGCTTATTTCAAGCAGGAAAGGTTGATCACCATGGAAATCAAGGATGATACAGTTACCTCCTCGTCTGACAGTTTGCAAGTTGAAGGTTCCATTTCAGATGTGGGAACAGAACTGATGACGCGCAAAATATCGCGTCGCACTTTGCTTAACAAGGGTGTTGCAGTAGGCATAGGTGCCACTGCCCTCGGTCCATTGCTCGCAGCCTGTGGTGGAGGAAGTTCTACATCCACTGGTCCTGTCACGATTCAATTTGCCGCGTTAACAGACACAACGGGCGAACAAACAGCCGAGATCAACAAATTTAACCAGATGAATGCTGGGAAGATCAAGGTTGACTATGTACAGCTTCCACCAGTTGCCACCGATCAATACAGCAAGTTCGTGACAGCATTCCGCTCCCAGTCATCCACACCAGATGTGGTGCATATCGATGTGACATGGCCCTCCCAGTTCGCTACTCCTGGCTGGCTTGCTCCAATTGACCAGTATGTGTCAGCCAGCTATCTGAACCAGTTCTGGCCCAGTGCTCAAAATGTGGCCAAGGTGAACGGCAAACTCTACGGTATCCAACGCTATATGGATATCGGTATGCTCTACTATCGTACTGATCTCGTGCAGAAGTATGGTGGTACGGTCCCTACCACTCGTGATGAGATGCAGGCCATGGCTCAGAAAATCATCGCTGGTGAAGGAGCTAAGGGTATCCAGCATGGTTATCTAATGCCGGGCAAGAAAATCGAAGCCATCGTTGACGAGTGGCTCGAACTCATCTGGGGTGCTGGCGGCTCTATTGGAACACCCGGAAATTTACAGGTCAGCGGCTCAACGCAGGTTGAAGCTTTGCAATACATGCATGACCTGATCTATACGCTGAAGCTTGCACCATCTGACACCGATACCTATGCTCCCAACGACATCCTTGCACTCTTCAAGAACGGTCAGGCTCCGTTCATGCGCAACTGGGTCTTCGCTTATGCCATTGCGAATAATCCTTCCAACTCAAAAGTGGCGGGGAAGGTCGGTGTGGTTCCGACGCTCGCAACGACAGGACAGACGGGCCATGGCTGTACAGGTGGCTGGGTGCTGGCCATTAATGCTTACTCTCAGCACAAAGACGAGGCCTGGAAATTCATCGACTACATGTTAAGCAAGGATACGCAGACCTCACTGGCTATGAATGCAGGTCTGATCTCAAGCCGCCCGGATGTCGTCAGTGATCCAACAGTACAAGCGAAAGTACCGTACTTCAAGCAACTCTCGACGATCCTTACAGGTGGCATGAATCGACCGCAGCTTAAGAGCTATAACCAGTTTACAACGCCCTTGCAGGCTGCCATTAATGGTGTACTCAGCAATCAGGGAACGCCAGCTGATGCGCTCAATAGCGTCCAACCACAAGTAAGCTCATTGATGTAAACTTACTCTTTTCTGTGCAAGCTTATCAGAAAGGAATTGCATATGGCAACTGTTCAATCCCCGCCTGAGGTAATTATAAAGAGAGCCAGGCGAGGGGCTCTCGAGATCGGCGAGGAGCGCCTCGCCTGGACAATGTTGACACCGGTGCTGCTGGCATTGTTAGCCTTGGGTGTCTATCCTGCGCTGAGTACCCTCTGGTTTTCCTTCCAGACGGGAGGCACTTTCGGCCAGGGCACATCACTTGCAGGTCTTGCAAATTACACACGGCTTCTGCGTGATATTCAGTTCTGGAATGCATTCAAGTTCTCGATTCTCTACAGTATCATTACGGTGATTGGTCAGATGATTCTCGGTACGGCCCTGGCACTGTTCGCCAATCGCAAGTTTCCAGGCCGCTGGGTGGCACGTGCCGCAATTCTCTTTCCGTGGGCCATACCAACTGCTACGAACTCGGTCATCTGGGCTTACATCTTCAATGGCCAGTATGGTCTCATCAACAGTCTATTGGAACATGTGGGCCTGATAAGTTCGACACATCCGATCAACTGGCTGGGGTCGCCGCAGTTGGCAACACTCCTCATTTATGTGTTAGCAATCTGGAAAGCAAATTCTCTGGTTGCGTTACTCGTGTTGGCGGGGCTTCAAACTATCCCTGAAGAAGTCTACGAGGCGTCACGCATTGACGGGGCAACGGCCTGGCAGACCCTTTGGCGTGTTACGTTACCATTACTTCGTCCCACACTAGCTGTTACACTTATCTTGCGTACCATCGAGTCCTTGCAAGCGTTTGATCTGATCAGTGCCTTCACCAATGGTGCACCTGGGAACGCCACCCAGAATATTGGGCTGTATATTTACGTACAGATTCAGCAATATGGAGACTTCGGATACGGTTCCACCATTGCTATGGTGCTGATGATCGTAACACTTGCTTTTATCGTGGTCTATATGCGGGCATTTCAACGACCTGGGCTCAGATGAGGAGGATCTCTCGCTGGGCAGAGCGCAGATCCTTCGCTGCGCTCAGGATGACAGCTGAAGAAAGAGTGCAGATCCTTCGCTGCGCTCAGGATGACAGCTGAAGAAAGAAGGTATTCTATGGCTACAATCAATACTTCGATGGCAATCCCGCGTGCGACTACAAAGCACGTGCAGTCTCCATTCAAGCGCATCAGTGGCTATACGCTGCTCTACATTGTCCTGGCGATCATTTTCCTTGTGCAGTTCTTTCCCCTGATATGGGCACTGCTCACCTCATTAATGACGCCTCAGGAGACGACAACCATTCCTGCTACGCTGCTGCCAGCACATCCGGCCCTTACGACCTATAGGCAAGCACTGCAAGGAGATATCGGTCGCTACTACCTCAATAGTGTGATTGCGTCGCTCGTATCAACCTTGGTTACTATGGTGCTGGCCACGCTCGCCGCCTATGCCTTTGCTCGCTTGCGCTTCCGCTACAAGACACTGCTTTTTATCTTTGTACTCTCACTTTCGCTCTTCCCACCACTGGCACAGGTCATTCCTCTCTATCAGATACTGCAAAGCCTGCATCTGATTGGCACACTGGGAGCCATCATCCTTCCTTACTCTGTGTTTGGGCTACCACTCGCAGTGCTAACACTGATGGCCTTCTTCCAGGACGTACCCCTTGAGTTTGAGGAGGCAGCCATGGTGGATGGTATGAGGCACGTGCAGGCTTTTCTGCGCATCATCTTGCCAATGACGATTCCAGGTCTGTTCACAACAGCCGTCATCGTCTTTGTCAACGACTGGAACGAATACCTGTTCGCCTTGAATTATACCACGACAAATACGTATACCTTGCCTGTCGGCATTGTCACCATTAGCCAGACAGAATTCACCACCAACTTTGGTATCCTCTCGGCAGCGACAATCATGTCGGTTGTGCCGCTGGTCATACTCATCCTGCTCCTAGAGCGGCGCATTGTGTCAGGCTTGACAGCAGGAGGACTGAAAGGATAAAGCAATGAAGGAGTTTTTTTATGGATATATATCTCGATACTGCAAGTTTGGACGAAGTGAAGGCCGCTGTTGCCTGGGGGGTGTTACGAGGAGTGACAACCAATCCCAGCCATGTAGCCAAGGCTGGTGTACGTGATATGCGTGCGCATATTCAAGAGATATGCTGGATCGCCGATGTTCCTATCAGTGTGGAAGTGGTCACGACCGATGCCGATGAGATGGTTGCTCAGGGCCTCGACTTTGCTTTATGGTCACCCAATGTCGTTGTCAAATTGCCAACCATTCCTGCGGGGCTGAACGCCATGTCACGTGTGACCAAGACATCGGTGACAGCTACCTGCAAGGGGTGCTCACATTTCGAGGGATGTCCTATACGGGCACGTTTTGCTGAGAAGAACGCCCTTACCCGCATACCTGAGGTCAATGCCACACTCATCTTCACGGCAAACCAAGCTATCCTGGCCCTTGCAGCAGGTGCCAGCTACGTCAGTCCCTTTGTTGGACGACTCGATGCGGTGGGTGAGGATGGGGTAATACTCGTCGCTGATATCGCCCACATTCTGCGCATACAGCAGCAACCGGGCAAGATTATCGCCGCAGCTCTGCGTCATCCCGTACATGTTACTGCTGTAGCCAAGGCTGGTGCTCAGATTGCGACGATGGCGTATACCGTCCTCAAGCAACTGATTGACCATCCCCTCACCGAGCAAGGCCTAGCAGGCTTCATGGCCGATTATGAGCGGAGTCTGAATCAATGAACGTCACTCCTGGAGAGGCATCCGCCAGAGATGCCTTACGTACAGACGGACATTATATGCGGCGACTGATTGAAGCTACCCCTATTCCAGGAGGAATCCATGCGTTTGTCTCGCTTATCGCCTTCAATGATGAAGGCGATGAACGCCATTCCATTATCAGGAGCGATGAACCACTCTCATCACAGACAATCAACACTCTTGTTCCCAATCGCCCTGCAGAGAAGGATCGCGCTCTGCCCGGCGAAAGATCCTTCGCGGCGCTCAGGATGACACATCCCACTCTGATCACCCTGGAGGTACAGGTACTCTCACCGCGCATCATACGCATGCGGATTGGCTCGCCACATGACCTTGCCCAGCCACGGGATTTTGGTATGCTAGCTCCTGGGGCCGTCGAAGCAGTAATGAGCGCAACGCATAGCACTTCTCCATTACCAGTCGCTAAGCTCAACAAAACATTCGGAGAGATTACCACTACCATTGCTGGCCTCACCATCCGCTTGCAACGCGATCCTTTCGCGATCAGCATTAGCTGCGAGGATGTGCCAACTGCTACCGTTGAGACGGCACTTGATGATCGCAATGTCCATGGCTTGCTCTGCACGCCGCCTCCTGGGGTGCTCATGTCAGCACAAAACGAACCAGAGGCGTTTTGGTCGTGGGCGCTCACACTTGACGAGCATCTCTATGGTCTTGGTGAGCGTTTCACTCGGCTGGATCATCGTGGTGAGCACGTGACACTCTGGACGACCGATGCATGGGGGACAACCTCTGATGCTTCTTATAAGAACGTACCTTTTCTCTACTCTTCACGCGGCTACGGCTTGTTTTTTCATACGCCGACGCCCGTGACAATGCGTCTGGGAACACCTTCGGGACGTGCTGCCATAGCGTATGTGGGTCAAGCAAGCATGGATCTCTTCATCATCTTTGGTAAGACCCCAAAGGAGATACTCGGTGAGTACACACGCCTGACGGGACGTGCTACGATGCCGCCACGCTGGGCCTTTGGCGTCTGGCTCTCGCGATGCCGCTATCACACCCGTGCAGAGGTGGAGGCCGTGGCCGAGCGTGTACGCGCTGAGGATGTACCATGCGACGTGCTACATATTGATCCAGCTTGGTTGGAGCATCCTAACCTCTCGTGTGACTTTGTAGTCAACGAAGAAGCTTTCCCTGATCTGGCAGGTATGGTACGTGAGCTTGGAGAAGATGGCTTCAAGATCTCGCTCTGGGAACTTCCTTATATCTCAGCGGGCGCACGCCGCTACTGCGAAGCAGCAGAAGCAGGCTATTTCCTGCGCAATGAGCAAGGCGAACCGATCTGCGCTGACTTTGGTGATCCCCCTGCTGATGGCCGTGTTCACGCTGTCCTCGACTTCACGAACCCTGCTGCCCGTACGTGGTGGCAAGACCTGCATCGACCATTATTGCGTGCTGGCGTAGCGGTCTTCAAGACAGACTTCGGCGAAGGCGTTCCCCGAAATGCACATGCGTATAACGGCATGACAGGCCACGAACTGCACAATCTCTTCCCGTTGCTCTATAATGCTGCCGTTCACGAGGTAATTACCCAGGAAACTGGGCGTCCCGGCATGGTTTGGGGCCGTTCTGCTTGGGCGGGCAGTCAGCGTTATCCAGCACAGTGGGGAGGTGATCCCAAAACTGATGTGTGGTCTATGGCTTCTTCTCTGCGAGGCGGGCTTAGTATGGCATTGAGTGCTCCTGGTATCTGGGCGCACGATATTGGCGGCTTCTATGGTCCACCTCCCTCGCCGGAATTGTACATTCGCTGGGCAGAGTTTGGCCTGCTCTCACCCCTCGCCCGCGCACATGGCACGACGCCACGTGAACCCTGGGAATTTGGCGATGAAGCACTAGCTATCTTTCGACGCTATGCAAAGCTGCGGACACGGCTCAATCCCTATCTGTATACGATGGCATGGGAGACGCATGAACGCGGCTTACCTATGCTGCGCCCACTTACGCTAGAGTTCCCAGATGATCCAGTTGCTGCACGGATTGATGATGCCTATCTCCTGGGTGCTGATCTGTTGGTAGCCCCAGTCTTCAGCGAGTCTCGGGAGCCGGTTGCGCGGCATCTCTACCTACCTGCTGGTGAGTGGATTGATTTCTGGACAGATGAGCATATCAGCGGCGGACGCTATATTACACGTATGGCAGCACTTGATACCATACCAGTCTATGTACGTGCAGGAGCAATTCTTCCATTAGGTCCAGAGCGTTCCTTCATTGGCGATGAAACACCCGAGGTACTGACCTTAGAAGTGTATACTGGCGCAGAGGGTGTAGCGCGTGTTGTGTGGGATGTTAACGGAACTGCCACAGAGCTTCGCCTATATCGTACTGACCAAGAACACTTCGAGGGAGAGCCAGTGAAGACTGCTTGGCAGTTAGACATACGTGGAGATCACATTGCTACGTGGTTCGTGTGCTGGCACACTGCTACAGGCATCATAGAAACTGACCTGGGGCGTGTTGCCAGTGCAAGCGCAGTCTGGTAATGTGAGGAGCTCGCTGGTGTTCCAGAGAGCAGCCCTTGTGACCAATGCATTTCAAAGACAAGACCATCTCACTGTGTCATCCTGAGCACAGCGAAGGATCTCTGTCGGGCGAGAGATCCTTCGCTGTGCTCAGGATGACACGCGTGAAGCGGCTTGGTTTGACTGGCAACACGTCTTCTTTGAAATGGATTGGCCCTGGTGGTCGCCCTCTCGAACTTTGCAAAAATCGCAGGTGAATTGCTTCATCGCATTGGGCACTCATCATCATACAAACGACATAACAAAAGGCCGCCAGATACGGACCGTCTTATCGTTGCTAGCCGAAGCAATACGCATACCATCCGGCGACCATGCCACAGCAGTTGCCCAATGCCTATGACCACGATAAGTGGTAAGAGTATCGCCAGTGGTAACGTTCCAGACTCGTACAGTATTGTCGTTGCTCGCTGAGGCAAGATAAACACCATTAGGGGACCAGGCGATATTTCTGATACTATCGGTATGACCACTATAGGTAAGAATAACTCCACCGGTAGCTGTATCCCATATCTGGATACTATTGTCGGCTTTCGTACCGTTCGCCACTGCAAGGAATCTACTATCCGGTGACCATGCAAGGTCGCGTACCCAATCAGCAGGTGTGGTATAGATTGCAAGATTTTCCCCATTTCTCGCATCCCAGATACGTACATTTTTGTCGCCACATGTTGAGGCAATACGGGTGCCATCAGGTGACCAAGTAAGAGCCAGAACGGAAAAGCTTGGTAGCCAACCACAACGCGTAGGGTAGGAGAGAACACTTTCGCCAGTCCTTGTATTCCAGATATGAATAGTTTGATCCATCCCGATGCTGCTACAGGCAGAGGCAATGTGGCTACCATCCGGTGACCATGCCAGAGCAAAGACATCGGGCAGTAGGCCAGAATGACCGGTATATTTGAGGATAGTTCTGCCTGTATTAGCATTCCAAATATGCACGGCCTTACCATCGCCACCAGAGGCAATGCGTGACCCGTGAGGAGCCCAGGCAACGGCATAGACAGTTGGTAGAAAAGGCGTTTTCGCAAGAATACCTTTACTTTCGTGTCCACGATAGGTTTGCAGATGTTGTCCCCTATTCGTATCCCAGATGTGAACAGTACCATCCCCTCCTGCGGAAGCAATGCGCGTGCCATGAGGTTCCCAAGAAAGAGCCACAACCCATTTGGGATGGATATCATAGACAGTTAAAGGGACAATCTCTTCAGGCTGTGACGACAAGGGCGTCCTTTGTGCATAAGATGCATTAGGCGAAGAGGATGGTTCCCTATCTGTATCTCGTGACGAAAAAGGTGCCTCCTGCATAGTAGATTGCGAGGATGAAGCTGATGCTTCACAACCCGCCTCTTGTGGAGACAGTGTAGCTTCTGGCATTGGAGGGGTTGCAGGCGAAGGAGATGCTCCATTACTCGTCTCTTGTGAAGAGAGGTCAGTTTTCTGTGTAGGAGGATTTGAAGACGAAGAACCTACTTGAGCCTCTCTCTCTTCTGACGACAAGGGAGCTTCTGGCATAGGAGATGAGGCTGCTTCGGTACTGACATTAGCGAGAGAAGTATCATCATCCTCAAGCAATCCCAGTTCTTCAGCACTCGTATTAAAGAGCTGACAAATGCGCTGGCGAGAATATGTTCGAGGAAGAGCTTTACCCTGTTCCCACCGCCTGATACTTTTAACGTCGCAGCCTATCTGCTCGGCGAGCTGTGCCTGTGACCAGCTACGGCGTAGGCGCTCACGTTTCAATCGTTCAGAAAAAGGTAAGGGTTGCGTCATATACCCTCCCATAGCATGGATATATCTCTCAACATATATTGGGCTATAAGAAATTTATTCTCGCTTTTTTGCTGCGTTCACAATACCATGGGGAGATTTGTAGTGTCAAGGCTGTATTGCGCCCCTGGGTGAGGTTCATTTTTTGCACAGATGAGCCCGGAAAGATTGTAGGGGCGGCATTCATGACGCCAGTCCGCAAGCGGATCGACCCCTTCACCAGAGACGGACTGGCGTCATGAATGCCGCCCCTACAATGCCTCGCGAGCTTCCGGCAAAAAAAGCGAGGCTCACCCTTGGCCCCCACAGATACCCATAGCGGGCATTATCCATAAATTTGGTTACAGGGTGCGTTCATTCTACCGAGTAAGTTATGGTTATCTTTGTAGATGTGTAGAAGCGAAACATAGGAGACCAACTCTGGCAATGATATATTTTTCAAGCTCTCGACCTCAGTACACTCCATCTGTACGCAAAAGTACTCTCACTATAGTAGTGGCACTATTGCTGGCGATGCTGCTCAGTGCTTGTA
>WNGG01001637.1_pt1 | contig 26841 bp, 30 predicted proteins | sample 5400661 | NCBI WGS metagenome assembly WNGG01 (sample SAMN13153372, study PRJNA577476) | soil metagenome | isolation source: 100 cm soil or saprolite under Garry oak tree replicate 1 | place: USA:California | collected 2016-06-15
AGCGACTTCAAGAGCCCGTCGGTCGCCTCGTTCAAGCTGGGTAAGAGCAAGGGCCAACCACTACACAGCTGGCTTCGCCGCGCAACCTCCTTCGGGAGCGCGGCACGCTAGTCACGGCTCCGCCAACAAGCGACGCAGGCGCTCGACGAGCGCCGGGAGGTCCTCGCGCGCCGTCTTCCAGAGCGTCTCGTGCGTCACGCCGAAGTACTCGTGCACCACGACGTTCCGCATGGCGCGCATCTCCGGCCACGGCAGGTCTGGATTGGCCGCGACCACGTCCTCCGGAATGTGGCGCGTGGCCTCGCCGATGACGCCCTAGCAGAAGCTGACGGCATCCACGGTCTTCTCGTCCGCGAGGAAGGACGCGAGGTCCATGCCTGCCGTGTACCGCTGCACGCGCTCCACGGCCGCGAGGATGTCCTCGATGCGGAGGCGCCAGTCCCTAGGTGGCACTGACCGACTCGGCAATGATCCGCGCTCGCAGCTGGCGCTTGATCGCATTCTTCATGACCAGATCGACTGGTCGGCCGAGGATGGCTTCGAGCCTGCGCTGGACCCGGAAGAAGTGAAAGAGCCCCACCGGCTTGTCGAACTCGACCAGGAGGTCCACATCGCTGCCTGGACTCGAGTCGCCGCGCGCGACGGAGCCGAAGAGATCAAGCGATCGCACGCCGAAGCCTTCGAGCTCCGCTCGATGCCCCGAGAGCCGTCGCAGGACTTCCTCGCGCGTCATGACTCAATCATAGGGCAGCGGCCGAGGGGAGGCCAGCCAAGGTCCGCTGCTCACCAAGCCTCCTCAACCTGCTGAAGTAGCGCGCCGACGCTCGACGAAGGCAGCGAGGTTGTCCGACGCGATGCGGATCGCGCCGAGGACGCGCACGCGCGGCAGCTCGCCCGCCGCGCAGAGCTTGTAGACCGTGGCCGTGGAGACGCAAAGCTGCGCAGCCACATCGCGAACGGTCAGAAAACCTTGCAGCACGGGTGCAGCAAACGGGCTGCAAAACGGTGCTCCAAAAGATACTGAATGCAAATCGGTGGATCGAGAATCGCCGGGAATTGCCACGCGTTGTGAATGCCTACATTGCCGTACAAACGCATCGATTCGTTTTCCCAAGCTGAGGGTCGCGGGTTCGACTCCCGTTTCCCGCTCCAATCCAAACTCCTGATTCGGCGAGGTCTCGATCGTCGGGTTCTGCACCCCGAAGGGAGACGAGATGGCCGTACGTGCCGGTCGTCGTCTTCACGTCGCGATGGCGCAGCAGGCGCGCGACCGCGCCCTGGGAAGGATCCTCTCAGGTGAGCCGCCGAGGCTTGCGTCGACGCTGCCTGATCGCGAGCCCCGCAAGAACCGTGAGCGCCACCTCGAATGCAGCGCCGGAGGTCTGGGTCGCGTGGCAGCCGCATCCGGACGAAGACCGCGCGACGTCCGTGATGACCACCTGTATCGTCACGCGAGAGGCAGGCGCGTAGCGGTCATTGCCGCCCTGATCCGCGGCGACCACGCAGGTGCCCGCCGCGGTCGCCCTCAGCACGTTGTCGGTAACGTTGCAGGGACCCGAGACGACCGTGTACGTGATCCCGAGCCCGGAGCTGGCACTCGCCGCGAGCGTAGCGGATCCGCCGCTCCAGGAGAACGAGCTCACCGCCGGGAATGTAATGCTCTGCGAGGCCAGTGCGATTTGGAAAGTCTGGGTGACCCTGGGCGCAGCCGTGAAGTTCGCATTGCCCTCCTGGTCGGCATTGATGGCGCAGGTGCCGCCCTTGAGCGGAGTGACGATACTGCCGGCCACGCTGCAAGCGGTCGAGCCGGTCGAGAAGACCACCGGATTGCCCGATGCGCCGCCCGTCGCGCTGAGCGCGAACGGAGCGTCCGTGGCGACCTTGTCCGCGAGGGGCGCGAAGGAAATGATCTGGGGTGCCTGGTTGTCGAAGCACGCTGTCACGTCGTTGATGGCGGGAGTAATGGTCCTGTCCGGGGTGCTGAGCGTTGCGCGGTACTTGAGGAAACGGAAGCCCTTGAACTGCGCGAGCGAATCGCCGCTGGCGAAGAACGTGGCTGCCGTGCCGTCTGGTCCGACGAAGTTGAACGGACCCGTCGCAGCGTTGCTCCCTGCGGCCTGGAAGAGAACGGCCGTGAGGCCAGGCGTCGTTGCATTCCACGAGATGCTAGTCCAAGCGGGCACGACCCCAACAAATGGATTCGCATCCTTCAGCCCCGAGATGAACGTGCCGGAGGGGGCGAAGCCGGAATCCATGTAGACCTTGAACCCGGCGTCGGTCGAAATACCGCCCGTCAGAGGAATCGACCAGACGGTCCCGTTCGTCGTTCCAATGACGCGGGTTCCCCCGAAGTACACGTCCGAACCGCTCAACTGGATGCCGCTCCGCGTGAGCGCGTAGACTCCCGACGGGTTCGAGGTCGGCCGGATGACCAAGGCGTACATGGTCCCTGCCGTCAACGTCGCGAGAGCCCCAAAAATCCCGGTGTAGTAGGCACTGCCGCCGTTCGAGAAACCTGGAATTGTCGCGGTTGCGAGATCTGGACCGGTTGGCAAGCCGCCGCTCGTCGCGCGAAGCGACAGGGTGAGATCGGGAGTCGTCCCAGCGCAAACGCTGCAGAACAGATTGATGTCAGCCCTGGTTGCGCGACCCGAAATGGCGGGCGTGAAAGTCTGGCCGCCCCACGTGGTCACGTCGATCACCACACCGAAATTTCCCAACGTGGTGTTTTGCTGATCCACGGTCGAAGGACTGAGCAGCGTCACGTCGCCGGGGCTCCTGTTGGCATCCGAGTTCGTCGACGTGCCGAGGAGGAAGTCCGGCTGCGTCGTGTCAATGAGGCAGTCGCTGATCGGGGCAGCCGTCAGGGAGAAGTCCCTCGTGGTGGTGCCGTTCCCGGTGATGCCCACAGAGGTCGTCTCGGCGATTGGCGTGCCGCCGCTCGAGATGAATCCGCTGGCTGCCGCTGTCAGGTGGGGATACGTGCCGGCGGGCAGAGCGGAAAACGAGTAGAAGCCGTTGACGTCCGTGATCGTCGTTCGGCTCCCGAGAGCGACCGTCGCGCCGACAATGGGTCCGCCGGCCGACGAGGTCACCGTGCCCTGGAGCGACCCGGCGTTCGTCAGCGGCGTGCAGCTCGGGAACGTGAATGCGCCGATGCGGGTGAGGTCGTCCAGCCCGTCCTGGGCGTAGTACTCGTTCGCGTACCAGAACGTGCAGCCGTCTGGATCGAGAGTCATCGCGCTGTAATCGCCCCATCGGCTGCAGGCTGCGCCGCCGCAATTGCCCGTCTGCGTGCCCGTGCCTTGGATCAGCACCTGCTCGGTCTGGCTGAACGTATTCGGCGGATCCCCGGACAGCCGGCCCGCGTACTTGATCGCCGGTTTCGTCCCGCTGCTGGACGTGCTGTAGCCGAGAGCCATGTTGCCCGCGCGATCGACCGCGAGGCTGGGAAGGAATCGGTGGATCACGTTCGCGCCGTCCGGATCCCAGGTCGTGGCTTGTGCCAGGGTGGGGGCCACCGTACCGGCGTTGACGACGACCTGGTACCAGCGCGGGGCGGCAAAACCGATCGTGTCCTGCCTCCGGACCGTGTGCGTGGTCCACAGCGACTCGGACCCGCCGATGTTGGTGTACTGGTTCTGCATCATCGCGCGGATCTCGAGCACGTCCAGGCTGTTGCCGCCCTGCGACGGCGCGTCGGGAACGCCGGCGTTCGGCCAGCTTGTCGACGTGAAAGGAACGTCGGGCCCCGTGAACGTGGAGAGCCCGATCCGGTCCCAATCGACGTGGAACTTGTAGACCGTCAGCGCATTCAGGAACTCCCAGGTGGAGACGTAGAAGTTCGGAGTGCCGGGGGGCGGCGTGCCGGTCTGGAGTCGCGCGTTGCTCGGGAGAAGAGTGAAATCGGCGGATGGACCGTCGAACGAGACGACCTGCACCGCCGGCGCTCCCGCATACATCTGCGCCTTGTTGAAGGCGTAGACCCGCGGATTCTGGAACGACCCGGACGCCGCGAAATCGAACATGTTGGCCGACATGTAGAGACCGTCCGGCCAGACGCCGAACTTCGGATAGTCGCCGAGGCCGCCCGCAGTGTTGATCGAGTAGAAGTTCCAACCGCCGGAGACTGGATCTCCCGACTGCGAGACCGCGAGACACTGGAAGGCGCCCGGCGGGTTGGCGATTCCGCTTGCGTCGAGCTTGAATGCAAAATCGGTGATGATCCAGCGATCCTCGAACGAGTCGTAGACCACGACGGGGTCGCCGAAGTTGTCCGTGTCGCAAAGGTTGCCGAAATGTCCCTGCGACATGAACGTGTCGAACGTAAACGCGGCCACCCGCGTCCCGTCGGACTTGTTGAAAATGCCGATCGACGTGTTCACGGCTTCGATGAAGTACTTCGGTCCCACGTCGCCGTTCGTGTCGGGCGGATGGCCGGCGCCCCAGTTGGCGAAGTCGAGGCCGTCGAAGCTCCGGATCGGGGACGGTGCTGGCGCGCTTCGATCAGCGACAGAGGGCGCGGCGATCAGCGGCGATGTCGCAACCGTAGTCCCGGGAAGGAAGATCGGGTGCGGAACCGGCCCCTCGCGTTCGGGGCGCTCGAACTTCCGCGGCTGCGCCTTTGGCAGGGCGCGCAGATCGCCGTGGAAAGGGGCGGCGCGATGGAGGCGATGCTCGCGCGGCGGAGACATCGGCGCTCGCGGGAGCCCGGCCGCCGTCGCACCAGTGTCGATGAGAATGGGTTGCGCATCGGTTGCCGCCACCAGCACGAGCGCCAGAGGGATGGATGCGAGCGTACGAAACGCGGGCGGCCTCTGGGTGGCCATGGGCTCCCCTCCAAGCACAAGGCGCGCACGTCAGGTAACACAGGCGCATGTGCGATCACAGGCCACCGTCGTTCGTTGCTCGCGCGATAGCAGGTAATGTATTGTTTTTACGGATCATCCCTGGTGTGCGAGATGATGTCTTCCTCAAAGCTGCGAATCCTCGTCGAAAGGCACGCAACAGCGGCATGCTGGACGGTGCTGTGCGTCCTCCTCTGCTACGCTCACGCCGCCATGGCTGACGCCGCCCGCACGATCCCAACCGGCACCTGGGGTGGTGATCACGTCATCCTCGAAGTGACCGAGTCTGGCGCCGAACTGGAATTCGATTGCGCGCATGGCCACATCGATGAGCCGCTGCGGGTCGATGTGCACGGTCGATTCGATGTGAACGGGACCTTCACGCCTGAGCACCCAGGCCCCGTGCGCCGCGACGAGAGCGCGTTGCAGAGCAAGACCCGATACGTCGGACGCGTCGCGGGCGAGACGATGGCGTTGACGGTGGTCCGCGACGAGAAGGAACTCGGGTCCTTCTCGCTCGTTCACGGCACGCGACCAAGGCTCAAGAAGTGCCGCTAAACGCCAGGCCCACGTGCTTCAACGCTGCGAGGGCGAGTAAGGTCAGTGGCGGCTGCAGCAGAATCGCATGGCCCGACAAGTGCCCCAGGGGAATGACGCGGCCTTCGCCGAGCGCTTCGTCGGCACCCTGCGGCGCGAATTGCTCGACCATGTGCTCGTGCTCGGGGAGGACCATCTGCTGCGCCTCGTCGCGGAGTACATCCGCTTCTTCAACGAGGCTCGGCCACACCAGGGCCTTCGGCAGGAACAACCCGTGCCTCGAACACCCGAGGCAAATGGTCGTGTCGTCGCATACCCGGTCCTCAACGGGCTGCATCACGACTACCGAAGGGCGGCGTGAGACCGTGTTCTTTTCGGATGGAGAAAGTAGCCAGTACGGGGAGGGGAAGCGATCCATTCTGTTCGTCGAGCAGTACCTTGATTTCACGCGCTCGATCTGCGATCGTTTCTACGTCATCGAAAAGGGCGTCGTGGCTCCGGAGAGCGATCCGGAAGTGTTCCGGATGGCTGAGGTGAGCGCCTACCTCAGCGTGTGACGGTTCCCCTGGAGCGAACGCCGCATCCGGGAGGTCGCCTATGCATCTGACACCGCGCGAGCAGGAGAAGCTTCTGATCTTCACCGCCGCGGAGGTGGCGCGCCGCCGCCGGGCGCGGGGCCTCCGCCTGAACTACCCGGAGGCGATGGCGATCATGGCGGCCGACATCATGGAGGGAGCCCGCGACGGGAAGTCGGTGTCCGAGCTGATGCAGGCCGGGACCCAGATCCTCACGCGAGCGGACGTGATGGACGGCGTCGCAGAGATGATCGACGAGGTCCAGGTCGAGGCCACGTTCCCGGACGGGACCAAGCTGGTAACCGTCCATGCGCCGATCAGGTGAGGAGGCGCGCATGATACCCGGGGAGATCCTCTGCGCAGCTTCCGATATCGTGGCGAACCGGGGGCGTCGGACGTGCGAGATCGTCGTGGCCAACACCGGGGACCGCCCGGTCCAGGTTGGCGCCCACTATCATTTCTTCGAGGTGAACAAGGCCCTTCGGTTCGACCGGGAAAAGGCCCTCGGCATGCGGTTGAACATCCCGTCGGGGACCACGATGCGCTTTGAGCCCGGCGACGAGCGGAAGGTGACCCTGGTGGAGATCCTCGGGAAGAAGATCGTGCGCGGGTTGAACAACCTGACCGATGGCGACCTGAACTCTCCCGAGGTTCGCAGGAAGGCGATGGAGCGGGCCGGGGCCCGACGGTTCCAAGGAGCGACCAAATGACCCTCAGCATCGACCGGCGCAGCTACGTCGGGATGTTCGGACCGACGACGGGAGACCGGGTCCGGCTCGCCGACACGGACCTGATCGTCGAGATCGAGAAGGACCATGCCGTGTACGGCGAGGAGACCCGGTATGGACCGGGGAAGGTCCTGCGGGACGGCGTCGGCCAGGCCCCCGACGCGACGCGGGAGAGCGGGGCCCTCGACCTCGTGATTACCAATGTCGTCGTCGTGGACCATTGGGGAATTGTCAAAGCCGATATCGGGATCCGGGATGGAAAGATCGTGGGCATCGGCAAGGCGGGCAACCCGAACATCATGGAGGGCGTCTCCCCCGGTATGGTGGTGGGCGCCTCCACGGAAGCCCTCGCCGGTGAGGGGCTCATCGCCACTGCGGGGGGAATCGATTCCCACGTCCACTACATCTGCCCGCAGCAGGTCAATGAGGCCTTCGGCTCCGGCATCACCACCATGATCGGGGGCGGTACCGGCCCGGCCACCGGCACCAACGCGACCACTTGCACCCCCGGGGCCTGGAACATCCATCGGATGCTGGAAGCGGCGGAGGAGTTTCCGATGAACTTCGGGTTCCAGGGGAAGGGAAACTCCTCCCTTCCGCAATCGCTGCGGGAGCAGGCTGAGGCCGGCGCCATGGGGTTCAAGCTCCACGAGGACTGGGGGACCACCCCCGCCGCCATTGACTGCTGTCTGAAGGTCGCCGATGAGTATGACGTCCAGGTGACGATTCACACGGACACGCTGAACGAGACCGGCTTCGTCGAGGACACGATCGCCGCCATCGGGGGCCGGACCATCCACGCCTACCACGTGGAGGGGGCGGGTGGCGGCCACGCCCCCGATATCATCAAGATCGTCTCCTATCCCCACGTCCTCACGTCGTCCACCAATCCGACGATGCCCTACACCGTCAATACGGTGGAAGAGCACCTGGATATGCTGATGGTCTGCCACCACCTGGACCCGCGCATTCCCGAGGACATCGCCCAGGCCGAGGCCCGGATTCGCGCCGAGACCATCGCCGCCGAGGACATCCTGCACGACTTGGGCGCCGTGAGCATGATCGGGTCGGATTCCCAGGCGATGGGCCGGGTCGGCGAAACCATCATCCGGACCTGGCAGACGGCCGACAAGATGAAACGGCAGCGGGGACGCCTGCCGGAGGAACGGGGGGACAACGATAACGTCCGGGTAAAGCGGTACATCGCCAAGTATACGATCAACCCTGCCATCGCCCACGGGTTCTCGGAGCACCTCGGCTCCCTCGAGATCGGAAAACTGGCCGACGTCGTGCTCTGGAAGCCGAAATTCTTCGGCGTCAAGCCGGAGATGGTCATCAAGGGAGGGTTCATCGCCTACACCGCGATGGGCGATCCCGCCTCGACCATCCCCACGCCCCAGCCGATCATCGGCCGGTATATGTGGGGCGGGTTGGGGCGCGCCAAGCAGTCTGTCTCCGTCTCGTTCCTCTCCCAGGCCGCCTATGAGGCCGGGATCCACAAGAAGCTCGGACTGCAAAAGCAGGTGATCCCCGTGCGTCGCTGCCGCACGCTGGGCAAGAAGGACATGATCCACAACACGGCCCTCCCCAAGGTCGAGGTGGACCCGGAGACCTACGAGGTCCGTGCCGACGGCGAGCTCCTCACCTGCGAGCCGGCCCGCGTCTTGCCCATGGCGCAACGGTATTTCCTCTTCTAGCGGCGGCCGGACATCGTGGCCATCGAGGTCGGGGGCATGCAATGATCGTCATCGAGGAGATCCTGGGCAACGTTGACGGGGACGCGAGTCTGGGCGATCTCTACCGGCGGTGCCAGGCGACGGGCCGCGCGGAAACGGTGGAGCTGACGGCGCTCGAGGCTCAAAAGGGGCGGCTCCGGACCGTCACCGACAGGGGCACTCCCATCGGGATGAGCCTCGGGCGGGGTACGGTCCTGCGCGATGGAGACCTTCTGTATCTGAACGAGTCCGAGGGACGGATGATAGTGGCGCGGCTCAAGCCGGAGGAGGTGCTTGTTATCAGCGTCAAGCCGGCCCCGTCCGCCGCCGACCTCCTCCGGGTTGCCGTCCAGCTCGGGCATGTCCTGGGTAACCAGCACTGGCCAGTCAGAATCGAGGGGACGTCGGTGTATGTCCCGGTGTCGGTGGATAAGAAGGTGATGGAAACGGTCCTGAAGACCTACGGCCTGGAGGGGATTGAGTATCGATTCGAACGCGGGAGTGTCGGAGCCATCTCCAGAGTGGTCCCGCACGAGCACCCGCACCCCCATGCGCATGACCACTGAGGCCGAGCTCCCGTCCGAGGCCGAGAGGCCACCCGCCGGTCTGTCCGGCGTGGCGTTCCTGAGCGCCCTGCAGTTGTCCGACACATTCTTTCCGACCGGCCTGTACACGCTTTCTCACGGGTTCGAGGCCTTTGTCCAAGCCGGGCTGTTCTCGAAACCGGAGGTTGAACTGCTGGTGCGGGACTATCTGGAGAACGTCCTGGGCCCCGCCGACGGCGTGGCGCTCTCCCACGCGCATCGGGCCACCCTGGAGCAGGACCTCGGGCGCCTCCAGGAGATCGACCGCCGCCTCTTTGCCATGAAGCTGGTCCGGGAAGCGCGCGACTCATCGCGGAGGGTGGGCAAGCGTATCCTCACCACGGCGATCAAGCTCACCCCCGGGGGCCTGCTGGAGGACTACCGGGTCGCTGTCGCCGCCGGCGCCTGCCCGGGGAATTCGGCGGTGGCGCTCGGGGCGGCGGCGGCCACGCTCAGGATCGGGCGGAGGGAGGCGATGCTGATCGAGCTCCACGCCTTCACCACGAGCGTTCTCGGCGCCGCGATGCGCCTGATCCGGCTCGACCACGAAGAGGCCCAGCTCATTCTGTGGCGGCTGAAGCCCCTGCTGGTCCGGGTGGTCCAGGAGAACATGGACAAGGGCCTCGATGACATGCGCGTCTTCGCCCCTCTCATCGACGTCATGGGGATGGTGCACGAGCGAGCCCCAGTGCGGTTGTTCGTCAGCTGAGCGGGAGGAGGATATGGCTAAACGGATCCCGCGCATCGGGGTCGGCGGCCCGGTCGGGTCGGGGAAGACTGCCCTCATCGAGAGGCTCGTCCCGCGGTTGATCGCTGAGGGGCGCAAGGTCATCGTCGTGACGAACGACATTGTGACCGTGGAGGACGCTCTGCACGTGAAGCGAACCCTCGCTGGGATCCTCGATCCGGAGCGGGTCCTGGGGGTGGAGACGGGGGCCTGCCCCCACACCGCCGTCAGGGAAGACCCGACGATGAACCTCGCCTTCCTCGAGGAGATGGAGGCCCGCTTCCCGGATTCGGACCTCGTCTTTCTGGAGAGCGGTGGGGATAATCTGACCCTGACCTTCAGCCCGGCCTTGGTGGACTACTTCATCTACGTCATCGACGTGGCGGCCGGCGACAAGATCCCCCGCAAGAACGGGCCCGGCATCACCCAGTCCGATCTCCTGGCGATCAACAAGGTGGACCTCGCGCCCCATGTGGGGGCGAGCCTGGAGGTCATGGCGAGGGATTCCCGGAAGATGCGGGACGCCAGGCCGTTCGTGTTCACCAACTGCATGACTGAGGCTGGAATCGACGACGTCGTGGCGCTCATCAAGCGGGAGGTGCTGTTCGAGGACCTGGCGCCGAAGGGGCGGGAGTAGCGACGGCGGGCATGGAGGGCTGCCTCAGGCTGGAATTCGCGTCCCGGGACGGCGTGACCGAGATCGTGGACCGGTTTCAGCAGGCGCCGCTACAAGTCCAGAAGGTCCTCCATCCGGACAGGGATCTCCCGGGAATGGCCTGGGTGTATGTCGTCTCCGTCGCCGGCGGGATCGTCCAGGGGGACCGGCTCCGGACCGAGATCGTCGCCAGGGACGGCGCGCAGGTTCACCTGACCACCCCGGCCGCGACGAAGATCTATCGATCGCCGGCATCCCCCGCCAGTCACCTCGTGAGGATTTCGGCCCGGGCGGAAACCTACGTCGAGTACCTGCCGGGGCCGGTCATTCCCTTTCGTGGCGCCCGATTCCTGGAGGAGGTGACGCTGGTGGCCCACCCGACGGCGACGCTGGTGTTTGGCAGCATCCTGAGCCCCGGTCGGGTGGCAATGGGCGAATCCCACGCGTACGAGCTCTACTCTTCGCGCGTCGCGGCGGAGGGAGAGGACGGCGTCCTGGAATTCGTCGACTTCACCCATCTGACGCCGGCCACCATCTCTCCCAAGCGGCCCGGGCTTCTCGGTCGGTTCGACGTCCTGGGCACGCTTCATCTCTTGACGAGGAAGGTCCTCGCACGTCAGCTCGGCGACCGCCTCCACGGCCTCCTGCAGGAGCACGGCGAGGTCCTCGCTGGGACCAGCGAGCTCCCGTCCGGCGGGGGCGTCACGGTGAGGATCCTCGGCCGGCAGGTGGGGCCGGTTGCCGACGCCATGCAAGAGGTTCTCCGAGCGGCCCGCACGGCGATCCTTGGGGACCGTCGGGGACTTTGATTCGGCCGCGCTCGGGCTTTCCCCGAGGTACGGCTTGACGACTTGGGGACTTCGCCCTAGGTTTTCTTCGCGCGCTCGGCGACGGGGAGGCCCGCCTCCTTCCACGCGGTAAAGCCGCCGCCGAGATCGAGCACGCGCGGCAGGCCCATCTGCTGGGCCACGTCGGCGGCGAGCGCGGAGCGCCAGCCCGCGTTGCAGTAGAAGACGAACTCCTTGCCGGACGCGAACACGTCCTTGTGGTAGGGGCTCTCGGGATCGATCCAGAACTCCAGCATCCCGCGCGGGCAGTGGAAGGCGCCGGGGACCATGCCCTCGCGCTCCAGCTCGCGCACGTCGCGCAGGTCCACGAAGACGACGTCGTCGCGGCCGTAACGCTTCTTCGCCTCGTCGAGGCCGATCGTCTTGATCCGCGACTTGGCCTCGTCGACCATCTGGCGGAAGCCCTTCTTCATTTTCATCGTCAATCCCTCACAGGGAAGATAGGCTTTCCCGAAAAGGATGTCGCGGATTCCCCGGACGCGCGCCGAACGGTGCCTGCGACGCTTCGTCGTGCGCCTCGAGCATCATGGACAGCACGTCCTCGCCCCTCGCCGGCTGCGCGATGCGGCGCGCGATCTCGTCATAGATCGCGCGATCCACTTGCTCCTTCAAGTCCGCGAGCGAGGCCCACGGCTGGATCGCGAACAGCTCTTGTGTCCGCAGGAGCGCCGGCAACATCGAGATCGGGTTGGGAGACGGCCACCAGCGTTCCCACGCCAGTCCAGCGGAGCGTGAACATGTCGCCGAACCGCCGCGCGCACTCATCGAGGTACGGAAGTGGCCGGAAGGTCCAACGCGCGATCTGCACAGCGGCCGGCATGCGCGGCACGGCTGGCAGCCCGTCCTTCACGGCAGCGATTGTACGCGAGCTCTCCACGGGGTTCGGGCGAGAAGCCCGCCGACGTTACCCCGCCCTCTTGAACGCCGAGCCCTCTGCTTGACGGTGGGAGTGTGTACTCGACGATTCACAAGTTCAGGTGGAGCCGCGGGTCACCGAGGCTGTATCCCTCGGCCCCCACCGGCACGCGAGCCAGGCCTGGATCCGCTCCACCACCTCGGGGTTCGTCTTGAGATCGGCATGGTTGAACCAATGGGGGAGGTAGGCCCCGATGGTCGCCGGGAGCGCCGCGGCGTGGTGTTGCTGTAGCGTGATGACCTGCCGCTCAGCGGCCGTCAGCGCCGCTGCGGCCTCCGCGACTCCCTCCTGGAGGCTCGGCACATCCCCTTCGGCCACCAAGAGGAGCTTCGGTCGCGGGGAGTCCGGGACCGGGCCCAGGGCCTGGAGCAGGGGGAGGATCGCCGCCGGATCGGCCGTGCGGACCGCCGTGCTCCCGAAGGCGATGAGCATCGCCCGTCCCTCCTCTGAGGGGCGCTTCGAGATGGCAGGGGAAACGGCGATGAGCAAATCCGCGCTGCTCATCAGGGCCAGTCGTCCGCCCAGGCTGTGACCCAGGGCCGCGACTCGCCCATAGCGCCGACAGTAGCCGACCGCGGCCTCGAGGTCGTGCAGGAGCCCGGGACCGAGCGGAGCCGGGTGCTCCCCGTGCCCTCGCAGATCGGGGCAACAGGCGGCAAAGCCGGCCTCGGCGAGGCGCGCCGCCAGCCCCAGCATCTGCTCCTTCGCGCCGCCGTACCCGTGGACCAAGGCGATGGCCCCGGCCGGGCGGTCCGGCTCCAGCAGGTAGGCCGGAACCGGGTGTCCGTCCGAGGAGCGGAGGTCTCTTATCCGGTCGAAGCGCATCGACTTCGGGCTTTTCACGAGCCCGTCGGCCTGCTGAAGCGGGCTCGCTCGAAGATGTCGTAGACGTAGTCGTGCGCGCTGAGCGCGCTTTCGTTGAGCGTGCCCGCCTGGACGCGCTTCACGATCTCCGGGCGGGAGAGATCGAAGAGCGCGTCCAGGATCTGCGCGCGCTCCTTCGGGTTCGCCTGCGCCACGACGAAGAGCGCGCGGGCGCTGTGCTGGATGTAGCGCGGCGAGAGGAGCTGCCGCTTCAGGAGCTCCATGATGACGGGGGCCTTGGAGCGGTCGAAGCGGGCCGGGTCGCCGCGGCGGTCCTGCTCGGCGAAGAACGCGTTCGTCCACTCGTCGTGGTAGTCCCAGACCTTCTGGAACAGCTCCAGGGTGAAGCGGGTGCCGGCCTTGATGGGCGCGGCGTTCGCGCCAATCACGACCCCGTCCTCAGTAAGCGTCTGCCGCTGGAGGCGCCCGTCCTTGGTGATCGGGGCCTGGTGGTGAACGAGCGCCCACAGCCAGGACACGTTGATCCGGTAGGTGGCGAGGTCGTTCATGAACCGGAGCTTCAGCTCGTAGTCGTCGATGGCTGCCGCGAAGTTGCCGTTCAGGATCTGGAAGCCGTAGTTCGCCGACATGTAGAAGGCGTGCTGGATGTGCTCGATGGTGACGTCGCCCTTCGGCACGCCGTAGATGGAGCTCCACAGCTCCTGCGTGAAGAGCTTCTCCGGCGTGTCGAGCGCCTCCTTCGCGATGACGAAGGGCGTGATCTTGCCCTGCGCGCTGAGCAAGCCGCAGGATTGCAGCAGCTGCCGCTCCGCGTCGCTGAGGCCGCTCGCGACCGTCGGCACCGGTTTCCCCTTCACGTCCACGGTCTCGCGCGGCGCGTCGAGAATCGCTTGGAGCTCGGTGACGCGGGCTCGTAGCGGCGCATTGCCCGCGCCCACGTAGTCCCGCTCCGGGCTCGCGACCCAGCTCTGCCGGTAGGTGTCGTAAAGCCGCCCCTTCGCCCGGCCGGCGAGGATGTCCTCCATCGTGGGCTGCCGACCCGCGGCGAGCGGCGCGTCGGGCACGAACATGAGGCCCAGCAGGCGCTCGCGCAGCTTGTCGATTACGATCGCGCGGAGCGCGAGCGGGTTGTACCGGGAGCGACCGTAGGGATCGCTCGCCTGATAGACCATGACCGCCGCCATCCCGCCGATGGGAGCGGCGTTGCTGAATTCGCCGTTCCTCATACCGGCCATGAGCATCAAGAGCGCGTTGTAGCGCTGGTAGGCGATCATGTTCGGGGTGGCCATCCCGATCGTCTGCGGATCCGGAAAGACACCCTTCGGATCGTCCTTCCACATCTCGATGAGGCTTCCGAGGTAGTCCCAGCGGCCGACGTTCGTCCCGAGGAGCCGGCGCCGCAAGACCCAGGCGATGCCGGGGAGCAGCCGGCCTGCGTTCCCCTCCTCGTAGAGCACCTTCACCTTGAAGGTGCCCGCGGGGACGCCGATGAGGCCTTCGAGCCGGGCGAGGAGCTTCTCCACGATGAGGGCTTCCGGAGACGTCTGGAGCTTCGGGATGTAGAAGTACACGCCGCTGCCGGCGCGGGTGAGAGGGTCGTAGTTGTTGAAGGCCCAGAGGGTAGTGATGACGACGAGACCGGGCGCCGGCTTCCCGTCGACGGTGACGTGGTCGTATCGGACGTGAATGCTGGGGGGCCGCGCGAGCCGGGTCGGCCACTGCGCCGCGGGCTTGTCGATCTTGTACGCGCGCTTCTTTCCCTTCTTCACCACCTCGTAAGGGCGATCGGACCAGCGGCCCTCGAAGATCTCCTTGGCGTTCTGCATCGCCGCGAAGATCCCCACCGGCTCGTTGGAAGGCGTGCCGTCCGGCTGGAAGTGCGGCGGCGAGGCGTCCTCGAAGTCCGGCATGTTCAGGGGCGCCGGGCTGTTGAGGGCGTTGAACGCCATCTCGAGCGGATGCCAGGGGCCGGTGAGCTCCAGTCCGGGGATCCTCGACGGGTGGACGTGCTCGGGGATGGGCGCGTCGTCGTTGAGCCGCCAGCGCCACTTCGTGTCTCGTCCAAGGAAGTTGTCGATGAGGCCCTGGACGATCTGGCGATACGTCCAGGGCTGCCCGCTCACGGGATCCTCGAACGTGTCGTCCCATTTCGGCCAGGCATACTTCTGACTGACCGCCGCGGGGGACTGGAGCAGCGCCCGGCGCGCGCTCAGGGCCGCGGCGATCTCGGGTTCCAGCTCCCGGGTGAGGGTGGCGATCGTCTGCTCGACGTCGACCTCGTGGCCGTTCACTCGCTTCGTCCCGAAGAGGTCCGGGAACTTCTGGAGGATGTCCGCACGGATCATGGATGGGTCCTCTCGTGTGAGGCGCGTCTGACCGCGAACGTATAATTGAAGCCACAGGACGGATAACCGCTGTTCCGTCCGCTCCTGCGCCCCGGTCACTGGGCACCGTAGCAGACCAGACGTGGCTGTGCTACGCGCGTGCCGCGCAGGGGGCCTCATCCTTCAAAGGACTCCTTCGGCCTGGCCGGCGGCACCAGCGCGAACACACCGCTGGCGCGGAGGATCCGGCGGGTCCCGACGACCAGGTAGCAGCTGGCGAAGGCGAGGCGCGCTCCGACCTTCTGGATGTCGATCGGCCGGAACCCTTCGGGGACGCTCTTCGCCTCGCTCACGGGATCTTCCCCAGGCCGTGGATCCGGCTGCGCGCAATTGTGGTTTGTCGCCGCGGGCGCGGCGCTCGAATCGCGTCAGCCGCCGAGGTCCCAGGCGCCGAGCGCCGCGCGGGCGATGCCCTCGCCCCATTCCTGGAGGAAATGGCCGCCTTCGGCGACTTCGAGCGGCGGAGGGCAGCCGCGGATCATCTGGCGGATCGCCTGCATCACCGGCGGCCCGAGCACCGGGTCTTTCATGCCGATCGCCATGAACGTCCGGCCGCGCCAGTCGTTCTTCCAGAAGTCGCGCGCGCGCCGGGAGATCGCCGCGCCCGGCGCGTCGGGGCGATCCGGGACGAGCTGCGGAAAGCGGCGCACGCCCGCCTTGAAGCGGATGTCCGGGAACGGCGCGCCGTAGGCGGCGACCTCGGGGTCGCTCAAGTGCGGGCAGGTTCGCTTGAGGAGGAGGCCGCAGTCGATGTCCGGCGTTCTCGCCACGTAGGCGCGCCAGTCGAGGAAACCCTTCGTCAGCTGGGTGTCGCCGGTGCCGAGCGCGGTGTTCATGACGAGCAGCGCGGCGAAGCGGTCGGACATGTCGACCGGGAGCGTGAGGCCGAGGAGGCCGCCCCAGTCCTGGCAGACGAGGGTGATGTTTCGGAGTTCGAGGCGTTCGATGAAGGCGATGAGGAAGTTGCGGTGGAAGTCGAAGGTGTAGGTGGCGTCTTCTTCCGGCTTGTCGGATCTGCCGAAACCGAGGAAGTCGGGAGCGACCACGCGGTGACCGGCCGAGGTGAAGACCGGGATCATCTTTCGGTAGAGATAGCTCCACGTGGGCTCCCCGTGGAGGCAGAGGAAGACTTCGCGGGCCGCGCGCGGGCCTTCGTCCAGGTAGTGCGTGCGGGGGTAGCCGGCAAGATCGTCGAGGTAGTTTGGGGGGTAGTCGAAGCCGGGCAAGTCGCGGAAACGGTCTTCGGGGGTGCGGAGGGTCGGCATCGGCGCTCTCCTCGTGTTGGACACGGTGACGATCTACCTACGGTCCGCCTGGGTGCTTCCCTAACACCGCGCCGGGCCTACCGCGCGCCACGCCGACGTCGTGCTGCCCGCAAAATGACGGCGGGGGATCAGGGCAGGAGGGTGCGGCGCAGCTCTTCGCTGGCCAGCAGCTCCGCCCCGGTGCCGCTCAGGATCACCCGGCCCTCGTCGAGCAGGTAGGCGCGGGTCGCCAGCCGGAGCAGCCGGCGGACGTGCTGCCCGGTGGCGATGATCGTCAGCCCCTCGTCGCGCACGGCGCGGAGTGCGTGGCAGAAGGCGTCAACCACGGCACGCCCGAGGCCCAAGAACGGATCGTCGAGGCAGAGCAGGCGCGGCCGCGTCATGAGCCCGCGGGCCAGCGCCAGCATCTGCTGCTCGCCTCCGGACAGGTGCTGGGCCGGCACGCGCTGCCTTGCGTCGAGGACCGGGAAGAGCCGGTAGACCACCCGCAGGGTCTCATCGCGCGCCGCTCCGCCCCGCGGGACGAACGCCCCCAGCTCCAGGTTCTCCAGTACCGAGAGGGGGCCGAAGAGCCGGCGGCCCTCGGGAATCAGCGTGACGCCGCGGGCGGCGATCTCCCAGGGTGACCGGCCGTCGATCCGCTCGCCGTCGAGCTTGATGGTCCCGGCCCGCGGCCGCAGCAGGCCCGCGACGGCCTTCAGCAGAGTAGACTTCCCCGCGCCGTTCGGCCCCACGACCGCCACGAACTCGCCACCGCGCGCCTCCAGCGCCACGCCGCGGAGGACCTGGACCCCGTCGTATCCCGCCTCCAGGGACTCCACGGTCAGGCGCGCCACGTCCCCTCACTCCTCCTCGCCCAGGTACGCAGTCCTGAGCGTGGGCGAATCGAGGACTGCCGCCGGGGGCCCGTCAGCGACGAGCGTGCCCCGGTCGAGGACGAGCACGCGGTCGGCCACCTCGGCGAGCACCGCGAACGAGTGCTCGACGGCGACGATCGTGAGGCCGTCCGCGCGGAGCCGTGCATAGAAGCGCACGACCTCCTCGCGCCCCTTGGGCGAGAGCCCCGAGGCCAGCTCGTCGAGCAGCAGGAGCGCCGGGCGTCCGGACAGCGACAGCGCCAGTTCGAGCCGCTTGCGCTCCCCCAGGGAGAGCGTGGCGGCGGCAGCGCCCGCCCGGCCGGTAAGGCCGACGATGGTCAGGAGCCGTTCAACCTCGCGCAACCGCGCAGCGCGGGTCCGCGGCTGCCGCGCCTGAAACGTCACCCCGACGAGCACGTTGTCGCGCACGGTCAAAGCGCCGAAGGGCTCGGGGATCTGGAACGTCCGCCCCACGCCGCGACGGGCAAGCTGCCAGGGCGGGAGCCCGGTGACGCGCTCGCCGCGGAGCCACACGTCGCCCGCGGCGGGCCGCCGGAGCCCGGAGAGCACGTCGAAGAGCGTGGTCTTGCCCGAGCCGTTCGGGCCGAGTAGCGCGATCACCTGGCGCTCCTCGATCGCGAAGTCCACGCCACCGAGCGCGACGAGGCCGCCATAGGCCACCGAGATACCGCGGGCCTCGAGGAGCGTCATGGCGTCCGCCGCCGGGCCGGCAGGACGAGCGCGACCGCGATCAGGGCGAGCGCGTACGGGAGCTGGTGGAGCGCCGGCGCCAAGGGATGGAAGACCAGCTCGCTCACGAGGTAGAAGGTCACCGCCGCAGCGGCCGGACCCGGCAGGCTTCGCCCGCCGAGCGTGGCCATGACAAGGGGCGCGATGGAGAAGAGGCGACCGAAGACGACGTCGGGCTCGATCGCGCCGAGCGCGTGTGCATAGACGGCGCCGGCGAGCCCGGTCGCCACGCCCGACAGGGCAAAGGCGAGGACCTTCCAGGGCAGCGGCCTGAGCCCGAGCAGAGTCCCGCGCGTTTCGCCCTCCCGCAGCGCGGCCAGCGCGAGCCCGGCGCGGGAGCGTACGACCGCGGCGGAGAGCGTCAGCGCGGCGCCCAGCGTCGCCAGCGAAAGGTGGTAGGCGCCGACGCGGCCGCCGCCGAGCTCGGGAGGGATCGCCGGCAACGATGGCACCGAGGGAATACCGACCAGCCCTGAGCCGCCGCCGGTCAACGCCGTCCAGTTGAGCGCGACCCCCCGCAGAAATTCCGCCGTGGCGAGCGTCGCCAGAGCGAGAGCAGCGCCGTTCAGACGTCCCGCGGCGAGACCGACGGCAGCGCCGCCGGCCGCGGCCAGGGCGGCGCCGAGCGTGATCGCGAGCCACGGCGAGGCGCCGTGAAGCGAGGCGAGGGCCGCGCCATAGGCGCCCAGGCCGAAGAAGGCGGCCTGGCCGAACGAGACCAGTCCCCCATAGGCGAGCAGGTTCCATGCTGTGGCCAGCGTCGCGAAGAGGTACGCCATCGAAAACAGGTAGAGGTAGTAGGCAGGAGGCCCCAGAAGCGGCAGGGCAGCGAGAAGGAGAAGCGCGGCGGCGAGCTTCATGATGGCCGGCCGAACGCTCGGGCCAGCGCCCCGCCGCGGGCCAGCAGCGAGGCGAGCAGCAGCAGTGCGAGAGCCGGCTCCCGCCATCCGGTGCCGGCCACGGCCACGGTGAGCGCCTCGGCAACGCCGAGCGCGATGCCCCCGAGGAGCAGGGCGCGCATCCGTCCGATTCCTGCCCAGATGGCTAGCGTGATGGCAAGGAGCGTGATCTCGCTCCCGGCGGCCGGGTGCAAGTAGTGGATCGTCGCGAAGAGGAGCCCGGCGCCGCCCGCCAGCCCGAGGGAGAGGATGAACGCCAAACGCGTGGCGCGCACGACGTCGATGCCGAGCAGGGAGGCGGCGTCCCGATCCAGGCTCGTGGCCCGGATCGCCCGTCCCCAACGCGCGCGGCGGAGGCCGAGCGCCAGCGCCCCGACCGCAGCCAGCGCCACGAGGGCGGCGGCGAGCCTGGCGTGGCTCAGCACAACGCCGCCTAGCGCGACACTGCGGCCCAGCGCGGGGCTCGCGAGCAATCGGTACTCGCCCGACCAGAACCCGGTCATCGCACTCTGGAGCAGGAGCGAAAGACCAAAAAAAAGCACGCAGCTCCACAACTCGACCGGCGGCGCCAGCCGCGCCGTGAGCCGATCCCAGACGAGCCCCAGCGGCAGGGTCGCCAGGGCCGCCAGCGGCACGAGCAGGAGGGGATGGACACCGAGCACGAGCCAAGCCGCGTAGCCGGCGTAGCCACCGAGCACGACCACCTCGCCGTGAGCCAGGTTCAGCCCGCGGCTCACGCTCAGGACCAGCGAGAACCCGGCCGCGATCAGCGCGTACAGACAGCCGACGAGGGCACCCGAGACGAGAGCCTGGAGAAGCGTTGTCAGGGACACGAGGGGCGGAAGTCTAGCGGGCTGGGTACTTCGGCGAGGCGGTGGCGTGGTTGGGCGGGTAGACGACGACGTGACGGCCGTTCTGAATCTGCACCACGACGCGCTCGTAAGCGACGGGATCGCCGTGGTCATCGAACTTCACGCGTCCGAGGGGCGTTTCCAAATCCACCCTCGCCAGCGCCTCACGCAGACGGTCGCCGGTGATCGCGCCGCCCCCGACGGTCTCGAGCGCGCGGATGACGGCGCGCGCCGCTGCATAGCCGTGCATGGTCAGCGGGACTGGCGCGCGGTCGAAGCGTCGCGTATATGCCGCGACGAAGAGGCGCGACTCCCGCTCCCGCCCAGCCCAGTTGACGTCCGGCTGCCACGACGTCGTGCCGTAGAGCCCCTCGCTCGCCGGGCCGAGGTCGAGGACGACGCTGGGGAACTCGAGTCCAAACGCCCCGAGGAAGGCGTCGACCCGCAAGCCCGACTGCGCCATCTGCCGAACCAGGAGGAGGTGATCGGCGAAGAAGGTGTCCGACAGGAGGACTTCTGCTCCCTGGTCCCGCACGCGGGCCAGGAGCGGCGTGAAGTCGCTGAGGCCGGGAGCAAAGGGCTCGAAGACGGCCACGTGGATCCCGGCCCGCTCGAAGACCTCCTTCTGCCGACGGGCCAGCTGGCTCGCGCCCGGGGTGTGAGAGTAAAGGATCGCTACGCGCTTCGCTTTGAACACCTCGCGGACGACGCCGGTCGTCGCGTCGACGTAGGCTCTTAGGGTCGAGACGCGGAAGAAGTACCGGTTGCCGCGCGCGGTGAGCCGCTCATCAAGGGAGGCGGCAGCAACGTACGGGGCGCGGGCGCGGTCGGCCACCTCGGCGACGGGGCCGACGAGGCTGTCGACATATCCACCGACCAAGGCGACAGCGCGGTGCCGGCCGGTCAGCTCCTCCGCTGCAGCCACGGCTCGCTGGGGCCCACCCTCGTCATCGCGGGAGAGGAGCTTCAGCGGCCGGCCAGCAATGCCGCCCCGCGCGTTGGCCTCCTCGATGGCCAACGCAACGCCCTGGTGGATCGCAGAGCCCTGCGCGGCGAACTGGCCGGTGCGGGAATCGATCTCCCCGATGACGATCGGCTCGGCGGCAGGGAGCGGAGCCGCGGCCAGGAGAAGAAGAAGAACAGACAGGAACGGGCGTACCGGAGTCACTAGTTCCGCCAGTTGACCTCCGATCACGCTCGCCCGCTCCCCGAGCGCCGGACGCAGGATCGAATCCGGACTGTGCGTCTTTCCCCGCGGCCAGTCAAGGCTGGTTCCCGACCTGGACGCAAACGTGGAGGTGCCCGGCTCATCTTGACGGTTTATCATCCCAGGGGAGGGTTTTTCCGATGCCGATCGATCCCCAGGCCTGGCTCTTTCCGAGAATCGTGCAAGAGATCCCAGAAGCCGTCGTCTTTGCGGACCGGACGGGCGTGATCCGGCTGTGGAACAGCGGCGCTGAAACCATGTTCGGCTATTCCGCCGGCGAGGTCGTAGGGCAAACCCTGGACCTGATCATTCCGGACCGTTTGCGGCCGCGTCACTGGGATGGCTACCACAAGGTCATGGCGACTGGAGTCACCCGGTACGGGCGTGAGTTGTTGGCCACGCCGGCGATCCGGAAGGACGGCCGGCGCATCTCTATCGAGTTTTCGATCACCCTCCTTAAGGAAGATACCGGTAACGTGCTCGGCGCTGCCGCGGTCGTCCGCGATGTGACCGCCCGTTTTGAGAAGGAGAAAGCTCAGAGGCAGGCCGCAGCGCAACCCGCCGCGCCGAAACAGGACAAGGAAAGCGAATGAGTCTCGTGGAATAGAGTGACGTTCGATTGGGCGACGCGGCGCTCTCGAACGTTCTCTACAAGCGAATGGACGAGCGACCACACCCGGTGGTGCTCAACGGTGGCCAGCTGCTCTGCGCCGGCCTGGCATTGTTGCCCGCCGCGCTCGCGCTGGAGGGCGTTCCTCACCTGGTGTGGACGGCACCCCTCTTCTGGAGCCTCGCGTATCTCGTCGTCGTGCTAAGCGTCGGCGCGTCGATGCTCTGGTTCTGGATCCTCCAGCACGGCGAGGCGAGCCGTGTCAGTGCGTACTTCTTTCTCACGCCGGCGTTCGGTCTCCTGCTCGGGGCCATCGTGCTCGGCGAGCAGCTGACGCCCACGGACGGCGTCGCGCTCGTGGTCATCGCGACGGGCGTGTGGCTCGCCGCCCGATCCTGACCGCCTGGTTCTCGGCGATGCACGCCTTGACCAGCTTCCATCGAGCGAGAAACCTAGCATCATTCGCGGGCGATGCTGCTGGGCCCTATACTGCGCCGCCGTGAGCGACCCGACGCCGCGATCTTTGGGATTTGCGATGCCCGCAGAGTGGACGCCGCACGGCGCCACCTGGCTCGCGTGGCCCGCCGACGCGTCGTTGTGGAAGGAGGACCTCGCGCCGGCACAAGAGGAGTTCGCCGCCCTGTGCAACGCGATCGCCGAGGACGGTCGGCACGTCCTCGTCGCTGACGAGCCAAGCGAGCGGGCGGCCCGCGCCGCGCTCGGCGCCGCGGCCACCTTTCATCGCGTGAAGTACGGCGACATCTGGCTGCGCGATATCGCGCCCATCTTCGTCAAGAACGCGCAGGGCGAGGTCGCCGCGGTGTCGTTCGGGTTCAACGGCTGGGGCCAAAAGTACATCCTCGATCACGACGACGAGGTGTCCGCCGCTATCGCCGGGCTGTCGCGGCTTCGCCGCTTCGCGTTCGACTGGATCCTCGAGGGCGGCGCGGTGGAGGTCGACGGCGAGGGGACGCTCCTCACCACGCGTCAGTGCCTGTTGAACCCCAACCGCAACGCGCGGTGCGACCGCCCGGCGGTCGAGCAGGGCCTTTGCGAGGCCCTCGGCGTGGAGAAGATCCTCTGGCTCGACGAGGGCCTCGCCAACGATCACACCGACGGCCACGTCGACACCTTGGCGCGGTTCGTCAGCCCCGGGGTCGTGCTCTGCATGTCGCCGCAGCCGGACGATCCGAATCGCGCCGTGCTCGAAGCCATTGCGGCCAAGCTCGCCACCTTCACCGACGCGAAGGGGCGACGGTTGGAGGTGGTGCCCATTGCTTCTCCCGGACGCGTGGAGAACGAGGACGGCGAGCTGATGCCCGCGAGCTATACGAACTACTAGATCGGCAACGCCGCTGTGGCGGTGCCCACCTACGGTGTGCCGCGCGACGCGGAGGCGGTGGACGCCATCGCCGCGCTGTTCCCGGGACGCCGCACCGTTGGCCTTTCCGCCAAGGCCATCCTCTCGGGCGGCGGCGCGTTCCACTGCATCACCCAGCAGCAGCCGGCGGAACGCCATGCGTGAGAAGAAGATCACCGTCGCCGCAATCCAGGCGGCGCTGTCGGACGACGCGGTGGCCAACGTCTCGAAGGTCACCGACCTCGTGCGCGAGGCGGCCCGGCGCGGCGCCAACGTGGTCCTGCCGTCCGAGCTGTTCGAGGGACACTATTTCCCCACCGCGCAGAAGGCGGAGAACTTCGATCGCGCGCATCCTCTGCGGTCGCACCCCACGCTCGAACACTTCCAAAAGCTGGCGGTGGAGCTGGGCGTCGTGCTCCCGGTGTCGTTCTTCGAGCGCGCAGGGCCGGCGCACTACAACAGCGCCGCGATCATCGACGCGGACGGGAAACTGCTCGGCGTGTACCGCAAGAGCCACATCCCCGACGGGCCGGGCTACCAGGAGAAGTTCTACTTCCGCCCCGGCGACACCGGCTTCAAGGTGTGGAAGACGCGCTTCGGGACCCTCGGCGTCGGCATCTGCTGGGACCAGTGGTTCCCCGAGTGCGCCCGCGCCATGGTGCTTTTGGGCGCGGACGTCCTCTTCTATCCCACCGCCATCGGCACCGAGCCCGAGGATCCGCAGCTCGACACCCGCGACATGTGGCAGCGCGCGATGGTGGGCCACGCGGTTTCGAACGTGGTGCCGGTAGTCGCGGCGAACCGCGTGGGTGCCGAGGGCGAGCAGAGCTACTACGGCTCCTCGTTCATCGCCAACCACCGCGGCGACAAGGTCGCGGAGCTGGGGCGCGACGCAGAGGGCGTCATCACCGCGAGCTTCGACCTCGCCCAGGTGCGGCGCGACCGCGCGTCGTTCGGCTTCTTCCGCGACCGGCGGCCCGAGCTGTACGGCATCATCGCCACGCCGGACGGCGCCGGCGCGCCGAAGAAGGCGGTCCGCAAGGCCAGGCCGCGGGCGCGCCGATGATCTACTTCCGCCAGCTCTTGTGTGGGCGCGACATCGCCCGCGTCAATCCTGCAGCGGGGCAGATGGCCAACTTCGTCTACCTCGTCGGCGACACCGAGAGGAAGGAGTGCCTCGTCGTCGACCCCGCGTGGGACGTCCGCGGTGCAATCGACGTGGCGGCCGAGGACGGAATGAAGGTCACCGGCGCGCTCGTCACCCATTACCATCCCGATCACGTGGGCGGCGAGATCTTCGGCATGTCCATCGAAGGGCTGCCGCGCCTGCTCGAGTTGGCGCCGTCGAAGATCTACGTCAACAAGCACGAGGCCGACGGCGTGCGAGCGGTCGCCGGCGTGTCCGAGGCCGATCTCGTGAAGGTCGACTCTGGCGAGACGGTGAAAGTCGGCGACGTCGAGATCCGCTTCATCCACACGCCGGGCCACACGCCGGGGAGCCAGTGCTTCCTCGTCGACAACCGGCTTGTGTCGGGCGACACGCTCTTCATCGGCGGCTGCGGCCGCGTCGATCTGCCGGGCGCCGACCCCGAGCAGATGTACGAGAGCCTGACTCAGAAGCTCGCCAAGCTCCCCGACGACGTGGCCCTCTATCCCGGCCACGACTACGCCGATCGCCCCACTTCGACCTTGGGCGAGGAGAAGAAATCGAACCACTTCTTGCGCGTGCCGACCAAAGAAGCGTGGCTCCGGCTCATGGGTCGCGGAGGCTGAACGATGCTGCACGTGGTCCTCCTCGCTCTTCTGGCTCATGCAAGCGGCGACGGCCTCATGTCATGGATTGGTGAATCAGCCAGGCCACCCGCCCCCAGGGCCTAGTAGATTTGCGATGAGCGTGACCGCGTTGTTTCTCGGCGATGGGTCCTATAAGGCGCTTTCTGCCAACTCGACGCTCCCTTCCTTCACTGGACCGAGCGTAGCAGACCAGCCCGCGGCCGTGCCATGCACCGGCCGCGCAGGGGAGCCCATGGAGCGAGCGGTCCCGTGACGACTACTTCCGATGGTCTTCTCATTTGCGCTTCCTCCTCCGGCTGCGCTGCCGGAAAGAGGAAGCGTGGACCGGTCGCCTGATTATGCCGAGCACCTGGTTATCGACGGCTCGGGACGGCTGAAGATCAGACCACGTAGGCATATCGCTCAACCGCCTCCTCGTTCCACGCGAGGCCGGCTCCCGGTCGGTCAGGGACGAGGAGGCGACCGCTGTTGAGCTCGAAGGGCTCGGCGACGATGGGATTCGCCCAATCCTGCCACTCGAGCCAATGCGCAGTCTCGGTCACGCGCATGAGGTGAGCCGATATCTCCGGGTAGAGGTGGGTCGACATAGGAATGCCGGCGCTACCCGTGATCGCCGCCGCGCGGAGCCATCCGGTCACCCCTCCGATGCGCATCAGATCCGGCATGACGAGGTCCCCGGCTCCTGCGCGGAGCGCATCCGCCAGCGAGCGTGGCCCGTAGAAATTCTCGCCGAGTTGGACCGGGGTGCGCAGCTCGCGCGTCAATCGTGCGTAGCCCTCGAGGTCGTCGTAGGCGATCGGCTCCTCGAACCAGTAGAGGCCCTGGTCATCGAGCCGATGACAGCGGTGAAGCGCGTCGCCGAGTCTGAGGCCCTGGTTGAAGTCGACCATCAGCTTCGTTTCGTCGCCGACCGCCTCGCGCACCGCCCGCACGGCGGCGAAGTCCTCGGCGAGCCGCTCGCGGCCGAGACGCAGCTTCAGGGCGGTGAACCCGCCCTCCGCCACCAGTTCGCTCGCTTCCTGGCCGAGTCCGTCCACCGAGGTGAGCCACAATCCGTTGCTGTTGTAGGCGGGTACCGCGCCCAGCGACCCTCCGAGCAGCACGGCCAAGGGCATGTCTGCAGCTTTGGCGAGGGCGTCCCAGAGGGCCATGTCGATCCCGGAAACCGCGATGAGGCTGATCCCCTCCAAGCCTACCAGGGATAGCGACCTGCGCGCCGCCTCGAAGAAATCGAAGGGGCTGACGGGCTTCTCCCTAAACGCGGCGACGAGATCGCGGATGGCCGGCGCGATGTAGCGGGCGGCGTGCTTTAGGTAGGGCTCCAGATAGCTGCGCCCCACCGGACCTTCCTGGGTCTGCAGATCGATCAGGATCAGCGGCCACTCCTCGTAAACGCCGACCTTCGAGACGACCGGGCGGCTGAGGGGCACGCTGACCGGCCGGACGGCGACGTTGAGCATCGTCAGCTTCTGGATGCGCATCGAGTACCTCCCTGTGCCGGTGGTACGAACTTCTCCCGTCGCGCTTGGACGCTGGCGGACGGCGGACGATCTCCATCAAGTGCCAGAGTCGCACCTGCATCCGTTGCCAGGACCCGCGTCCGAGCTCGGCGAGAACTCGTTCTTGGGCCCGGCCCCACAGGCGCCTCCCCGCCCGGAGCTTCGCGCGCCCGATCGCCGTCACCCCTACTTGCTTCACGCGGGCGTCCGCGTGCGGCAGCCGCTCCACGAACCCCTGCCGTTCCAGCAGGAGGAGGTTTTTCGTCACCGTCGTCTGGTCCATCGCCAGGCCCGTGGTGAGCGCCGAGACGTTCGTGCGCCCGCGCCGCTCGATATTGGTGAGCAAGCTGTACTGGGTCACGCGCAGTCCGCTGGGGCGCATGACGGTGTCGTAAAGCTGCGTGACGG
>WNGG01001459.1_pt1 | contig 26837 bp, 25 predicted proteins | sample 5400661 | NCBI WGS metagenome assembly WNGG01 (sample SAMN13153372, study PRJNA577476) | soil metagenome | isolation source: 100 cm soil or saprolite under Garry oak tree replicate 1 | place: USA:California | collected 2016-06-15
TGACCGCGAGCTTGTCCTCGGCCACCGCCTCGCACTGGCGCCGCTGCCCGCTCTCGTACCACACCGCCCGCCAGCGGTCCCCCTCCCGCCGCGCAGGGTACACCGTCACCCCGCACTCCAACTCCACCACCACACGACCGTCACCCCGTGTGGCCGCGCGTCCGGTTCCGCTCACCAGGGTGGGGCGGCGTGCCGTGCGCTCCGGCCGCGCCCTCGCGGCGGGTCGGGTTACTCCTGAGCGGGATGGTTGTGGGTTTTTTGTGGGGATCTTGGCCCGAGCGGGCGCTACCTGCGCCATGGGTCTCCCTCTCTTCTGCGCTTTGCGCAGGTGAGAGGGCTGATGGAACGCTTCCAGATGGTGGTCAGGGGCAGGGTCGAACTGCCGACCTTCCGCTTTTCAGGCGGACGCTCATACCGACTGAGCTACCTGACCTGGCTGGGACCCCAGTGAAATCTCACCAGGGATCCCTGCGGTCCTGACGGGATTTGAACCCGCGACCTCCACCTTGACAGGGTGGCGAGCACTCCAAGCTGCTCTACAGGACCTCATGCTGACAACCGTAGCCGGCGTGTGCCCCCAACGGGATTCGAACCCGTGCCGCCGCCTTGAAAGGGCGGTGTCCTAGGCCGCTAGACGATGGGGGCGCCGACGGCCTTGGCCGCCGTAACCGTATCAGCCCGCCGTCGGGGACTGACTCAGCATAGGGGAAGACACCGCAACCAGCAAAGCGGAACCACCACGACCAAGCTGGCCTGGGATTCAAGGCGAACCTCTTGCAAATATGGGCTGCATCCGACACGGTAAGCGATATGAAAGTTACGCAGTGATGACAACCGCCGACGATCTCGGCGGGCGTCACTGATGACCGGGGGGCAATTTATCATGTTTGACCGTAGAATCGGCCATACACCGCGGGCGACCCTGGCTGATGCCCGAGGGTGACACGGATCGTGACGTCTGAGCCGGGGACTGAGCTCCGGGCTGAGGCCGGCCCGGCCTGGGATCCAGACGAGCAGGTTCCGGCAGGCCAGGGAGCCCAGGCCGTCCACTCAGGACGCCACCGGCGAGCGCCTGAGGAGCGGTCGTCGTATCGCGAGGTCTTCGCGATCGGCGAGTTCCGTGCGCTCTGGAGCGCGCAGGTGCTCTCTTACGCTGGCGATCAGTTCGCCCAGGTGGCCATCGCCATCCTGGTCTACGGCCGGACCCGCTCGGCCTTCCTCACCGGACTGGCCTATGCGCTCACCTACCTGCCGCCGATTGCAGGCGGCCCGCTGCTCTCCGGACTGGCCGACCTGTTCCCGCGTCGCCGGGTCATGATCGTCTGTGACCTGTTCCGGGTCGGCACGGTCGGGTTGATGGCGGTTCCTGGCATCCCGTTCGCCGCGCTGTGCGCTCTGCTGTTCTGCACCGTACTGACCAGCGTGCCGTTCTCTGCGGCGCGCACCGCGCTCATGCCTGACGTGCTGCCCGGCGATAACTTCGTACTCGGGTCCGCCGTCGGCAATATCACCTTCCAGGTCAGCCAGATTCTCGGATTCGTCGCGGGCGCCGCCGTCGTAGCCATCATTGACCCACACAAGACGCTGGGCATCGACGCCGCGACGTTCGGCGTGTCTGCTCTCATCGTCCTGATCGGCGTGCGAAGCAGGCCAGCCCCGGGTCGCGACGGAACGGCCCGGTCCTCCTTGTGGTCCGTCTCGGCGGACGGCATCAGGATCGTATTCGGCAGCCGACTGCTGCTGACTCTGCTGCTTTTCGGCTGGCTAGCTGGCTTTTATATTGTCCCCGAGGGCCTAGCCGCGCCGTACGCACGCTCGCTGCACGGCAACACGCTGACCGTGGGGCTGCTGATGGCGGCCGTGCCGGTAGGCATGGTGATCGGCGCCTTCCTGATCGGCCGGGTCACCGTCCCGTCCGCGAGGATGAGGATGATGGGCTGGCTCGCCGTCCTGTCCTGCGCCCCGCTCATCGGCAGCGCGTGGAATCCTCCGCTATGGGCTGTGCTGGCACTGTGGACGCTGGCGGGCGCGGGTGGCGCCTACCAGCTAGCCGCGGCCGCGGCGTTCGTGCAGGCGCTGCGTCCCGCCACCAGAGCCCGCGCGTTCGGCGTGGCCCAGTCCGGTCTGTATGCCGTCCAGGGTCTCGGCATCCTGGCTGGCGGCGCGGCGGCGCAGGCTATCGGGGCGCCGCTCGCCGTTGCCCTGGCCGGCCTGCTGGGCCTGACCGCCGCCACCATGCTCGCCGTGAGCTGGACGCACCTGCGCACCAGGCTGTTCCAGGCCCAGCAGGCCGAGGGGGAGGTGCCGGGCGGTTAGCCCCGGACCTACGAGCGCCGCTTGTTAACGAAGGTCTCGGCGATGGAAGCGCCGTCGCCGCCTTCTTCGGGGATCAAGATCCAGGCGCACAGGTAGAGCAGGACGCCGGCCCCGCCGAATATGGTGAGGAAGGCGAACGCCAGGCGCACCAGGGTCGGGTCGATGCCGAGGTAGGCCGCCAGGCCAGCACATACTCCCGCGACGACACGCCCGTCGCGGAGCCGGTACAGGCGCTTGGTTCCGTTGCTACTTGGTTCGGTCATGGCTAGATCATGCCCACTCCTGGGCCGGGCTGACATCAGGAACATCCCGGTTAATACCCTGATCTTGAGCAACGAGAGAGGAGCCGGCCATGTCCACGGGCGCGCCGAGCACGGATCTGCTGCAGATCGATGATCAACTGACCGACGAGGAGCGGCTCATCCGGGACACCGTGCGCGCCTTCACCGGCGACCGAGTGCTGCCTCACGTTGCCGACTGGTTCGAAGCGGGTCTGCTGCCCCGTGAGATCATGCCGGAACTCGGCAAGCTGGGGGTGCTCGGCATGCATCTGACCGGCTACGGCTGCGCCGGCGCCGGCGCGGTCGCTTACGGCGTCGCGTGCCGAGAACTCGAGGCGTGCGACTCGGGTTTGCGCAGCGCGGCGTCTGTCCAGGGTTCCCTGTCCATGTTCCCGATCTGGCGCTACGGGTCGGAGGAACAAAAGAACGAATGGCTGCCCCGGATGGCGGCCGGGGAGGCTGTCGGCTGCTTCGGCCTCACCGAGCCCGATCATGGTTCCGATCCGGGTGGCATGCGGACGTTCGCCCGGCAGGACGGCTCCGACTGGGTGCTGTCAGGTACCAAGATGTGGATCACCAACGGCGGCATCGCCGACATCGCCGTGGTCTGGGCCGGCACCGAGGAAGGCATCCGCGGGTTCCTCGTCCCGCGCGGTACGGCTGGCCTCACTACCAGGGACATCCACAAGAAGCTATCGCTGCGCGCCTCCATCACCTCCGAACTGCACCTGGACGAGGTTCGGCTGCCTGCCGACGCTGCGCTTCCCGGCGTCACCGGGCTCAAGGGGCCGCTGTCATGCCTGACCGAGGCCAGGTTCGGCATCGCCTGGGGGGTCACCGGCGCGGCGCGGACCTGCCTGGAAAGCGCCATCGACTACGCCAGGACCCGCGAGCAGTTCGGCAAGCCCATCGCGTCCTTCCAGCTGACTCAGGCCAAGCTCAGCTGGATGGCGGCGGACCTGTTCCGCTCCCAGCTGCTAGCGCTGCACCTCGGCCGGCTAAAGGAGGCGGGCTCGGCTAACCCGGTACAGGTCAGCATCGCCAAGATGACCAATGTGCGGTCGGCTCTGGATATCGCCAGGCAGGCCCGGACGATTCTCGGGGCCAGCGGCGTGACGCTGGAATACCCCCCGATCCGGCACGCGAACAACCTGGAAGCCGTGCTGACCTACGAGGGCACCGAGGAGATCCACGCCCTAGCCATCGGCCAGGCGCTCACCGGTATCTCCGCGTACCGCTAGCCTCGATCACGCGGCCGGGCCGGGAAGTCGGTACGCTTCATCTGGAAGGGCGTCGGCTCACCCGGCGCGGGCGGGGCGTTAGCTCAATGGCAGAGCAGTGGGCTTTTAACCCATTGGTTCAGGGTTCGACCCCCTGGCGCCCCACCAGGAGGTCTTCACGTTTCGGCGAGGCCTATTTTCACGTTTAGGTCTGACATTTCGGCACGTGTGTAGCTGCTGCCAGTACTGTGCGCGGTTCGTGTCTGCCTGGTGGCTTCCTGTGTGTCCAGGATGGTTTCGGGGCGTGCTGCGGCTGCCTGCGCCCACTGTCCGGGTGTCGCAACACCCAGCACGAGGGAAACGGCCGTCTCTACGCGGGACGCCGGACATACGCGCGAATAGCATCACTATGTGCTGAAATAATCCGAATCTAGGTTAAAACTGACGCTTAGAAGGTCTCCTGGGAGCCGACTGCGGTGACCATGGTTGCCGTCGCCATGGTTGTTAGGGTAACTAATGAGCCGTGGCGGGCTAGGGAGAAGTTGCCGCCGATCGAAGGGCCGCGCCGATGAAGCTGCCTCCTGTTGAGTACGAGGCGCCGACGACCGTTGCTGAAGCTATCGATTTGCTGGCTGAGCACCTTGACGAGGCGAGCGTGCTCGCCGGCGGCCAGAGCCTGATACCGCTGCTGGCGCTGCGGCTGGCCCGCCCGGCGGTGCTCATCGACATCAACGGCATAGATGAGCTGTCCGGGGTGTCGGCGACAGACGGCTGGGTGGCGATCGGCGCCATGACGCGGGAGTACGTGGCCGAGAAATCCGAGACCGTCGCCGACACCGTGCCGTTGCTGGCGGCCGCTCTGCCCTTGATCGGTCATGAGGCAATCCGCAGCCGCGGCACGATAGGAGGCAGCTTGGCGCATGCCGATCCGGCCGCCGAGTTGCCGGCCGTCGCCAGGGCGCTCGATGCCGAGTTCGTGGTGCGCGGCCCGTCGGGGATGCGGGTGATCCCGGCGGCGCAGTGGTTCGAGGGTTACCTTACGACGTCACGCCGTCCTGACGAGCTCCTCCTGGAGGTGCGCTTCCCGGCCGCAAGACGGGGCACGGGGATTAGCTTCGCCGAGGTCGCCCGACGCCACGGTGACTTCGCCATTGTCGGCCTGGCGGCGTCACTGGTGTTGTCCGGCGGGGTGATCAGCGATGCCCGGCTGGCGTTTGCCGGCATTTCTGATGTGCCGGTCCGGGCCGCCGCCGCGGAGGATCTGCTGGTCGGCGAGGGGCCGTCGACGGAGCTGTTCGATGAGGCGGCCCGCCGTGCCACCGGCGATGTCGACCCGCCGGCCGACCTGCACGGGTCGTCGGACTACCGGAAGACGGTCGCGGCCGCTATGGTGCGTCGCGGCTTGCGAGCGGCTGCGGACAACGCCGCGAGAGGCAGTGACTGATGGTGGACATCACCCTGAGGATCAACGGTGCGACGTGCACGGCTTCGCCGGAGGCGCGCAAGACGCTGGCGGACTTCCTGCGGGATGACCTCAATCTCACCGGCACCCACGTCGGCTGCGAGCACGGGGCCTGTGGTGCGTGCACGGTCATCGTCGACGGCCGGGCGGTGCGCTCGTGCCTGATGCTGGCGGTCCAGGCCGCCGGCAGCGAGGTAACGACGATCGAGGGGCTAGCCCCTGACGGCGGGCTGGGCACACTGCAGCAAGCGATGTGGGATTCGCATAGCTTCCAGTGCGGTTTCTGCACGCCGGGGTTCGTCATGCAGGCTGCCGCGTTCCTCAGCGACCACCCCGACGCCGGCGAGCAGCAGATCCGCGAAGCGCTATCCGGCAACATCTGCAGGTGCACTGGCTACCAGAGCATCATCGATGGCGTCCTGCTGGCCGCCGAGCGCAACCGTGAACGCTGAGGCAGGGAGACCATGGCAGGAATTGCGGCTGAGCGCTACACCGGCGCCAGCATCAAGCGTTCGGAGGACCCGCGCATCCTTACCGGCGCAGGCCGGTACGTCGACGACATCAAGCTGCCCGGGATGCTGCACGCTGCGTTCGTGCGCTCGCCGCTGGCTCACGCTCGGGTGCTCTCGGTCGATGTCTCGGCTGCGCGGGCGCTGCCCGGAGTGGTCACGGCGCTCACGGGAGCGGACCTGGAAGCGATGACGGTCCCGGGACCGGACCCGCTGATGGCTCTTATCGGCGGCGCAGGGCCCACCCCGGAGTTCACCCTGCTTGCCACAGACAAGGTGCGCTTCATGGGCGACCCCGTGGCGATCGTCATCGCCGAGAGCCGTTACCTCGCCGAGGACGGTTGCGAGCTGGTGGAGGTCGAGTATGACGACCTGCCTCCGGTCACGAATGCCGCCTTCGCGCTCGACCCGAACAGCCCGCCGCTGTTCGCCAACCTAGGTGACAACATCGCCCGCCCGCACTCGCGCAGCGAGTTCGGCGACGTCCGGAGTACGTTCGCCAATGCTGATCGCATTTTCGACTTCCACATCGACGTGCACCGGCACCAGAACGTGCCCATGGAGGGACGCGGCTGCGTGGCGAGCTACGACGCCGGCCTCGGTGTCATGACGGTCTACGCGGCAACGCAGAGCGTTCACGTCAGCAGAATCGGTATCGCCATGCGCCTGGGCCTCGAGCGTGACAAGGTGCGCGTCCTGGCCGGCGATATCGGCGGCTCGTTCGGCCTGAAGATCGGCGCATCACGCGAAGAGCTCGCCGTTGCCGCTGCCTCGCGCCTTGTCGGCCAGCCGGTCAAATGGGTCGAGGACCGCAGCGAAAACCTCACCGCGTCGGGGCAGGCACGCGAGGAGAGCTTCGACGTCCGGGCCGCCGTCAGCAACGACGGCGACCTGCTCGGGCTGGACGTGAAGATGGTCATCGACACAGGCTCATACCCGGGTATGGGCACGATGGTCCCGGCCATCATGGAGGCGATGCTGCCCGGTCCGTACAAGCTCGCGGCCTTGGGTTTCGAGTCAACCGCGGCGATCACGAACAAGGCATCGTACGTCGCCTATCGCGGGCCGTGGGCGTCCGAGACGTTCGTGCGGGAACGCGTCCTGGACCTCATCGCGAAAGATCTCGGCCTCGATCCGGTCGAGATCCGGCTGCGTAACGTCGCCCCGCGCACCAATCCGCCGGCCTTGATGATTACCGGGCGACCGCTGGTGGGAGTCACCTCGAAGGAGTCACTGGAGCGGGTCGCCCAGCTCGTGGACTTTCCCGCGTTCCGGCGGCGGCAGGCCGAGGCACGAGCGCAAGGTCGCTACCTCGGCATCGGCGTGGCAACGTTCATCGAGGCCGCTCCGGGCCCGCGCTCGCCGGAGGGGCCCAGCGGCCCCATGGGCACTGAGTCCATGCGCCTCCGGCTCACCGAAGACGGCATCGTCGCGCTGTTCACCGGCCAGATGCCCCACGGCCAGAGCCACCAGACGACCCTGGCCCAGATCGCCGCCGACGAGTTCGGCGTGCCGTTCGAGCAGGTCCGCATCGTAGTCGGCGACACCGACGTCGTCCCGTTCGGACTGACCGGGGGCAGCCGGTCGGCCACCATGACCGGAGGCGTGGCGCTCCATGGCGCCCGGCAGCTCAAGGCTAAGGTGCTCGATTTCGCGGCGCATCTCATGGAGGCCAGCGCGCAGGACCTCCTGATCACCGACGGCAATGTGTGGGTGCGCGGCGACCCCGCGAGCGCGATCGCCGTGAGCGAGGTCGCGCGGCGCGCGGCATCAGGGCAGTTCGGTGCCGACGTGGACGCCACGCTCGAGGTCGAGGCCACGTTCGACGGCGGCGAAGGCGGATGGTCCGGCGGCACTCACTGCGCGATCGTGGAAGTCGATGTTGAGACTGGCATCGCGAAGGTGGAGCGGTATGTCGCCGCTGAGGACTGCGGCGCACTTATCAATCCCGCCGTAGTCGAGGGCCAGATCCGAGGCGGCGTCGCGCAGGGCATTGGCGCGGTGCTGCTCGAACGATCGGCGTACGGCGAGGACGGCAGCTTCCAGTCAGCCACGTTCATGGATTACTTGATGCCGACCGCCTGTGACGTTCCCCGCATCGAGATAGAGCACCTCGAGACTGTGCCGCTCGACGCTGACGTCAACTTCCGTGGCGTGGGCGAAGGCGGCATGATCGTCGCACCGCCCACGGTAGTGAACGCGATTGAGGACGCACTCTCACCCTTCGGCGTGCGGATCTACGAGCAGCACTTGCCTCCGGCTCGCATCCTGGAACTCATGTCATCGTCGCGTCCCGGCCCGTGAACCGGCGATGTCCGCTGGGAGCAGAGCACAGACCTGACCGTCGCCCAGAGGGCGGGCGTTCTGACGGATGGGCGCTCACCGCGCGTCCGCGGCCGGGTCGGGGCCGGAGATCGCATCGCTCTCGTTCGCCGTATGGTCATCGGCCCAGAAGCTGATGAGCTCGTCTTCGCTGAGCGACTGCGGCGCGACGCCCGCGGGCAAGGTGCGGCCGGTGGCCAGCATCCAGCTGGTGATGATGACACACGCCGACGCCAGGTGCGCCGTTCGGGCAGACGCCAGTCCCAGGGCACAAGCTGCCCTAGCGCATGCCCGTAGCGTGACGTCAGCGATCGGGGGCAGCACGACGCGGAAACCCCAGTCTGGCCGGCCGACGTCGGATCCGGTCAACGCGCATCACCAGCCGGGCGGCCGGGGCCGATCCCTGGCACCCGTCCGCGGGAAGCTGGGAGATTCATGCGTGACCCGGAATCGGGGCGGATCCTGACGCGATCGTCGATCCCGGAGCCGACAGCGCCGCCCGCGCCGGTCACCATGCCCTATCAGCAAAGAAGTCTGGGCTCGGAGCGGGGCCTGGCCACCCCGAGCCCAGACGGAAGAGGCGAGATAACTCTCAGCCCTTCGATCAAGATCATGCCGCTTGAATCTTAAGACATGCTAGGACGCAGCTGTGAACCCGCTTATCGATGAATTTGCCAGGCACAGGGACGCTACGCGCTGGCCGGCGGCTGCTCGGCAGCCGGCGGCATGCCCGGCGGCCACGAGGCGAGCTGCTCGGACACCTGGCCGGGAAGCTCACCCGAGGTCCAGCCGGCCAGTTCCCTGGCCATGTCCCGGGCCTGATCCGGCGACTGGCGGCCGCGGCCGAGGGCTCCCGACGCGCTGCGCAGCGCCGGAGCCGGGTATTCACCGGTGCCTTCTGGCGCTGCTTCGGTCAGCTTGACCTTGTGCAGCGGACCTGACTGCAGCGGTCCCGGCTGCTGCGGGACCTGCCGAAGCGGGACCTGCGGCGGCTTGGCCTGCTGTGGCGGGGCGTGCTGTGGCGGGGCCTGCCCGCCCTGTGCGCACTCATCGCGGTCGAGGAACTCGGCGAGGTACTCGGCCTCGTCGGCGTCGATCCCGATGACGACCCGGGGCTCACCCCAGGGCTCTTTAAGCGAGTAGCCGACGTAGCTCACGACCGGCTGCCCCGGCGCGACTGCGAGTCCGTGCAGCGCGCGCCACTGTTCCCATGCAGATTCCAGCCGCGTCGCGGCGCGCTGAGCACGTGCGACCAATTCTGGATCACGCATCGTGCGACCCTCCCCTGAGAGCGGACCGGCCCCGGCAACGTGCCTGCCAGGATGTGCCCGGCGGCAGTATCCCTGCCGGACAGCACCCTCGGTGCGGCACTTCGCCACCGGGGCCGACCCCCCATTCCATTGATCGAGTGCTGCCGCATTCACCCTGGGCGGCACCGGCGGGTGCTCGCGTGGCGAAGACGGCAGAAGGTCACTCGGAACGCTGCTGCGGAATACCCGCGAGCAGTGCACGAACCTCAGTCTCCCGGTAGCGCCGGTGTCCCCCCAGCGTGCGGATCGAGGTCAGTTTGCCGGCCTTCGCCCACCGTGTGACGGTCTTGGGGTCGACACGAAACATCGTGGCGACCTCCGCCGGCGTCAACAGCGGCTCGGCCTCTGGTGTACGTGCGGACATGTGTGTGGCCTCTCCTCCTGGACCAGTGTTGCGATCCTGCGTTTCTTGTATTGCCTGGTGCTCCGTGCGGAGCCTGTCGGGGATGTCCTATATGGCCGACAGAGACCATATTGCCATCACCAGCGGTGACGCGTCGACCACCAGGCGCAAAGTTTCTGTACCGGGATGCCCAGTTACTCCGCCGATCACTGTCACTCAGGGTGATTCTAGCGATACTTATCGTCGCATCGCGGCAGATTCGGAAATACTGTCCGGCAAGTGTTGCCGGCGGCGCCCGGGGCACTCAGTTCGCCAGCTCGAATTCGGCGAACGCGCGCCAGCGGCTGCTGGCGCGCGTGTACATGGCGACGGCGAGTTCGTACTCGCCGCGGGCCGCCCCGTCGATGGCGGCGCGGATCTCGGCCACCGACTGATCCCCGCAGAGCGCGTCGTCGCTGACCAGGTGCACGAGCCCTCCGTAGTCGAGTTCCACGAGCGAGTGCGGGTGGAATTCCTCGAGCCAGCGACCGACTCCGGCCAGGTCCCCGGCGGCCCGTGCGGGCTCGAGGACGGCGTCGCCGGGTCGGGCCGGCAGGCGGCGCAGCGCGGCCAGGCCACGTGCCACCCGCCGGCGGGCGAGGGGCATCGGCGTGGTGTACACCAGCGCGCGGGTGGCCGAGGCGGTCGCCGCGGCGGCGGGCCGGCTCCGGCCCAGGGACAGCCACCGCTCGGCCGGGGCGAACGGCACGAACCAGGTAAGCGGCACGGTCCAGACGCTGGCCAGGATGTGCAGCCGGGCCGAAAGCCGACGTGGTCCCGCCTCCTCGAGCCGGGCCAGGGCGGCCATCGCCTGATCGTCCTGGCCGGCCGGGATGGTGCCAGGCAGCGGCGCGCTGGTTTCGGACAGCATCCGCCCGTAAGCCAGCAGGCAGCGCAGCCTGGTCTGCCAGGGGCACACATAGGTAATGCCATCCGCGCGCCGGACGTAGGCGTGTTCGCTCTCCCGCGCCGGCACCACCACCTGCGGTGCGGTGATGGCCCGGCGTACCGCCTCGGCGTGCTCCACCATGAGGGAGTCGGACCGCCGCGGCCGGGCGGATGAGGCCGCGTAGGCCGCCCACCGGGAACGATCGGGTTCGTGAAACGCCGACACCGGCTGGTAGATGCGGAGATACGCGGCGTAAGTCATCACTGTCGTATCGTGACATACCAGAACGCGACAAAGGCGATGGTCAAGATAACGAGATCATCTCTACTGAGAGTTACCGATCAGTACGGAGCGCATCGGGCCCTCTCCCGCCTCTCCGGGCATCGCCAGGACCCGGCCCGCGGCCCGGCCCGCGCAATACGCTTGGTTCCGATTCCGGTTCAACGAGGAACCGGAACGGGATGAGAAGGGTCACCACCGTGACCAACGTATTCGCGATACCTCCGCACGAGAGCGGCTCCGCCCCCGGAACACAGCCAGCCGGGCGAGCGGAGCACGAACAGGTCGTCTTCTGCCAGGACCATCACACCGGGCTCAAGGCAATCATCGGCATCTACTCCACCGCGCTGGGCCCGGCCCTGGGCGGCACCCGGTTCTACCCCTACGGCAGCGAAGACGAGGCCCTGGCCGACGTGCTGAGGCTGTCCACGGCCATGGCCTACAAGAACGCGCTGGCAGGCCTGGACCACGGCGGCGGCAAGGCGGTCATCATCGGTGATCCGGCCCGGGTCAAGACCGAGCCGCTGCTGCGCGCCTACGGCCGCTTCGTCGCATCCCTCGGCGGCCGCTACGTGACCGCATGTGACGTGGGCACGCGCAGCGAAGACATGGACATCATCGCCAGGGAATGCCGCTGGACGACGGGCCGGACGACCGCCAACGGCGGCGCCGGCGACTCGTCCGTGCTGACGGCGATCGGGGTCATGCACGGAATGCGGGCGGCGGCCGAGCACGCCTGGGGCAGCGCCAGCCTGCGCGGCCGGACCGTCGGCGTCGAGGGAGTGGGCAAGGTCGGGCGCCGCCTGGTCGGCCACCTCATCGAAGCCGGAGCCGAAGTGGTCATCTGCGATGTCAGCACCGACGCGATCGAGGCCGCCCGCGCTGGTCACCCTGAGGTCCGCGCCGTCGCGGGCATCGAGGCGCTGATCGCGGAGGAACTGGACGTCCTGGCCCCGTGCGCGCTGGGCGGGACGCTGAACGAGCCGGTGGTGAACGCACTCACCGCGCGTATCGTGTGCGGTGCCGCCAACAACCAGCTGGCACATCACGGCATCGAGAAACTGCTTGCCGACCGGGGCATCCTCTACGCGCCCGACTACGTCGTCAACTCGGGCGGCGTCATCCAGGTGGCGGACGAACAGGCCGGCTTCAACTTCGACCGGGCCCGCGCCGCCACCGAGCAGATCTTCGCCACCACCGGCAAAGTTCTCGCCCTCGCGGACGCCGACGGCGTCCCGCCGTCGGTGGCCGCGGACCGTCTGGCCGAGCGGCGGATGTCCGATGTCGGCCGGTTGCGCGGAATCTGGCTGGGCACGATGGGATCAGCGTAGGCATCAGGGGCGCAAACCGGGTACGGTTGTACCTGTACGGATGCTGGTGAACGTCGCGCTCCCCGCTGCGAGGTGGCGGCGGCGTCATATGACGCTCGAAAGAGGCACGAAACCAGCGAGGCGGAGATCATGGGGCCTGACTGGCTCCGGACGTTCGAGGGGGTCGAGCCAATGGGGCGCGGCCGAGCCAAGGCCAAGCAGGTGAAGGTTGCCCGTCAGCTCAAGTACAAGAGCGACGACACAGACCTTGACCGGCTGCGTGCGGAGCTGGGCGTCGGTGCGGACTCTGGTGACGGCGATTCCGCCGCCGGGGATTACGACGACGACGAAGACGACGAAGACGAATCTCCCGGGAACGGCGCCGACGCCTGGAAGGACGCCTGGCCGCGCTGACCGCGATCAGGATCCGACGCCCAGGCCGTCGAGCACGTGCTTACCCCGGTCGTCGTCCGCGACCGGGACGGGGTACTGCCCGTCGAAACAGGCGCGGCACAGCCGGCCTTCCGGCAGTGTCGTCGCTTCGATGAGTCCTGCCAGCGACACGTAGCCCAGTGAGTCCGCGCCAATCGAGGCGCAGATCTCCTCGGGCGACAAATGCCCAGCGATCAGTTCGGCGCGGGTGGCGAAATCGATGCCGTAGAAGCACGGCCAGCGCACCGGCGGCGCCGCGACCCGCACGTGGACCTCGCTGGCGCCGGCCTCGCGGAGCATCGCGACGAGCGCGCGCTGGGTGGTTCCCCGGACGATCGTGTCGTCGACCACCACCAGCCTGCGGCCGGCGATGGCGTCCCTGAGCGGGTTCAGCTTCAGCTTGATGCCCCGCTCCCTGATGGTCTGGCTGGGCTGGATGAAGGTCCGGCCCACGTAGGAGTTCTTGACCAGCCCCTGGCCGAAGGGGATGCCGCTGGCTTCGGCAAAGCCGATCGCCGCGGGCGTCCCGGACTCTGGCACCGGGATGACCAGGTCGGCGTCCGCGGGATGCTCGGCGGCAAGCTGCCTGCCCGCCGCGACCCGGGTGGCGTGGACCCCCCGGCCAGAGATCGTGGTGTCCGGCCGGGCCAGGTAGACGTACTCGAACAGGCACCCGCTCGGCTGCGCCGTCGCGAAGGTCCGTGACCGCACCCCGCGCCCGTCGATGCAGACGAGCTCTCCGGGCGCGATCTCCCGGACGAACCTGGCCCCCACGATGTCCAGCGCCGCCGTCTCGCTCGCGACCACCCAGCCGGTGTTCAGGCGGCCGAGCACCAGCGGCCGGAAGCCGTGCGGGTCCCGCGCCGCGTACAGCGTCTGCTCGTCCATGAAGACCAGTGAGTAGGCCCCCTTGGCCAGCGGCAGGACAGTGGCCGCCGCGGTCTCGACCAAACTGGCCGGCCCGCCCGTTGATTGAGTGCCGAACGGGCCGTGGGTAGCCGCCGCACCGCCGGGAAGATCCCCCCTGGCCTCGCTGAGCGCGGTCCGCTCGCTGACGAACAGCGCCGTGAGCACGTCGGTATCGGACGTCGCCACGATGCCGGCGCTGCCCTGACCGGGACCGCCGAGCAGCCGGGCGAGTTCGCGGGTGTTGATCAGGTTCCCGTTGTGGCCGAGCGCCAGGCTGACCTTGCCGGTGGAGCGGAATGTCGGCTGCGCGTTGGCCCAGACCGAGGCACCGCTAGTGGAGTACCGGCAGTGGCCCACCGCGATGTGGCCGCGGAGCGCGGTCAGGGCCGGCTCGTCGAAGACCTGGGCCACCAGGCCCATCTCCTTGTGCACCATGATGCGGTTGCCGTCGCTGACCGCGATGCCGGCCGACTCCTGGCCGCGGTGCTGCAGGGCGTACAGGCCGAAGTAGGCGAGTTTGGCCACGTCCTCGTTCGGGGCCCACACACCGAACACGCCGCAGGCGTCACGTGGCGGCCGGTCCTCGGGGTCAAGCTCATCCGTCAGACGACCGTCGGGGGGTGTCACTGAAACAGTTTATTCACAGTGTCTTCGCAAAAGTCCGCGGTATCCAGATCCGGCCCAGGGCCGCCGACCATGGATAACGCTCCCAGGAGCGGCAGGTAAGCGGCTAGGTCGGCACGCGGGCCGCTGGCGTGGACGGCGCCGGAGCGGATCGCGTCGGCCCAGTCGAGCCGGCCCGCGGCCAGCCGGATCCAGGTCAGGGGGTCGGTCTCGACCACGTTCGGCGGCGTGCCCCTGGTGTGCACCGGCCCGGGCAGGCACTGCACGGCTGCTACCGGCGGGATCCGCACCTCCAGGACGCGGCCCGGATGGCGGGCGGCCAGCGTGTACAGCAGGTACCTGGCCGCGACGCGCTGGTCTTCGGCCTCCGGGGCCGCGGCCGCGTCCAGCGCGCGCAGCACGGCCGCGACGCTTTCCGGTCCGCGCGGGTCCGGTCGCCGGGGAGCCATCCGGGTCAGCCCGGCTGGTCAGCCGAACAACCCGGGCAGCGTCCCGGCGTGCACGGCGGCGAGTTCGGCCACCGGGATGGCGAACCAGCCGTCCACGATCAGGCTGTCGCCGCCGGCGGCGCCGATGGCCAGGCCGGGCACGCCGTGCGCGGAACACAGATCGCCGAAGGCGGCCTCCGCGCCCGGGCGCACCGCCACCACGCAACGCGCGGCCGATTCGCTGAACAGGGCGGTGAACGGGTCGCCGGGCAGCCGGACCGTGCAGCCGGTCCCGCCGCGCAGGCAGGCTTCGGCGAGCGCGACGGCCAGCCCTCCGTCGGACAGGTCGTGGGCGGCGGCCAGCAGCCCGTCCGCCGCCGCCGCGGCGAGCAGGGCGGCCAGCCGCCGCTCGGCGTCGAGGTCGGGCGCCGGCGGGCGGCCGCCCAGGTGGCCGTGGCGCACGTGCGCCCAGGCCGAGCCGCCGAACTCCGCCTCGGTGCGGCCGAGCAGCACGATGGGGCCCGAGCCGCCGAACCCGATCGGGATCCGGCGGGTCACGTCGTCGTGGACGCCGAGCACGCCGATGACCGGGGTGGGGTGAATGGCCACCGTCCCCGTCTGGTTGTAGAAGCTGACGTTGCCGCCGGTGACCGGCACGCCGAGGGCGGCGCAGCCGTCGGCGAGCCCGCGCACGGCCTCGGCGAACTGCCACATCACCGCGGGATCCTCGGGCGATCCGAAGTTCAGGCAGTTCGTGACGGCGAGCGGGCGCGCCCCGGTCGCCGCCACGTTGCGGTAGGCCTCGGCCAGGGCCAGCTGGGCGCCCTGATAGGGATCGAGCCGGCAGTAGCGCCCGTTTCCGTCGGTGGCCAGCGCGATGCCGAGCCCGGTCGCCTCGTCCACCCGGACCAGCCCGGCGTCCTCCGGCATGGCCAGTACGGTGTCGCCGCGGACATACCGGTCGTACTGGTCGGTGACCCAGCTCTTGTCGGCCAGGCCGGGGGACCCGAGCAGGGCCAGCAGATCCGCGCGCAGGCCCGGGCCGTCCGCCGGGCGCGGCAGCGCGGCCGGGTCGTCGGCGGCCAGCGCGTCCTGGGCCCCGGGCCGGGCCAGCGGCCGGCGGTAGACCGGCCCGTCGGCCGCCGAGCCGGGCGGGATGTCCACCACCGGCTCGCCGTGCCAGGTCATGACCAGCCGGCCGGTGTCCGTCACCTCGCCGATCACGGCGGCCCGGACATCCCACTTGGCGCAGACGGCGAGGAACTGACCGACCCGGCCGGGCTCGACGACCGCCATCATGCGTTCCTGCGACTCGCTCATCAAGATCTCAGGCGGTCCAAGCGAGGCGTCCCGCAGCGGTACCGCGTCGAGGTTGACCAGCATGCCGCCGGTGCCCGCGGCGGCGAGTTCGGTGGTCGCGCAGGCGACCCCGGCCGCGCCGAGGTCCTGGATACCGGTGACCAGGCCGCCCGCGAAGAGCTCAAGGCAGCACTCGACCAGCAGCTTCTCCAGGAACGGGTCCCCCACTTGCACGCTGGGCCGCTTCGCGGCGTGGCCGGAAGAAGCGCCGCCGAAGGTCGCGCTGGCCAGCACGGACGCCCCGCCGACGCCGTCGGGCCCGGTGGTGGACCCGAACAGGATCACCTTGTTGCCTGGCCCGCTGGCCGCTGCGACCTGCAGGTCGCCGTGCCGCATGACCCCCACGCAGAGCGCGTTGACCAGCGGGTTACCCGCGTAGCTTGGGTCGAAGTCGAGCTCTCCGCCGATGTTGGGCAGGCCCAGGCAGTTCCCGTAGAAGGAGATGCCGCTGACCACGCCGGGCAGCACCCGGCTGGTATCGGGGGCGGCGGCCGGCCCGAACCTGAGCGCGTCCATCACCGCCACCGGGCGCGCGCCCATGGCGAGGATGTCACGGACGATGCCGCCGACGCCGGTGGCCGCGCCCTGATGGGGCTCCACGTAGGACGGGTGGTTGTGCGATTCGATCTTGAAGGTGACGGCGTAGCCCTGGCCGATGTCCACCACCCCGGCGTTAGCCCCGATGCCCGCGAGCAGCGCGCCGGACGGCGGCGCCTTGGCCGCGAACTGGCTCAGGTGCACCTTGGAGGACTTGTAGGAGCAGTGCTCGCTCCACATGACCGAGTACAGGGCCAGCTCGGCACTGGTCGGACGACGGCCCAGGGTGTCCACGATCTTCTCGTACTCGGCCTGCGTCAGCCCAAGCTCGGCAAAGGGCTGCGGCCGGCCAGCCGTGGCGGCGGCCCGCAGCACGGTGTCCGTCTCACTCACGCCGTATCCCGGCTCACGAGGCGACCACCGAGGCGACCACCGAGGCGAAGAAGCCGAGGCCGTCGGCCGAGGGGCCGGTGAGCGAGTCGACGGCGTGCTCGGGATGCGGCATCAGGCCGACCACGTTGCCCGCCGCGCTGCACACCCCGGCCACGGCGGCCGCCGAACCGTTGGGATTGTCCCCGGCGTACCTGAGGACGACCTGCCCGGCCGCCTCGAGGTCCGCCAGCGTGCCCGGGTCGGCTGCGTAGGCGCCCTCCCCGCTCTTCAGCGGCACCACGATCTGCTCGCCTTCCCGGTATGCCCGCGTCCACGCGGTCCGCGCGTTCTCCACTCGCAGCCGCAGGTCCCTGGTGATGAAGCGGAGGCCGGCGTTGCGGGTCAGCGCACCCGGCAGCAGGTGCGCCTCGCACAGGATCTGGAACCCGTTGCAGATGCCGAGCACCGGGAGCCCGGACCGGGCCGCCGGGACCAGCTCGCCCATGATCGGGGCGAACCTGGCGATGGCGCCGCAACGCAGGTAGTCGCCGTAGGAGAAGCCGCCGGGCAGGATTACCGCGTCCACGCCGCCCAGGTCGCGGTCGCCGTGCCAGAGCATGACCGGTTCGGCCCCGGCGAGCCGGACCGCCCGCGCCGCGTCCCGGTCATCCAGCGACCCAGGAAAAGTAATGACCCCTATTCGCACGCAGGCAGCCTACCCGTCTCCCCACAAGCTCTATTTTCCTCGCTCGCCTCCGGGGCCGCCTTGAGGCGTCGCCTTCCCTCGTCGCTCCTCCGTCGCTCCTCAGTCCAGGCAACGCCGCGGCCCCTTTGGCTCGCGAGGGGGCAGGCTCGCGAGGGGCAGCAGCTCCTAACAAGCCGCGCGGAACTGGCGCAGCGGCGCGTCCCGTGACCACCTGATGTGCTTGCGCATGGTCACGACCGTCCCGTGTCCCGGACGGCTGTCCAGGGTGACGTTGTCCACGCAGGCCCGCATGACGGCCAGGCCGCGGCCCGACTCGGGCAGCTGGGCGACCGGCGTCTGCTGCGGGCTGTCGTCCGGCTCCCCCGCGTCCCCCGGCTCCAGGCCAGCCCCGTCGTCCGCCACCTCGACCTGGCAGCCGACCGCGCCGAGGCGGGTGACCACCACGTAGCTGCGGACTTGCCTGCCGCCGTGGGTGAGGACGTTGGTGCAGGCTTCGGTCGCCGCGAGCAGGATGTCGTACACCGATTCCTCGTCGACGCCGAGCCCGCGCAAGGTATCGCCAAGGACGCGGCGCATAACCGGCACGCTGAGCGTCTCGCACTGCAATACCAGGCCGAACTTCACATCAGGAACCGCCTTCACTCGCATCATTCCACCCGTACTCACAGTTCCCCCTTGTATTTCGGGTGGTTCAGACCCGGAGCCGGTTCCGGCCGCTCCCCGCAGCGGCCGTTCGCATCGGTCCCCGGACCCGTGCCCGCCAGCCACTCCTAAATCACCCTCATGGGTCGAGTGATTCCCCGTTAACGCTGCCGAAACCAGGCGTCGCCAAACCGTAAGGTGGCCCGGCCGCTCAGGCGTCGCCCGCGTGCAGCGTGAATTCCTCGATGACCGGGTTAGATAGCAGATCCCGCGCCAGCTTTGTGATAGCTGTCACAGCCGCCTCGTCGGCGGGCCCGTCGAGCTCCACCTCGAACCGCTTTCCCTGCCTGACTCCGAGCACCTGCCCGAACCCCAGGCGGTGGCACGCACTGGCGATGGCCTCCCCTTGCGGATCATGTATCTCCGGCTTGAGCATTACTTCCACGATCATCCGCGCCACGTATCCTCCCGAGCGATCAGGGCATATATCGTCAGGTGAGGAGCGTCTCACGGGGAACGCGGACGCGTGCAGCCCCACCGGGCACGCAGCGTACGCGACCGCCAGGGGACAGATGTGTCCTCCGGGAACCTAAGGCCGTCTGGCCGGCGCTGGTGATCCCAGACCCGGCCCGGAAAGGAGTGGCACGTGACCGTCGAATCCGGCGCCGCGACCACCGCCGCACCAGTTAGCCACGCATCACCTAGTCAGGCACTAGCACCGGGCGAACCCGCATCCGACCAGGCGGGCGGGCTGGTCCAGCTGCTCACCCCGGAAGGTGAGCGGGTGGAGCACCCCGACTACCCGCTGGATCTGTCCGCCGCCGACATCAGGGACCTGTACCGGGACCTGGTGCTCGTGCGCCGGATCGACACCGAGGCCATCGCCCTGCAGCGTCAGGGCGAGCTCGGCATCTGGGCCTCGCTGCTCGGCCAGGAGGCCGCCCAGATCGGGTCCGGCCGGGCGCTGAGCCCCGATGACATGGTGTTCCCCACCTACCGCGAGCACGGCGTGGCCTGGTGCCGCGGCATCGACCCGGTGAAGCTGCTCGAGCTGTACCGGGGCGTCAGCCACGGCGGCTGGGCGCCCGGGGAGCACAAGTTCCACCTGTACACGATCGTGATCGGCAGCCAGACCCTGCACGCCACCGGTTACGCGATGGGCATCCAGCGCGACGGCGCCGTGGGCGGCGGGGACAGCCCCGGCGAGGCGGTGATCGTGTACTTCGGTGACGGCGCCACCAGCCAGGGTGACGTGAACGAGGCGTTCGTATTCGCATCGGTGTTCAACGCGCCCATCGTTTTCTACTGCCAGAACAACCAGTGGGCGATCTCCGAGCCGCTGGAGAAGCAGAGCCGCGTCCCGCTCTACCAGCGGGCCCGCGGGTTCGGCTTCCCCGGCCTGCGGGTCGACGGCAACGACGTGCTGGCCTGCTACGCGGTGACGCAGAAGGCCATGCAGGCGGCCAGGGAAGGCCAGGGGCCGACCCTCATCGAGGCGTTCACCTACCGCATGGGCGCGCACACCACCACCGACGATCCGACCAGGTACCGGCTGGCCAGCGAGCTGGAAATGTGGAAGCTCAGGGACCCCATCGAGCGCGTCCGGGCCTACCTGGCCCGGACCGGGCAGGCCGGACCGGAGTTCTTCGCCGCGGTGGACGCGGAGGCCAAGCAGGTCGGCGCCCGGGTCCGCGAGGCGTGCCGGACGATGCCCGATCCGCCGCCGCTGTCCATCTTCGACAACGTCTACGCCGAGCCCACCGCGATCCTGCGGGCCGAGCGTGAGCAGTACGCCGCCTACCTGGACTCGTTCGAAGAAGGGACCGGGCGATGACCAGACTCACCCTGTCCCGGGCGCTGAACGAGGGACTGCGCAAGGCGCTCGAGAACGACCCCAAGGTCCTGATCATGGGCGAGGACGTCGGCAAGCTCGGGGGCGTCTTCCGGGTCACCGACGGCCTATGGAAGGACTTCGGCGAGGCCCGGGTGATCGACACCCCGCTGGCCGAGTCCGGCATCGTCGGTACCGCGATCGGCCTGGCCCTGCGCGGGTACCGGCCGGTCTGCGAGATCCAGTTCGACGGCTTCGTCTTCCCTGCGGTCGACCAGATCGTCAGCCAGCTGGCCAAGATGCGCTACCGGTCACGCGGCCAGGTCAGCCTGCCGGTGGTGATCCGCATCCCGTGCGGCGGCGGCATCGGCGCGGTCGAGCACCACAGCGAGTCGCCGGAGGTGCTGTTCGCGCACACGGCCGGGCTGCGCGTGGTGGCCTGCGCGGACGCGGCCGACGCGTTCGCCATGATCCAGCAGTCGATCAGCTCGGAAGACCCGGTGATCTTCTTCGAGCCGAAGCGGCGCTACTGGGACAAGGGCGAGGTCGACATGGCGGCCGGGGCGGCCGGCGCGCTGCCGTTCGAACGGGCCAAGGTCGCCCTCGAGGGCACCGACGTGACCGTGCTCAGCTACGGCCCGCTGGTGCGCACCTGCCTGGAATCCGCGGCCGCCGCCCGCAAGGACGGACGCAGCGTCGAGGTCATCGACCTGCGGTCGCTCTCCCCGCTCGACGAGGACGTGATCTGCGCCTCGGTCCGCAAGACCGGCCGCTGCGTCGTCGCGCACGAGGCGCCGGTGTTCGCCGGGTTCGGGGCCGAGATCGCCGCCCGCGTCACCGAGCGGTGCTTCTACCATCTCGAGGCGCCGGTGCTGCGCGTCGGCGGCTTCGCCACCCCCTACCCGCCGTCCCGGCTAGAGGATCACTACCTGCCCGATCTGGACCGGATCCTGGACGCCGTCGACCGCACGTTCGGCTACTGAGGGGGCGGAGATGGTGGAGCTCAAGGAGTTCAAGCTTCCTGACGTAGGCGAGGGCCTCACCGAAGCCGACATCGTCGCCTGGCACGTCAAGCCGGGCGATCCGGTCGAGGACGGCCAGATCATCGTGGAGATCGAGACCGCCAAGGCGGTGGTCGAGCTGCCGTCGCCGTGGGACGGCACCGTGGTCCGGCTGCTAGCCGGGGAAGGCCAGACCGTCGACGTCGGCGTGCCGATCATCGCGGTCGAGGTGGCGGGTCATGGTCAGGCCAATGATCCCGAACGGGCCATGGTTCCCGCCCCGGCGCCCGCCGGGAGCACCCTGCCTGGCGAGCCCGGGGCCGGTGAGCCCGGGGCCGAGGCCGGCGAGCCCGGACGGCATGCGGTCCTGGTCGGCTACGGCGTCAAGGCGTCCTCGACGACCCGCCGCGCGCGCAAGACGTCCCCGGCTGCCGCGGCCGCGGCCGCGCGTCCCGAGGTGGCCGAGGTCCCCGCGGCGCCCGAGGTGCCCACAGCGCCCGAGCCGCCGGAGCTGCCCGCCGAGCCGGGCGTCCCCGCAGCCCGGGCACTGGCCAAGCCGCCGGTACGCAAGCTGGCCAAGGACCTCGGCATCGCCCTGGCCGGGCTGGCGGGCAGCGGCCCGGACGGCTCGATCACCCGGGATGACGTGCAGCGGGCGGCCGCCGCGGACACCCCGGCCCGTTCGGGAGATTCCGGGAACGGATCCCGGACGGCCACGGCGGGTACGGTCCCCGGGGGTGAGGAGCGCATCCCGGTCCGCGGCGTGCGCAAGCACATGGCCGCGGCCATGGTGTCGAGCGCGTTCACCGCGCCGCACGTCACCGAGTTCCTGCAGGTCGACGTGACCGAGACCATGGCGGCGCTGCCGCGGGTCCGCGAGCTGCCCGAATTCGCCGGGCTGCGGGTGTCGCCGCTGCTCTTCGTGGCCCGGGCGCTGCTCGTCGCGGTGGCCAGGCACCCGCTGATCAACTCGTCATGGGACGCCGCCACCGACGAGATCGTGGTCAAGCACTACGTGAACCTGGGCGTCGCGGTGGCCGCCGAGCGCGGTCTCATCGTGCCGAACGTCAAGAACGCGGGCGCGCTGCCGCTCCCCGAGCTGGCCCGCAGCCTGCAGGCGCTGGCCGAGACCGGGCGGGCGGGCAAGGCCACGCCGGCCGACCTGGCGGGCGGCACGATCACGATCACCAACGTGGGGGTATTCGGGGTGGACGCCGGCACCCCGATCCTCACCCCCGGCGAGACCGCTATCCTCGCGTTCGGGCAGGTCAAGGACACGCCCTGGGTGGTCGACGGCCAGCTCGCGGTACGAAAGGCCTGTACTTTGTCGCTGTCCTTCGACCACCGCATCGTGGACGGGGAGCTCGGCTCGGCCGTACTGCGCGACATCGGCTCGATGCTGACCGACCCCGTCCGGATGCTCGCCTGGAGCTGACCCGCCTGGAGAGCTAGAAGGCGCCCTCGGGCAGGTCCATCAGGTCCAGGGTGGTCTCCTCCACGACCTTGCGCTCGACGGCCAGCCTGGGCAGCACGGTGGCGGCGAAGAACCGGCCCGCGGCCAGCTTGCCCGCGTAGAAGTCGCGGTCGGGGGAACCGGCGGCGATCTCGTCGAGCCTGCCCTGGGCGATCTCCGCGTGGGTCAGCAGCAGCCAGCCGATGACCAGGTCGCCGAGCGCCATCAGCAGCCTGGTCGTGTTCAGCCCGGCCTTGTAGATCTCGGCGGGCTGGTCAGCCGAGGCCATCAGGAAGCCCGCCATGGCGCCGGCCATGGCCTCGACGTGCCCGGCGGCCTCGGCCAGCGCGGCCCGTTCGGCCTTGAGCCTGCCGTTGCCGCCGTCCGCGGCGGCGAAGTCCCTGATCGTGGCGAGCAGCGCCCCGAACGCCTTGCCGTTGTCCCTGACGATCTTGCGGAAGAACAGGTCCAGGCTCTGGATCCCGGTGGTCCCCTCGTACAGGCTGTCGATCTTGGCGTCCCTGATGTACTGCTCGATCGGGTAGTCCTGGAGGAACCCGGAGCCGCCGAGGGTCTGCAGGGACAGGGTCAGCATCTCGTAGGACCGTTCGGAGCCGACCCCCTTGACCACCGGCAGCAGCAGGTCGTTCAGGCCCGCGGCGGTCTCGTCGGTGCGCCCCTGCGCCGCCGCGATCTGCACCGCGTCCTGCAGCGTGGCGGTGTAGAGGACGAGTGCCCGCATGCCCTCCGCGTACGCCTTCTGCAGCATCAGCATGCGGCGGACGTCGGGGTGGTGGATGATCGTCACCCGGGGGGCGGTCTTGTCCGTCATCTGGGTGAGGTCGGCGCCCTGGATCCGGTTCCTGGCGAAGTCCAGCGCGTTCAGGTAGCCGGTGGACAGCGTGGCGATGGCCTTGGTCCCGACCATCATCCGGGCGTCCTCGATGACCTTGAACATCTGCCTGATGCCGTCGTGCACCCCGCCGACCAGGGTGCCGACCGCCGGGCGGCCCCCTGGTTGAGCCGCGCCGAAGGTCACCTCGCAGGTGGTCGAGGCCTTCAGGCCCATCTTGTGCTCGACGTTCGTGACGAAGACGCCGTTGCGCTCGCCCAGGGTCCAGTCCTTGGCGACCAGGTACTTGGACACCAGGAACATCGACAGCCCCTTGGTGCCCGGGCCGTGTCCCTCCGGCCGGGCCAGCACGAGGTGGAAGATGTTGTCCGCCATGTCGTGCTCGGCGCTGGTGATGAACCGCTTGACCCCCTCGATGTGCCAGGTCCCGTCCGGCTGCTCGATCGCCCTGGTCCGGCCCGCGCCCACGTCCGAGCCGGCGTCGGGCTCGGTCAGCACCATGGTGGCGCCCCACTCGCGCTCGACGGCCTGGGCGGCGAACCGCTTCTGGTCCGCCGTGCCGAGGTCCCACAGCACGCGGCCCATCGTGTGCCCGCTGGCGTACATCCAGACGGCCGGGTTGGAGCCGAGGATCAGCTCGGCCATGGCCCAGTTCAGCGACCGGGGCGCCTCGGTCCCGCCCAGCTCGGCCGGCAGGGACAGCCGGTACCACTCGGCGTCCATGAAGGCGCGGTAGGACTTGCGCAGCGAGTCGGGAATCCGCACCGAGTGGGTGGCCGGGTCGAACACCGGCGGGTTCCGGTCCGCGTCGGCGAAGGACTCGGCCAGCGGGCCGGCCGCCATCCGCTCGAGCTCGCCGAGAATGCCGCGGGCGGTCTCCTCGTCGAGTTCGGGGTAGGGCGGCTGCCCGAGCAGATCCTGGCGCCGCAGCACCTCGAACAGATTGAACTCGATGTCCCGCAGGTTGCTCTTGTAGTGGCTCATCACTGCTCCGCCGTGTCGCCGTTCACCCGTACTGCGGCCTATGCTACCCGCTAGTAACAAGTCGGGCGAGTGCCGGAGCGGCCGGGAGGGCCCGTTTTACCGCCGGCGGACACAAGTGAACTTGCGCGCCACTATTGGCTGCATGTCCTATTTTTTAGGGGTTTTCACATATTATTGAGCACCGGCGACTACGCTTCGCTTGTGTGACAGACGTTCGCGACTCCTCGGCGGGCCTGCCCGGGCGACGGCACAGCGCGGACGTACCGTCGGAAACGCCGTCACCGCAGGGGGCCGGACGGGGAGCGATGCCGCCGCAAGGTCAATTCTCCGCCGAATCAGGGTCGCAGGGAGCCGATTTCCCTGGTTACGATCAGCCGGGCAGCGATGGGCTGGCTCGCAGGCAGCCGGGACCGGGTGCGCATCCGCGCCAGCCGGGCTCGCCGGTCCGCCAGCCGGCGGCCAGGCTGATCGCGCCGGGCGGCCGCCACCGGCGGGCGATGCCCGCCAGCCTATCCGAGGACGCGCCGGCCTTGGTGCTCGCGGTGCCCAGTGCCGGCGACAACGGGCTGACTGGCGCCACCGCCGACATCGCGACCGTGCTCCGGGTGGACAACCCGGCCCTGGATGTGCGCACAGCCCTGATCGACCGCGGCGAGCGCGGCGAGGACCCGCCCGGGATCCGGGCGGTACTGGCCGACGCGGCGTCCAGGCGCCCGGCGGGCGTGCCCGCGGCCGTGGTGGTGCCGCTGGTGGTGACGCCGTACCCGGCCTGCGTCGCGGACCTGCAGGAAGCCATCGCGGCCAGCGGGGCCAACGCGCACGTCGGCGAGGTGTACAACACCAATGCGCTGCTGGCCGAGGCGCTGCACCACCGGCTCGCGGACGCCGGGCTGGCCCGGGCCGACCGGGTGCGCATGTTCAGCATCACGACCTCGGCTGACGGCATCATCCTGGCGACCGTCGGCGGCGAGGAAGCGGTCGGCACCGCCAGCGTCACCGCGTTCCTGCTCGCGGCCCGGCTCGCGCTCCCGGTCGTGGCCGCGTCCCTGGACGCCAAGCCCACCATCGAGCAAGCGGCGGCCCAGCTGGTGGGCATGGGCGTGACCCGGATCGCCCTCGCCCCGTGCGTGATCGGCCCGGAAGCCAACCCGGCGGCCATCGAGGAAGCAGCGACCGCGATCGGCGCCAAGTGCTGCGCCCCGCTCGGCGCGCACGGCAACGTGGTCAAGCTCATCTCACTGGCCTACGGCCAGGTGCTCAGCCAGCTCGAGACACCCGAGCCCTGATGTAGGTTCTCACCGCAGATGTCGCCAAGCGCGGCGCTGACCTGGGCTGCGGCTGGTTTGTCTCACTGATCTGCCGCCGGTTTCTTCTCATCGTTCTGTCGTTTCCCTCTCGTGCGCCCGCTCGGCGGCGTCCTTCCTCGGGTCACGGTCGCGCAAGGTGGAGACTCCTTCGCCGTCGAGTTCATCGCAGGTCAGGGTGGTGATCGGGTAGTCACGCTGGATGCCTAGCGGCCGACGGATGTCCTCGCCGTGCACGATGGCTCCACCGAGCATCGCTACGGCCGGCAGGGGCGGTTTGGTCGTGCTGGTGATCGCGTGGCGGAACCGCGCGAGCGTGTCGGCTGGGGTGGTGCCCATCTGTTCAGCCAGCCGCATGGCGACCTGCTGGTCGAAGTCGAACCGGCAGCGGATCACGCCCGCCAGCCACCGTGCCGGGTTGAGGCTGGCCCCCGCGGTGAGGTGTGCCAGCACCTCGCGGACGGTGAGCCGGTCGCACAACGACCGCGTGGCCCATTGCTGCCCGGTCAACTCCGCAAGGTCGGCGGCCAGGGCGGCCCGTTCGGCGTGGATCAGCGGCCAGGTGCCGGCCGGGGGCTGACGGTCGGTGGCCGGTTCTGGCGAGGTCATTTAGCGACGCTCCTGTGCGGTGGTCGGGTGGTGGTCCGGTTAGCGGCTGACCAGTCCGACGCGGTTGCCGTCGGGGTCGGTGAACACGGCGATGCGGCTGACAGGTGTGTCGACAGGGGCCAGGACACGGGTGCCCCCGAGTTGCTCGGCGCGGGCGAGGGCGCTGTCCACGTCATCGACCGGGAAGTAGACGACGAGCCCGGCATACGGACTGTCCGGGCCGGCCTGGCCGATCCCGCCTGTCGGCTGGCCGCCGTCGTCGCCGGCCAGCGCGTAGGTCTCGTCGAGGACATTGATCGGCCAGCCGAACAGGTCCTGGTAGAAGCGTCGTGCTCGCGGGGCGTCGGGAGTGGAGATGTCGAACCGCGCCGGGCTGCTGGACGCTGCACCTGAGCTGGGGCGGGCACACCGACCAGCTCAGCCTGCGCTACGTGCGCTGACCGCCTGGGCGGCGAGCGCGGCACCACCCGACCGACCGATTCACCCGGCCGGGCGGACGGCGCCGATGAGGCC
>WNGG01002495.1_pt1 | contig 26814 bp, 25 predicted proteins | sample 5400661 | NCBI WGS metagenome assembly WNGG01 (sample SAMN13153372, study PRJNA577476) | soil metagenome | isolation source: 100 cm soil or saprolite under Garry oak tree replicate 1 | place: USA:California | collected 2016-06-15
ATCACGGGGGTGTCTATGATGAGCGTGAAGTAGTAGACATGGGCTTCCTTGAACTGGTTCGCCAGGGAGTAATGCCGGCCACTTCTCCCTATATTACCTCATCGCTTGCCGTAGTTGATGCTACCATCAGCCAGGCAATTAATGGCAATCGCTACTGGTTCCGCTATAACCATGATGGCTATGGGGAGCATGATGATGGTTCGGCCTATGACGGCTCTGGCACCGGGCGACTCTGGCCGCTCCTCTCTGGTGAGCGTGGCATCTACACCATTGCAGCAGGTAGTGATGCCGATGCCTACCTCACGGCAATGATGGCTGCCGCGAACAGTTCCGGCATGATCCCTGAGCAAATCTGGGACAATAAAGCCCCTGCAGGATACACCCCTGGCACGCCCACAAAGTCCATGAACCCGCTGAACTGGGCCATGGGTGAATATATCACTCTACTTTTCTCTATCAGTGAGCACAAGATAGCAGACGTTGTTCCCATCACCTTAGATCGGTACGTCACTCATGTTTAGAGGAGTCCCCCAATCTGCCGATGTAGTATAATTGAGCTTACAAATATGAAAAGACTGGTGAATAAGAAAAAACATGTTTTACCACCTACTTTATCGCCTACTCAAAAAATTAGTGAACTTCTCTTTCAATATCCTCAACCTCCTGCTTGGCGGAAACTTGCCTCCATTAGTCGGTGTAAGTGTCATTGTCGAGGAAAATGGACGCTACCTGGTTCTTGAGCACTCCCCTGGCAAATTTACTTTCCCTGCTGGCTTTATGCGCTGGCGGGAACGCCCGGCCCAGGCTGCACTACGCGAGGCGAAAGAAGAGACCGGCCTATCCTTGCACCTGAAAGGCGTGCTCAGTCACTACTCAATGACCAGTCGTGATTTCTTGCATATGAGCACAGTGACGATTGTCTACCTTGGCGAGGTCATTGGTGGAGAGTTGCGCAGCAGTATCGAGGGGAAACCTTGCTGGCGTGATGAAGCACAACTGCGTGAAAGTTCACCTTCGAACCAGATACTGATCAATTTGCTCGATGAATATCTGCGTTTTCGTGCGCAATCCTCTGGCAAGGCTCCTGCGGGAAATGAACAAGATACGAGCGTAATTACAAGGGTACCTACCTTGAATAGTGACTGAAGAAATCCCAGATTACCGTGTCGGCGTCAATGACATGGGTTGTGTAGCCAAGGAATGAGTCTGGGTTCGAGCCAGGCCAGGTATGGCCACCGTCACTCACTCTGTAATGAACAACAACACTGTTATCAGCACAGTGAGTCCATTCGACGCCTGTAACATCGCCCTGCTGGAAAATCGTCTTGCTTGTATTATCGCATTGATTGTGATTGAACCAGACATTTAAGTACACCGACACTGCTGCCATCCCTGCATCAGGATTGCCATCATAAGGAGCAAAGGTGTCAGCCTGGCCGTGAATTTCTAAGACAGGGATTGGCCGAGATGGATTGCAGCCGCCTGGGGCGTGATAGTAAGCCCCCGCTACCGTTGCAATGGCTGCGATCTGGTCAGTCAATCTACATGCTACTCGATAAGCCATACCTCCGCCAATCGAGTAGCCCGTCACGTAGATGCGATGGCTGTCAACACAATAATTTTTTTCGAGGTAACTGAGCAGGTCCTGGGTAAATTGTATATCATCTGCGCTCCCAGTTGGGCCAGCCGCTCCCAGACCCGCGTTCCATGACGATGGATCATCGACCCCCTGCGGAAAAACCGCAATGAAATTTGCTTTGTCTGCCTCTGTTGACATCCGAGAATAGCGAGCCATCGTCTCGGCCTTTTGACTGTAAGCATGGTAGGCAATCACGAGTGGTTGTGGTTTCCCTCCATAAGATGGGGGCAGGTGGATGAGAAATGTTCGGTTCAGCCCCCCGGATGTAAGGGATCCGGTACTATCGCCAGTCGAGTGATCAGGAGTCTTGCAGAGGTTGGCAGGTCTGAGAAAAGCCGGAAAGCCTGGGAGCGAGCTAATACCCCCAGTTTTTCCAGTTCCGAGATCGTAGGCATATGCTACAACACCGAGTAAAATGATAAGCGCGAGAAGGATACCAAAAGTGCCTAAGAAACGGCGAAGGCGATGAGGGTGACTCTCACGGAGACGCCGGGTACGCCTGGTATGAATGTTAGAGCGCTGCATCTAGATCTTTTTCGCTTTTCTTCTATCTTACTTTAGTGATTCTGGACAAGGCAGAGTATAGCACTAGAGGCGCATTTATAGCAAGGTATTATAGGTATCAAGTGTTCAGCGTGGGGCATGGCCCCACGCTGAACACTTGATACCTATGCTATACTCGTAAAAAGTTTTTTTGCAAAAGCTCACATAGCCCAAAATGGGGAATCATAGTTTTCTGAGAGTCAATCAAGCCCATGAAACCTATGAAACCCAAGAAACCCAATGAAATATATGCAACCTATACGTACAGAAATTATAAAAGTTGATGCAAATCACCCTGATCCAGCAGTTATTGAATATGCTGCCAGCTTGCTACGGGTAGGCGAAGTCGTTGTTTTTCCCACTGAGACCGTATATGGTCTTGGTGCCGGTGCATTTCAGCCCGCTGCCCTGGAACGTATCTTTGCCGCCAAGGGGCGTCCATTCAGCGATCCCCTCATTATCCATATCGCCGACCTGGATGCCCTTAACCTGTTGACCACCAGCATTCCTGAACAGGCAAAGCAATTGGCCCAGGTGTTCTGGCCTGGTCCTCTCACACTGATCCTGCCACGTCATCCCAATGTACCAGAACTGGTAACGGCTGGCTTACACACGGTCGCTATCCGTATGCCACGTCATTCCGTTGCCCTCGCGCTTATTCGTGCTCTGGATTCCCCCATAGCCGCGCCAAGTGCCAACCGCTTTATGCATGTCAGTCCCACGAGTGCGAAGCATGCCCTGAATGACCTTGACGGGCGTGTGCCGCTCATTCTCGATGCCGGGCTATGTGAGGTAGGAGTAGAGTCTACTGTGCTGGATCTCTGTTCAGCCGTCCCTACGATTTTACGCCCAGGCGGTGTGAGCCTTGAGGCGTTACGTACCGTCTTGCCCGAAGTTCAGCTTGCAACTCGACATAATGTTAAACGTGCAGTTGCTCACCGTGAGACTGGAGAGATAGAAGCGCAAAAATCGCCTGGTCAGTTGCTTACGCATTATGCTCCTACGATACCATTACTTCTGTTCGAGGGCACTCCTGAAGCGATGCGTAGTGCTATGCTGGCTGAAGTCCAGCGCAGGCGAGAGCAAGGCGAGCAAGTTGGTGTGCTGGTGGCAGATGAAGATGTTTCAGCATTTCAAGGCAGCGGTGCTCTGATCCAATCGCTGGGTAATGCCGCTGATTCTGAGCAAGTAGCAGCCGCGTTATTTGCAGGCTTGCGTGCCCTGGAGGAGGCGAAAGTGCGGGTTATTCTCTGCCGTAGCTTTGATGAACATGGTCTGGGGCTTGCCATCCGCGATCGCTTGTTGAGAGCAGCAGGAGGGAAGGTGGTAAGATGAATGAAGGAACCTGGGCGGCCGCCCAGGTTCCTTCATTCATCTTACCTTTTAGATACTCTTCTTCTTACCAGTACAAAACCGACGACGATTAACACGCCTACGAGAAGAAGTCCCAGGCAGGAAAGTGGGTAAACTGCTTGACCGAGCGAGCCTAAGAAAAGGTTAAAGGCATCGCAGTTCGTAGGAGCAGGATGGTCCGAGAGATCATGGATGTTAGAGACATTGGATAAACCACTCTGTGCTACGAAAATGGGATCCAGCGTCATATTTTCTGGTGAGATGCGCGTGTAGAGACGGGTCACATAACTGTAGTGCTGCCGAAGCTCGGAGAGTGTATTGGAGCTACCAGTATAAATCGAAGTGGTCGGCTGAGCAAATTCGGTAACAAAGCCATGGCCGCTCGCTGAACTGATGCCCTTATCAACCAGGTCCTGGTAGTTGGCACCAGCAGATGGAGTGACTGAAAGTTGCTTATCAGAGACCTGGACCGACTGGTAATTCTGAGGCACAAAGCGACTGGAGCCGAAGATCCAGACAAGCAAGCCCATATGAGCCGAGGAAGCAGAGGCAGCCATGCGTATTGGTATCATTATCTGATTTTGGGTGGTGGCGAATGTGACCTTGATAGGTGTAATGTCCTGTACTCCGGCTTGCGGTTGCAGCCGCATGGCGAGGAAGAGCATGTGAGCCTGCGTGTAGGGTGCAATCGTTGTCTGCAACGTATCGTTGACCTGGTAATGGTGGCTGACCAACCATTGTTTCGCAGCGTTGGGATCGCTGGAACCGATCACATCATACGCAAACGGACCAACCTGCCCGCTTCCGTACACCTGCACTGATGAGCCACCTGCAGGTGCACCGCTACCTACACCTCTGCCTCCTAATGGTGCAAGACCACATAGTGGTGGAGTTGGCCCATAGAAGCGTGGTGCTGTGGCCTGGTCAAGATTACGGAAGAGATCAATGCTGGTGGTCTCTAGCTTAGGAACAGAAGGCACAGGCAGCACCCAGGCGAAATTCTTCGGGTCTCCACTGTAACTGATTTGCTCATAAAGTGTGGTGCTACCAGGAGCGACGGCAAAGATCAAACGCTCAGTGTTCTGATATATCGGGGTATCCCCTGTGTAGAATCCTCCGCATGCCAATGCAGATAGTGGTGTGAGCAACAGGAAGCAGAGGGCTATGATCGCACAGGCCGCCCTGCCCCGCCCCATGGCACCCACAAGGGATGGTGGGGCTTCTTGTTTGTGTGTAATAGTAGGCATACAATTCGCTCCTTTGCGGGTGCCAGGGCACGTTAGCTATTTCTTCTTCGCGGTAAATACGCCATAAGGCATAGTTACGGTTGCCTCCGTTACCTTGCCGGAATCATCTTTCTTGAACTCGACACTGAATCCAGATAGGCCCTTGAGCTGGAATTCTGTCCCCTTATAGGGTACCAATTCTTGTTCTGGTTGGCCTGAAATTGATGCAGACAGGGTATGCTCTCCCTTCAAGGCAACGGTCATGTTCATGCTCATCACCTCGTAAATGCCAACGAACTGCTCGAGGAAACTTTGCTCCGTCATCTCCTTGCGGACGGCTCGTTTGAATACGATGTCTTTCACTGTTGGTTCAAGCGGAGCTGTAAGGGTATCGATGTCCCCTTTGACATTGGTCAAGAAAGACACTTTGAAATTCATCTCCCACTTTTCCAGCGTGAACTCGAAGATGTCGTAGTGGTAGTGCTTGAGCGGAAAAACCATTGAGTTATACGTGATCTGCAGCTGGTCGCCATCCAATTGGACCGAGAGGGTGCCATATCCCGGATGCTCGAAATCCCCAGTGTAGGCGTCGAGTGGATGAGATGGTGTTGTTCCAGGTACGCGATCTGTTTCGCTCTTCTCCTTGCCTTTCTCCGAGGCCGCTTTAAATTCCTCGCGCTCTTTCTTGGAGCGTTCGCTCCAGGGAACTTCATCCATGCCAAGCAGTCGATCAAAGGCATTGAAGGTGAGAATACCGGAAATGGGTGTGCCGCCCATGTTGGCAAGCACGACTATCCCGATAGCATCTTGAGGGAAAAAGGTCGTTAATGTGCTAAAACCGTCGATCCCCCCACTGTGGTTGATCATCGGGTGCCCTCTGTAGGTGGTGACAGCCCATCCCATGCCGTAACTCGAATAGGCTATCTCGGTATAGTTGCTCGTCTCAGGAATCACCATCTGTGGAAAGTGCAGTTGGGCAAGCTGGGCCTCAGAGACGATCTGAGTATCGCCGTACTTTCCCTTGTTCAATTGCAGCAGCACCCACTTGCTCATGTCACTAATGTTGGAGACAATAGCCCCGGCTGGCCCTATGGCACCCTGCGCCGCATAAAACGGGATCTCCTTCACCTCGTCCTTTTCTTCCCTGTAGGGATGAGAGAAATCGGTAGCTTTCTCGGCTGTCTCAACAATCGAAAAGTTGCTACTCGCCATGCCTAAAGGATCAAAGATGCGCTGTTGAACGAATTCTTCCCACGTTTGACCCGTAATTTGCTGTATGAGATACCCGGCAGCCATATACATCAGATTCTGATATTGCCAGACGGCCCGGAAATCCTTACTCGGTTCAAGGTACTGTAAGCGGTCGAAGAGTTGTCGGCGAGAGGCTGAGGAGTTGTACCAGGCGAGATCATGACGTGGTAGCCCCGAGCGGTGGGTGACGAGATCACGCGGTGTGATGCGTTCGGTCGTGAATGGGTCATATAACTTAAAGGTCGGGATATAGCTTCTTACTGGTGTGTCCCAGTCCAGCTTCCCTTCGTCAACCAGAATAGCCATAGCCGTGGTTGTGAAGGCCTTGGTACAGGAGGCAATGGGAAAGAGGGTTTGCGGCGTCACTTCTAAGCCGCTGGCGGCATCTCGCAGCCCAAACCCCTTCGAAGAGATCACTTCTCCATCCTTGACAATAGCTATTGCAAGCCCCTGTAGTTTCCAGTCTTGCATGGTTGTACGTACAAAGTCTTCAAAACCCTGCAATTGTAGTGTTGCTTTGGAAATATCTGATGTTTGCATGTCTGGTTCCTTTTCTATGCTATCAACCACAGAACTCCTCAATCGTAGCAATCAGAACGTCGGCACACCGTTCTAATTGTTCAAGATCGGACCACTCTACCACTGCGTGCGCACCTTCACCACCTGGACCAAAGATAACCGTCGGAATGCCTGAAGCGCTCAACAGCGCCGAGTCCATCCAACCTGTCTGTCCGATAGTTGTACGCTCACTCCCGAGGATATTATTGGCCTGCTGACGCACCAGCTTGACGATAAGCTCATCATCTGAGACCTCAAATGGCTCTCGCACCAGTGTCGTCCTCATGGATGCTTTGAAAGCCGGGTCAGATACTGCCGCACGGTTGAGAACCTGGCGTATCTCGGACTCGACCTTCTCTCGTGTTTCACCAGGGATTGTGCGGCGTTCTATGCTCAAGAGGCAGCGCTCAGGATAACTCGAAAGTTCCTGTCCACCTGAAATCAGGGAAGCATGGACTGATCCACTCACCAGCAGGCGATGGGTTGGTACCGCACGCAAAGCTCTATCCAGCCGTTCCAGTTCCACAAGGACATGTCCCATCTTCACGATAGCATCAACACCGAGGTCTGGCCGAGAACCATGGGCGGCAACTCCAAGCGTCTCCACTTCCAGCCAGACAAAACCCTTATGTGCTGTGCAAATCTGTAGTTCCGTCGGCTCAGTCACAATAGCGGCATCCGCATGCCAGCGTTTGACCACAGAACTGGTGCCGATACTGGCAAACTCCTCATCGGCCACTGCGGTGACAATCACATCTCCTCGTAAGTTTCGTTGTTTGGCTGCTGCACCTGCCATCATAATGCTGGCAAGTCCTGCTTTCATATCATAAGCACCTCGCCCATACAGGCGATTATCCTCTATATACGGGTCATGCGGTCGCTCCATCCCAGCAACACCAACAGTATCCATATGCGCATTGAGGATCAATGAACGTCCACCGCCGGTGCCGCGTGCAATGCCAATCACATTGGGCCGTCCAGGTGCTGGCTGATCTATCTCAACCTCCAGCCCTGCACGCTCTAGCCAACCGGCTACGAAGTGGGCAATTTCGGCCTCACCTGCACCGCCGGGGACTAAATCGGGGTTGATGGAGTCGATGGAAACGAGTTGACGGAGAAGTTCGACGATTTCGGTCATAATAGTGGCTCCTTTTTTACCCTTTCATCAAATGCCGTATCTTCAACGCAATCTGCAACGCCAGCCGCAACTCCGAATCCTCCAATGACCGCCCCAGAATTTCCTCAATCCGAGCTAATCTATACAGCAGCGAATTCCGATGCAAGTGCATCGTCCTGGCTGTTTCACTGAGATTGCCATTGCAGCGAAAGAACCCTTCCAGGGTCTCGATCAAGGCCCCATTGTTACGGGCATCGTGTTCAAGGAGCGGGCCAAGCGTTTCCTGGTAGAAGTCGGTGAGTTCGCCCTGACCGTAAAGGGGAAAGAGCAGGCGGTAGATTCCCAGGCGGGCAAATGAGTAGAGCTTTCCCTCACCGAACAGGCGTCGTCCGATCTCTAGAGCCTGTTGTGCCTCGCGGTGGAATTGTGGTATCTCTTGCAGATGTTTGGCCACTCGTCCGATACCGCCTGAAAAGATCGGCACCCCTTCATTGCTTGCTTTGCCCTGTTGGAGGCGTATCAGAACTCGTTCCAGGCGTGTAAACGTCGTTTGCTCGGCTTCGCGTTCATCAAGGGGGTGTTCTAAGCCATTCTCAGAACCAGGGAGTGGGAGGAAGGCGGTTACTCTACGAGATTCGCTCAATACCCAGCAAGTGGGCCAGACTCGTAATAGTTCTTCCCGCACCCGTTTACTCGATTGTGCCAGGGGACTGCCAATCTGAAAATCAGTCCCCGCAGGCGAGAGTTCAAAGATGGCGACGATTTGTGGAGTGGTCAGATCATAGCCTAGGAGATGTGCCCGTGCCAGCATCTCTTCGGGGTGCTGATAGTTCCCTTGAAGCACATCCGTGAAAGCTTCTACGTGGTAGCGACTCTCAACTTCGCTACGCTCCCGTTCGCGGGCAAACTCCAGTGCCAGGATTGGTGCTACCTGTCCCAATAGGATACGTTCCAGGTAATCGAAGTCACTCTCATTTCCAATCAGTGACAGGGAACCAACCACTTCATGGCGTATCAGGATGGGAGCCATCACTCGCGCTAAGCCCTGTTGCAAAAGTGCTTCATCAGTCAATGTTGCTGGCAGTGTCGTTGTATCAGTATCCGTTGGGGATACCTTGAAGCGAATATGTTGCCCGGCATCCTCTACGATGACCCATTTGCCACAACTACGTGCCAGGTGTTCGCATACGCCCTTGACGCCGGCTCCCTGGATGCTCAATTGCATAAGCTGATGAGTAACTTCTGTCGCTTTGCGCTCGATTTCGCCTTGAAAGTTGACGACGAAGGTGATTACTTCGCGCTCAATCTCTTCCAAGGGCGCTGATGGAGGGAGCAAGATCAGTGGGAGGTGCAATCGATCGGCGATGTCAGTCGCTTCATTTCCCAGCGCTTCCATAGAGGCGGCTGCTACTGCTACTGCTGCTACACCCTCTTTATGCAGACTTTTTAGCAGATGAGGTAGGGTTTCGTCGAGGCGGCGCAACTGCGAAAGAGCGAGCAGCGCAAGTTCTCCCCCCCGCACGCTTTCAAAAGCTGGAAGGCGTGCACGCATACGGCATGCCCATGTTGCTCTACGTTCTAATCCTCTGGCACCTGCCACCAGTTGTGCATCTCGCGAGGCAAGCAGGGTGAGGATATTGCGTACAGAGGCTGATGATGTGGGAGGTGGTGAAGTGTTCATAGTTCATAATATGTCGAAATTGGGGGTTGGTGGCGGAGCCACCAACCCCCAATTTCGACAGTTGAATGAGGAGCGACCTCTGGGTCGCCAGTCCTCGACTAAAAAGTGCCGGAGAGAGAGTTGTGGATGCCAGATTACCTCCGCGTTGTGGAGGTGGCTGTCGAGCCACCGGGTTTCTGCACCTGCATCTTGTGCTTTTCTTTGTACTTCTTTGCTTTGATGCGATGTTTGCGCCAGGCTACCTTCTTCGTCTTGTTCATGCTGTTTGTTCTCCTATCAAATTAAGGCAGAATTAAAAGAGATTTTCGGGGGACATCCCCGATCCCCTGGCAAGGGGCTTTGCCCCCTATTACCTGTCCCCCAGACAGGGTGCCCCCCCTCCCGAATGGCTCTCTTGATTCCATATTAGAAATTACTCTTCAGTTTCGAGGCCACCTTCAAAGTCAATCTCGGTCAGTTCCTCGCTTTCATCACCACCATCGTAGTATTCGTCGTCGTTGCCCAGTTCGTCGTCATCTTCGCGATCATAGCGCAGCATACTGTCCTTGATGTAGGCGCGGATTGTATCACCACTACCCTGCGAGGGGAAGCTGACTTTTCCGAACATGCTGGGATGCTGGTACTCTTCGCGGATAATCAGCCGTACCTGTCCATGTCCATCGGTGGTAAGGATGGCGGCGGCGTAGCGATTGCCACCTTCCATGAAGTTAATCAGGCGATTAGCCAGGCGTGGTTCTATCTGCCCGATGTCTTCCCCGGCGGCATTGCGCACAAAGATGGTATGACCATTGACGTGCAATTGTACTTTGTCACCAACGGCAACTTTTGCAAGAACCGAGGCCGGAGCCAGGTTGATTAACTCCGTTATGCCAGTTTTGCCTGTCTCTTCAATGAAGAGCCGGGGATCAATGCGGTCAACGCCTCCGATGGTCCTTGCTGGTTCTTCCTGGAGTAGGGAAAGCCGCTCCAACTGCTTCTTTGCAATCGTGTTGTTGGGACTGTACTTCAGTGTCTGTGAGTAAGCCTGCCGTGCTTCTGCGTACTGCCCCAGTTCGCTGTGTGCCTTACCCAGACGGTTATAGGCATCAGGCTCCTGGGGAAACAGATTCAAGATATTCTTGTTGGTTGTGACTGCGTCTGTCCATTGACTTGCCAGTGCCTGCTGAATAGCCAGGTCTGTCCATTGTCGTTTCAGCCGTGCCTTCTCTTCAGCCGAAAGTGCTTGGGTCATCGAACATCTCCTCCACTCAGTTGTGTTCTATAGTTTGCTTATTATACCTCAACAGCGCAACCTTGCAAGGACCAGGCCGTAGCTCGTTCGATACGTACTTTCACCAGGTCGCCGGGTTGGATCGGTCGTTTCTCTTCAGGCTGAGGGAAGAATACCAGCTTGTTGGCACGGTTACGCCCCTTCCATTGTTGGCGTCCGTGGTTGTTATTCTCCTCCTCAACCAGAACCTCTTCCTCTTTACCAATATACGGTTGATTCAGTTCAAAGGCGATGCGGGCCTGCACCTCTTCCACGGCATGCAGACGGCGTTTCTTCTCCGTCAATGGTATATTGTCCTCCCAACGTGCTGCAACGGTACCCGGACGGGGTGAATAGGCTGCCACATGCACAATTTCGAAGCGAACCTCTTCGAGCAGGTCGAGCGTATGCTGGAACTCTTCCTCGGTCTCACCACAGAAGCCGACAATCACATCGGTTGAAAGTGAGACGGCAGGCCAGCGAGTACGTAGACTTTCAATCCTCGAACGATACTCATCAAGTGTATAGCCACGCTTCATACGTTTCAGCGTTGCATCATCGCCAGCCTGCACCGGGATATTGACATGCTCGCAGACTTTGGGAAGTGCTGCCATCCGCTCAATCATGCTATCAGTCATGTGGCGTGGGTACGAGGTCATAAAGCGGATGCGCTCCAATCCGTCGATCTCGCTGAGCTTAGCCATCAAATCAGCGAGGTCCGGCTTATCCGGCAGATCCAGTCCATAAGCTTCAACGGTCTGTCCAAGCAAGGTCAGTTCTTTGGCACCCTTTGCAACCAGGGAACGGGCCTCTATGACCAGTTCCTCGATGGGACGGCTGCGCTCGCGTCCACGTCGATAGGGTACGATACAGTAGGTACAGACCTTGTTGCACCCAAGAATGACAGGAAGCCAGGCAGTTGGACTGGCCTGCGCTGGCTCGATTTTCGTGGGATAGTGCGCAATACGCTCGCCGGGCCTGGGGGTGATCGCCATTGGGAGCACGGTGCCCTTCCCTGCTGTGTTCGTAGAGGTGGCAAAGGTTGGTAAGATAGAGGTGGCTGGAATGGCTGCGTTTTCTCCAAACTCGCTATCGGGCATATATTCGATATCCAGGCAGCCTGCGCCGGAGATAGGCGTCCAGCGCTCTTCAAGGAAGCGTGGCAGGATATCAGCCTGCTCGACTTTGAAAAACAGGTCGATATGTGGATAGCGTTTCCTCAGCTCATCAATCGTTTTCTGGTTGCCGATCATGCAGCCCATAAGTGCGACCAGTAGATCGCTGCGCTTCTGTTTAGCATGCTTCAGTTGGGCAAGCTGGTTGTGTGCCTTCTCCTCTGGTGCCTGACGTACACTGCAGGTATTGAGTACCACCAGGTTGGCCTGATCCATACTTGTCTCTTCCCAACCCAATTCCTCAAGCATCGTCTGGATGCGCTGGGAATCGGCCTGGTTCATCTGGCAACCAACAGTCCAGATATGATATTTCCCACGCGGAATACTGGTGGTTGTGGTCATCGTATGGTCCCTCTCCGAGCATCAATGGTTTGGACTGGCAGGGCACCCGCAATCGGTGCCTCTACACGACATAATATCCTCGGATTGCTGTCATTCCAAACCGGGTAGTGGCACCTTGTAGATGCTCTGCTCTCTTACACAAATATGACGCCCACTCTCTAAGGTGGGTATTATATATCAAGATGGCTGTTTTGTCACCAGTTTTCTAAGGAGTCTGGATGTTATCCACTCTCTTTTGTTACAATCTATAAAGTTCGGAGTAGCAAGCAACTGAGAGCACAACAGGAGAGAGTATGATACCGATCAAGGACTATCCAGGGCCACGACGCAGCATACCCTGGGTGACATGGGCCCTTATCGCTGCAAACATCCTGATCTTCCTTTACCAGGTCTCGCTTGGCCCTGATGCCCCGGCTTTCATGTTTGCTTACTCGGTCGTTCCGGTAGCGCTGACACACGGAGTTCCCCAAACGTCGCTCCCGGGAGTACCGGCGCATCTCCCGTTTCACACACCCGATCCGGTCTACCTGACCCTGATTACCTCTATGTTTTTGCACGCTGGATGGCTACACATCGGCGGAAATATGCTCTTCCTCTACATCTTTGGAGACAATGTGGAAGATCGGATGGGACATTTCTTCTACCTGCTGTTCTACCTGTTCTGTGGAGTGGTTGCCGGCATCACACAGATAGCGATCGATCCAGGTTCCTCTATTCCGAGCCTTGGGGCAAGTGGTGCCATTGCTGGAGTGCTGGCCGCCTATGTTGTACTGTTTCCATTGGCAAGAGTGCGAACGGTGATCTTCATCTTCATTTTCTTCACTATTGTAACTCTCCCGGCCATTATCTTGATCGGGGTCTGGTTCGTGTTGCAATTTTTCGATGGCATATTATCACTTTCCACCGTGCAACAGGGAATGGGCGGCGTAGCCTACTTTGCCCATGTGGGAGGATTTCTGAGCGGCCTGATAATCACGTTGTTGTTGCGGCCCATCCTGCGACCCCCACCAACCACTAGCTATCCCTACTTCCCGCCTCATCCTGATGCAGGCAATTATTAGAGAGTGGGGGCGGTAGCCCTTTCAAAGGGAGGTATTTTTAGAGGGGCGTCGAGGATCGTAGGGGAGGAGTGGCTCTATGCATTCCCTCCCAGCCGTGCTCGTTCCATCTGTGTTACCAGAAGGTTGCCCAGGAGCAATGCAATCAGTGCGCAGATCAATAGGATGTGTTTGGCAATATTCTGATCTACAAAGAGATATTGAAGGGATGCGCAGGCGAGAGCAATTCCGAAGATGATCAGGAGTATGCTGCGATTTACCGCGGTGAAAGGGCGTGTTAGCCAGAGCAGCGAAATGATAGTAGTGGCTACCAATGTGCCAGTGAGGAGCAGGTTGAGCACTTGTGGATGGGCATTCAGTACTGCAGGAGGACAACTGGATGACACTGCCGCTACTTGGATATTGTCAGTGAGTGTTTGTGTGATAAGAGCCAGGCTGGTCACTAACATGAACAGTCCACTTGAGAACAAAAGGCTGCGTGGTATCAGGCCGCGTAACACCAACCCTGCACCCAGGGCAAGAAGTACCACTATTGCTGATATGCCAGCTTCAACAAGATGAGACGAGTTGCAAATGGCCGTAAGAGCAAATGTACTGCCGCTAATTGTCAGCACCAGTGACAGTCCAAACATAATAAAGAAACCGGGTTTCCATATGGACGGGGGACGTGATGAATTGTTTCTCGAGGGGGAAGGTGGTGTTCGGCCCGGACTGGCTTGACTGAGGAGAGGGGTCGGAGGCGAGGGCGGAGAGACATTGCTGAGCGGAAGAGCAGAAAAAGAGGGTAACGTAGGGTTGATCTGGGCCGAGGTGAGAGGCGACATAGAAATGTTGACAGGCATCGTTGGAGATATCCGCGGTACCGAGTTGTTACTGAGGTTCGCAGCTGGGGGAGATAACAACTGTGGTGCTGGAACTACGGGAGAAGCGGAGATATTTGTGCTCTCTACTATCTGCCTGCTAGTTCTCACCAGTATCTTTTTCACTTCATCGGCGCTTTCTGGGCGCTGCTGTTGATCACGAGCCACTAAACGCAGGATAAGTTGGTCAAGTTCGATGGGAACGTGCGGGTTATACTGGCGCACTGACGGAAAGCTGAAGCGCTCTGGCGCATAATAGGAGTCCCTGGCCGTCAGACAATAGTGAAGGGTCGCTCCAAGGCTGTAGAGATCTGAGCGAGGATTCGTCTGCGAGGTTCCATACTGTTCTGGTGAGGCGTATCCTGGTGAACCCAGGAACACGGTATCCTTCTGCTGACGCTCTTTGAATATCCGTGCAATGCCAAAGTCAATCAAGAAAACATGCCCACTCTGTGTAACCATTACATTGGTGGGCTTGAGGTCGCGAAAAATGATGGGGGGATGGTGCTCGTGAAGGTAAGAAAGAACATCACAGAGCTGACTGCCATAGTTCAAGACCTGGGCCACAGAAAAGGGTTGTCCGCCCGACTCTTTGACCAATTGCAAGAGCGTCTTCCCTTCAATAAAATCCATGACGAGGTAGTAACGCTCGTGATCGATAAATGATTCGTAGACCCGAGGCAGGTTGGGGTGACTGAGAGCGCGGAGGGTAGCTGCCTCCCGTTGGAATAGTGCTGTGGCCTCTGCAAGCTTTTCCTCACTGAGATGGGACTGACTCAGTTCCTTAATAGCGACGCTCCGATTTGCAATATGGGTATCCTGTGCCTTATAGATAGCTCCCATATTGCCTCTGCCTATCAGTTCAATGATCAGGTAGCGCTGCTGCAACAATGATTGAGGGGTTAGCATTCCTGTTTGATTCTCGTAGGTGGACATAGTGCACCTCGCAACTCATATAGTTTAGAACTCGGTCGGGTTATATTGTGCCAGGGTTTCTATAGTCAGTATATATCGGGTATCTGTGCCGTTAAAACAAGTATAGTCCATGGATGGGCTACGGTCAATTGTATAGCTCACATTGTGCTGATTGCGCAGTTCTCATCGCTCCTAGAATAAAAATGAGGAGCAGCACCTGCGAGAAAAAAAAGTTCGCCTCCTTACCAACCACAATCGAAGTAGAGAGGAGGAGCAGGAATAGCGGCACGAGACCAAACAGGAATGTTGGACCTGGCTGGGTCTTCCAGCAGGATGGACGTATCCACCAGGTCAGGACGCCGAGCATCAGGGCAACTCTTGCTACATCATTCTCGATTAGACCAGGCGAACGATTTGCTGCCGGTGCCAGGAGATACATCAGAATGACAGCACAACTTCCACCAACCAGAGCGAGCACAAAGAACCCGGTGTCCCAACGCCGCAGTGGTACGCGATATGTCGAGAAACAGATATAAGCACCGAGAAGTAGAAGCGAACTTGCGACGTTCAAGTAGGCAGTAACTGCTGAATTAGTATCAAGAAAGTGCGAGTATCCACCTACGATGAGATTGATGCTCATAAAGAGTGACCAGAGAAAACCAGAGATGCCGCCAATCCTCAGCCACCATGAACGTGCGAGAATTATGATAGCGATACAGCCAAAGCAGACCAATAGAAGATGCCCCAACAGTATCCATTCTCCCGGATAGTCGTTATTTAACCAGCCCTGTGTGAGGAGACTCTCTACACTTAATCCGATGGCGAGTGTTAAGGTGAATGTGATAATGAATGAGGGTGTCCAGATGATGGGTGCTGAAGGAGTGGGTTGTGGTGATAGTTCTGCTGGACTCTGCTCCTGGGGCGTGGCAGTAGTTTCGTTGGGGATTACGGTATGTTCGGTGTTGGGTTGGATGGTGCTGTCGGGCATCAGTTGGTACTTCCTTGTTGGTTGCATATGCTGCTGGTTATTGTAACGAATGAGAGGTGTGGGTGGGTACAAGATGTGCTACTACCTCACCTCTGGCCACAACCACTCATACCTCGCCGGATGCACCCTCAACAAATACAAAATCCGAATCACAACCACCGTCAACTGCGTTCTCAACAGTCCCCAATGTTCATGCCGACGTGCAGAAGTCTCAACTTCATGCTTCAGCAACACAACTTGCCCCGCTTTCCCCATCCTCTCACTATAGTCCACATCTTCCATAAAGGGCCAATCGCGATGTCCACCAAGCTGCTCAAATGCACTTCGTCGTGTAAAGATACCCTGGTCGCCCGTATAGCTCTTCGTGCGAAGCGAACGCTTTGCAACATTCTCCGAGACGCGCTTGTACAAGGGGCGTGGATTATCGAAGCGCATACGAAAGGCCCCACCAAGCACATGTTCATCCTGCATTACCTCGATGAGTTCAGCTATTCCTTCAGCATCCGGGATTGTATCCGCATGCAGGAAGAGCAATAAATCGCCTGTTGTTGCCTGGACGCCTGCATTCAACTGCCCACCACGTCCACATTTGGCGCTGATAACACGAGCATGTTTGCTAGCAAGGGCAACCGTTGCATCGCTACTGCCGCCGTCGACGACAAGCACTTCTGCATCAGGAGCACGTTCTTTCACTGCTAATAGGGTACGCTCGATAAGTTTTTCTTCATTCAGGGTGGGAATGATGATCGAGAGACTGGGTGAGAGCCCTCCATCGTCCGCCGGATGCGCGACCTCTTGCGGTTGTTCTCTATCCATAGACATGCCCCTATCCCTCCTCGCGGTCGCCCTGTTTGCGTGGACATAGTCTATCCTACCGTATATCTATATATATTCGTTGCAACTGAGCAGGTGAAACCCCAAACTGGTAGAGCGTTCGTAGATACCACATAAAGAGCACACTGCGGACCAGACCCATCTTCTCATGTCTCCGTGCCGAGGTTGTCACGTACTGCGGCAAGAGAACAACCTTGCCAATTTTTCGCAAGCGGGCGATGATCTCCAGGTCTTCCATCAAGGGTTGATCTGGATAACCTCCGACGGCCTTGAAGCTGCTTGCACGAATGAAATATGCCTGGTCACCAGTGAAGAGTGTGCGAATGCGAGATCGGAGGTTTGCCGTGAATGCCACCAATCGGTAGGGCCAGAGGTCACAGTTGAAACAGACGCGGAATGCTCCTGCGACGACCTTTGGAGAGGCGAGTGCTTGCTCAATAGCAGTGAAAGCGTCATCAGGGAGTTGGGTATCGGCGTGCAGGAAAATAAGCACATCGCCACTTGCAACGGCTGCACCTGTATTCATCTGGGTAGCACGCCCGCGAGGCGAACAGAGTACCTGTCCATATTTCATTCCTATAGCCATAGTTCTATCAGTGCTGCCGCCATCGACGATGAGTATTTCGCAATCATGGTGGGCGCATTGGCTGGTGAGGCGTTCAAGCTGATCCTCCAGCACTGCTTCTTCGTTCAACACTGGCATAATGATCGAGAAGCGCATCGCTGCATTGCCTCCTGCGAAATAATAGTTTGCATATTGGATCGCTGACCAGGGCGAGCGCGCGCTCGCCCTGGTCAGCGATCCAATATGATTGAGATGCTAGTGCGCTGGAGCCCCTTGCTGCCTGGAGCGGCGAGTCGGTAGCGGGATAAAAGCGCTTTCGTCAGCGTGTGGTTTGGCCGGGCGCATCCTGGCGTTGAGCGCGCAGAATGACATGACGCCACGCGGCGAGGCATTGTGGAAGCAGCAGCGCTCGATGCGGCTCATGTCGATGTCGCTCTCATCCATGAAGGGTTTGACGAAGAGCGTGAGCGTTTTGCGACTCGTCCAGAACGATGGGTCGGTGCCAATATGTGGCCAGAGGGTTTTCATCAGCTTGAGGCTGCCACCAATGTTGGAGACGATTTGTGGCAGGACAGCAGCACGTCCACGGGTGAGCATGCGCAAGGTCATGTTCGGTCGTGGTCCCATCACTTCCATAAATTCCTTGAGTGTGAAGTTTGGCGCAATGGGTTTGTAGCCCTCCCTGGTATACTTGAGCAGTGAGAAGGCGTTGCACAATGGCGATCCCTCACCAACGGGGAAGAACAGGTCCTGGGGGACGCCGGTCTGCTCCTCGATGAGCTTGAGGATTTCGGGCATGCGCAGTTTACGCGGCATGGCAGGCTTTGCATACCCATTCCCGGCGTCTCCATTCCCGTTGCCGTTGTTGTCTCCCTCGAAAAAACGACCGAAGGGTGTGGCGGCCTGAAAGGCGATAGCGCAGACTGTCCCGGGATGATGCCATGCAAAGTCGATCACCTGCTGAACCTGGTCGGTGTTAATGCCGTCCTGGAGTGAGACAGCCAGGGTCGAGGGCAGTTTGACGCGCTCAAGGGCGGCAATGGCCTTTTCGCGCACTTCCCACAGGTCCTCTCCACGGAACTTGATGATGTCCTCGCGGCGGGTACTGTCGAACTGCAGGTAGACGGAGGTGAAGCCCCATTCAACAAGCTTTTCGACAAAATCATGTTCGCGGGCCAGGCGAATACCGTTACTGACCATCTCCAAATGTCCAAAGCCCTTACGCTTGACCATGGCAGCAATTTTATCCAGGTCTTTACGTACTGATGGCTCTCCGCCAGAGATTTGCAGCGAGATACCTTTCCCTTCGACAGCGATCAGTTGATCGAGGCGCGTTTCGATCTCTTCCAGTGAGTAGTCGCGCTCTTCAGGGCTGGAGTAGGCATAACACATGGGGCAGGTGAGGTTGCAGCGCTCAGTCACCTCCAGGATAGCCAATCCGGCTGGCTTCCGTAGTGGAAAGGGAGAGAGTCCCCTGGAAATATCTGTATTGCCACCATCACCATAGCGTTCGATCATCAGCTTTTCCACGTCAAATGATTTGCGATAGAAGGCAGCATGGTATCCAAGGTCGGTGTCTACTATGCCATGTGTGAGACAGGTGCGCGTGAAAAAGACCTGCTCGTTGTCACGCACCTCATACACTGCCGGGACAATTTCGCCACAGGCTGAGCAAATACTACGGGTCTGCTTGAGGATTTCGGCCAAGATGATAACTCCTTCCCTGGATGCCGCAGAGGATCGTAAATGCAACTGAGCGGGAATAAGCCCGTGAAATGTATTATACTCTATGCAGCCGGGAAAAGAGGCTCGTTTTAGATGAATGTATGAGATGCGGTAATTGCTGAGGATTTTCTAATTATGAGCGAATTGCCTACTGCGTCTCTCTTTGTTCTCGCAAGAGTTCCCGTAGAGCGTCGGCTTCGCCGCGGTTCCAGGCCGCAGATCTCACTTGAGGACCGATAATGGGGAGGGTGCTCTTCTCCCTGATTTGTGCAGCGCGTTCGCGTTGTGTAATCTCATGAACCAGCTGTCGATCGCTCAGTCGCCAGCCTCGTAAACGTGCTTGCCGGGCAAACCACATTACCCGTGCATAGCCAGCCTGGTAGTCATGCTCTATCTCGTTCTCTGTGGATTTCTGTTGCATTGTCATGCCTCGCGCCCTGACAAAATACCTGCTATTAGCCAAAACTTCATTATCCAAAGTGTTTTTATTATGGCAGAAGTTGCCGGGCAGTGTCAAGCGTCAAGATTTTGCGAGTTCCGTCAAAAATAGGGTTTAAGGCGACCGCAAGGGAGCGACCGGTAGCTTTTACCCTGTCAGTCGCACCTGTGCGGGGAAGCCGCTGAAACGCGCTTGAAGCACCTCCACACCATTCTGGTTCACACAGGAGGCTGTAGCATGCAGCAGGTGTTTCTCCTCGTCTTTCTCCTGGAAGGTGACAGTGCAGGTAATAGTGTCACCGACGTAGACAGGAGCCACATAGTAGAAGTGCATCTCCGTAGCGAGGAAGCCGATCATGCCACCGATATGCGTGATCATACTACTGGTAAGCAGACCCGGAATGATGCGACGTCCAAACCAGCTACTTTCAACGAAAGTCTGGTCGATATGGTAGGGATTGTAGTCGCCTGTGACGCCACAGAACAGACCAACATCGCCTTCGGTGAAGGTCCGCCGAAAAGTAAAAGTCTGACCCACTTGTATGGAATCAAAGGCTGCTTTGAGTTGTTGCTTGAATTCTGGTGTTGCGCCTGGCATTCACACTCTCTTTAAGAAGATGTAGTTTTCGTAACGGCCAGTGTCTCTGCTTCGATGATGCGGTACGTGTGCGTCACTTTTGCTGCCTTTTCAAGTGTCTTGCTCGCGCCGTCATCTTCTTCGCCACGGTGATCTCCTTTCAAATCCTCTCCGGTGTCTGTATGGACCGTGGGGCCCATGGGATCCTCTCCTTCGCTCTAAAAGTCGTCTTCCTACAAAGAGGACAAGTAGCATCTTTCCAATACGCTTAAGCATGGGTTTCCCTCCTTATTAGCATGGCATAATGACATTACAGAGCAGTAACGTCCTCGTAGCCTGCTCTCATAATCAGCACATGGTTCTTAACTGAGCAAGCCATCTTTCTCATGCAATCTTCTCCTCTATAGTATCACAACTGGTACGTTGCCTGATGGATATCGGCGTGGCGTGATATCATAGTGCCATGATATCAAATCCGTTTAAAGAGGGATGATTTGGGGACGCCCCAAACCCCGGCAGAGGGCTTGTATGAGTTACTCACATCGTCACCCTGGGTGTTTCCCGACATCGTAGCCATCGGGAGAAATTGGCACTCCCACGGGAAGCGCATTCACTGCTCGCTGAGTCGTCTACGATGTCGGGAAACAGGAGAGGTGACGATGTTGCGGCAAGAGAGCCTGGGGGCTCTCAGTCCCCAAATCATCCTTGACAGGAGCAGGAGTGCAGAGGGCGGCCAGCCCTCTGCCGGGGTTTGGGTGTCCCCATTTCTCCCCCTTCTGTAGAATGAAAAGAGAACATCCTACAGGAGGGAGTCCAACACTATCATGTCAAGCAAAACAAAAGCGCGGGAACCTGAGTCCGAGATCGTCACCAACACTCGACAAACAAAAACAAATCAACAACAACCCTCTCGTCGGCGTCGAGGGCCACGTCTACTCCTCATTCTCCTTTCAATTCTAGCCCTCATTGCTCTCCTTCACTTTATCGCTGTGACGCACTTTAGCGATTCTGCTGCTCCTGCCAGCAATTGTAATGAGCTAATCCGTACAACCGACTACACACAGGTAGTGCATCTACAGTCGGCCTCTCAGCAAATGCAGGCTGTACAGTTTGTCAGCCAGCTTACCAACGGCCAACCTGCAGCACTCGTACAGGTCATGAACAATGGTCCCCAATCTGAAATTGATGTGTATATTTATGGCTGCACGATGCAGCAACAGGGTCCCAAACTCGATACACTGTTTGCACAGCAGGGCCTGGTACAGGGAACAGCGGGCATCAGCCAGGCGAACACACTGATTACCGGCGAACTCGATACAAAGCTGACAACACAGGATAGTCTTCTTGGGCAACCTCTCCAACAGAATATCTACCAGGAGTATGCCTGGCAAAACAGCAGCTTCGTACAGGTTGCCTTCCCCGGCCTGTATCCTGTAGCCAGTCGTGGCGAGGCAGAACAGCTGCAACAGCAAGCAGATGCCGGGCAACCAATGCCATGGAGCGACTCGCTCACTACAGCGGAACTGATGGCAAAAGATGTTCTGAAATGGCCTGAAACCAGCCCCGAAGACAAAGTGCTGAGCAACGACGGCGTATCTGCACAGGTAGTACTTATTTCTCAGCAACCTCACCTTGAAGTTACTGTGTCCTTAACCCGCCTGGTACAACACGACAATACAGGTCTCTGGTTCGTCACAGGTGCCAGAACGCCCGGTTTGACACTAAGCCAGCCACAAACCCCCTTTGTCACATCTCCTATCATCATCTCAGGCACAGGTGCGCTAACGGATGGGCAGCTCACAGCTACAGTCTCCGATCATACACTGACACCCATCGCTACTGTAGACAATACGCAACTGAGTCTAGATGCAAGCGGCAACTATACAGGTGCCCTCTCCTACACGAATATCGTACCGAACCAGCAAGGACTGTTACTAATACAATCGCTTCCAAAGGATAAGAGTACGGAGACAGGGCAGTTATTGTTGATAGGAGTGATTTTGGGGTAACACGCCGCAAAGGGAGGTACCATCGTACCTGGGCAGGGGCGACCCTTGCGGTCGCCCTGCCCGAACCGGTTGATTAGGCGTGATTTTAGGATGATCAATATGCAACTACCCCCAAAACGTGCTACAATATCCTCCATGAACGAGCTTATAAACCAGATTGAACGCCTGCAAAGACGTGTCCATGAAATAATGGTGCGTCTTTGACTTGGCGAACAAGAAAACACAAATAACTAAACTTGAAGAAGAAAGCATCGCCCCCGACTTCTGGGCTGATAACCGCAAAGCCCAGGCCCATATGCAACACCTGAACGCGCTGCAGGAAGAGGTTTCCACCTGGGAAAACATTGCAGCGCAAGTTGATGACCTGCTTGGATTGGCTAGATTGCTAGAGGAGGAGCCAGATGAAGAAATGCAAGCAGAAGTTGCAAAGTCGCTTGCCACACTTGAGCAGGAAGTCGAAAAGGTGCAATTTGCCCTCAAGCTAAGTGGGGAACATGACGAGCGCAATGCCATCGTCAGTATTCATGCAGGCAGTGGTGGCGTCGATGCCCAGGACTGGGCTGAGATGCTATTAAGAATGTATCTCCGCTGGGCTGAGCGACACAAGTTCCGCACGGAAATCTACGAATACAATGAAGGTGAAGAGGCGGGCATTAAAAGTGCCACCGTCGAAATTACAGGCCGTTATGCCTATGGCTACCTCCGCTCAGAGGCTGGTACGCATCGACTCATCCGCCTGTCACCTTTCGACGCTGCTCATCGTCGGCACACCTCGTTTGCCAAAGTCGAGGTAATGCCTGATATCGAAGACACCATCGAAATCAACATCCGTCCTGAAGACATCGAAATCGATACCTACCGCTCGACAGGCGCTGGCGGTCAGCACGTCAACAAGACCGACTCTGCCGTACGCATACGTCACATCCCGACAGGCATCGTCGTCACCTGCCAGAATGAACGTTCGCAAATTCAGAACCGTGAAGTCGCCATGAGAATCCTCAGAGCTCGCCTCTACGAACTTGAGCAAAAGAAGCGAGAGGAGGAGACCGCAAAGCTCAAGGGCGAGCATGTCCAGGCCGACTTCGGAACCCAGATTCGCTCCGTGACAATCCATCCCTATAACATCGTCAAGGATCACCGCACCAACTACGAGACCAGTGACACCGCAGGCTATCTCGATGGCAACGTCGATCCATTCATCCAGGCCTACCTGGAGGCAAAGTCTAGCGGAGCCTAAACTGTAAGGGCCATTTAGGAGTGCAAGGGGCCTTGCCCCCAGAAATCCCCTTTTTTTGGGGGTGCAGGGGGCGAAGTCCCCTGCCGAGCTCTGGGATGTCTCCAGAATTTTGCTTTTTTCTTTTCGCGCCGCCGAAGGCGGCGTGGAGAAAAGAGACAAGAGCGGGGACACGCCTCTTACCTGCCCCAGCCAGAGTGCCACCAAGGGGCAAGACCCTTTGGAACCACATCGCTTCTTGACATACCCTTCAAAGTCTAGTACACTTGCTCTAGTAGGAACCAACCGAAGTAGGAAGATAGATCATGAGAACCCAATCCATGGACACCTCGCCAGAGGCAGAGCAGTTCCAAATCGCACTGATAAGGAAAGCTCCACTCACCAAAAGGTTCGGCTTAGTTCGCTCATTGAGTTACAGCACCCTCTACACGAATAGACAAAATATTCAGGAGCTACATCCCGATATTAGCGAGGAAGAGCAATCTCTGATCTTTGTGACTGATATCTATGGTCAGGCGCTAGCAAATGGCTTACGAGGGGTTCTAGAAGAGAGAACAACGAAGGTTTCTGATACCCCCGATATCCTGGCCGTCATGAAGTCAGTAATAGATATTTTCGAGCAGCTTGGGATAGCTTATTATATTAGTGGTTCAGTCGCAAGTTCAGTCTATGGGATGGCTCAGGCAGCGCAAGATATTGACATAATTGCGAACCTTCAGCCTGAGCATCTCCAGCCTCTGATCGCACAGCTTCAGACAGACTACTATGTTGACGAAGACGCCGTGCGAGAAGCTATCCAACAGCGTGCCTGGTTCAATGCTATTCATCTTGAGTCAATATTGAAAATTGACGTGTTTCTTCCGAAAGATCGCCCATTTGATCAACAAGTGTTCTCTAGAATACAACAGCATATACTCGAAGAGAACTACCCTCCCTTTTCCATGGTATCTCCTGAAGATAGTATTCTGACGCAATTGGAATGGCACCACCGAGGGGATAAAGTTGCTGATGACAGGTGGAACGCCATTCTAGGAGTCCTCAAAGTACGTAGCCCAACTCTTGATCTTGCTTATCTCCAGCAGTGGGCGACCGCGCTTGAAATTGACAACCTCCTGGAGCAAGCACTTATTGATGCTGGTCTCAAGGAATGACCTCTCTTAAAGGAGATGTGCCTGATGGCAATGAATGCAGATGAACTCGTACAGGCACTCGCACCACTTATAGAGGCTCTCGAACGCCTTGGTATCGCTTATTATGTCGGTGGCTCAGCAGCAAGCTCGGTCTATGGAGTCCCACGCCGAACCGATGATGCTGATGTAGTTGCCGATCTGCAATTCCAGCATATTCGGTTGTTCGTTAAACAACTTGAGACCGGCTATTATATTGACGCAGATGCAGTGCGAGATGCTATCCGCTATCGTTCATCATTCAATGTTATCCATCTGGATACAATGCTCAAAGTAGACGTTTTCATTCCAAAATCTCGCCTATTTGCTCAGCAAGAGCTTCGCCGGGTGCAAGTGGGAGTATTGGGAGAAGGAACTCGTCCCTTCTACTTCTCTTCGCCAGAAGACATCATTCTCAACAAGCTCGAATGGTATAAAATGGGAGGTGAGGTTTCTAAGCGTCAGTGGGGAGACATTCTTGGAGTCCTTAATAAAATGGGAACTAAACTTGACATAACTTACCTTCAGCAATGGGCAGCCAATCTGAGAGTCACAGACCTCCTAGATCGAGCACTTACCGAAGCCGGAATCAGGAAAGAATAGCAGCTATTTCGAGGAGTCCTTCCATGTTCTCTGACCACCTCTGCAACACCCTTATCGAACTCGTAGGTATCCCCAGCACATCCGGACACGAAGAACACATTCGTGCCTATGCAGGCAAGCGAATCGCAGAACTGGGCCTTCTTAGCATACAGACCGACTCAATAGGCAACCTGATTGCTATCCTCCCTGGCGAAGGAAAACCCCTCCTGCTCAATGCCCACCTGGATCGTGTTCCCCCAGGTAGAGGGCATCAACCGGTGCTGCGCGATGGCATCCTCTACAGTGACGGTACAACCAACCTCGGGGCCGATGATGCTGCTGGCATCGCTATCATTCTTGAAGTACTGACCCACCTTGTGGAGCAGCAACTGCCACATCCACCGCTTGTCGTTGTCTTCACAGTGCAGGAAGAGGTCGGCACACGAGGAGCGGCTGCCTTCGACCCCTCTCCCTGGCAACTCACGGATGGCATCGTTTTCGATAACGCCTTTGAGGCTGGAGTCGTTGTCTCCCAGGGAGCTACCTATGAGGCATTCGATGTACAGATCACAGGGCGTACCGGACATCCCGGCAAAGACCTATCGCAGACAGTCAACGCTATAGAGATATTTCGCAAGACCAACTATCCCCATGGCTCTTTCGCAAACGACCAGACGCGCATCCTGATCGGGCGTATCAACGGAGGAAGCGCTCGCAACGCCGTACCCGCTCTTGTCCATATCGAGGGAGAACTACGTAGTTTTGAGTCGCCAGAGATACGTGCTGGTTATAAAAAGCGCATACAAGAAGCATTCGAGCAAACAGCACAGCGCCTTGGTGGTCATGCCGAAGTCACCTTCGAGTCACACTGCACAGCCTATACCGTCAGCGAGGATGAACCGCTACTGAATATCTATCGAACAGTCCTTGCCCAACGTGGTGCTCCATTGGTCATGCGTCCCACCTTCATCGGAAGCGATGCCAGTGCTTTCCGCCCCAAACTCAAGGTGTTCACAATCTCCACAGGCGTCGTTAACGAACATTCCGTAGAAGAGTATGTTCCGCTTGCACCACTAGAGCAGTTAGTTCAGGATACGTTGCAGATGTTGGAGATGTTGAGGTTCCACCACAGGTCGGGGGTCGGCATCAACGTGGTTGGGTAGGGGCGAGGGCGGTGGTGTGGAGCAGGGTGGGCCCTTGCGGTCGCCCTTATTGGCCACCGGTTTGTGGTGGAGCCAGATGTTGAGCCGACATTGACAGAAACCCCCTCGTCCACTTACAATGTAGACATAACGACGAACTCATCTCTTTTAGTTGCTGGGAGCAGAAGGTTACCGTAATTCTCTATGACCATACATCCCAACAATCCATCTGACCTGCCAACGGCCCCGCCAGCCGTCTACGTGGACAAACTCACTTTTCGCTATCGTACTCTGGACGACGAGCCAGGGGAGCCGCGAGAGCCGCCAGAGCCGCCAACAACCCGAAAAACAACAACACCTGCAGCAGAACCCCTCAGCCAACCGCAAGCTATTGAAGATATTTCCTTCTCCTTGCCTGCTGGCGAACTTCTGCTCATTGCTGGCCCCAGCGGCTGTGGCAAAAGCACTCTACTCAAGTGTCTGAATGGACTCATTCCCAGCAGCTATAAGGGTACGCTCAGCGGTGAAGTCCAACTTCATGGGCGCTCCATCAAAGGTTACTCACTGCGCGACCTGGCACAACAGGT
>WNGG01004180.1_pt1 | contig 26794 bp, 28 predicted proteins | sample 5400661 | NCBI WGS metagenome assembly WNGG01 (sample SAMN13153372, study PRJNA577476) | soil metagenome | isolation source: 100 cm soil or saprolite under Garry oak tree replicate 1 | place: USA:California | collected 2016-06-15
TCGACTCCCCAGAAGTCCCGACAGATCCTCCGCCACCTGCGCCAGTGTAAAGTAGGTGTCGCGCTGGTTTGGCTCGAACTCGACCAGCGCGTCGACATCGCCATCGGGCCGGAAGTCGTCACGGAGTACGGAGCCGAACAGGGCGAGCCACCGGATGTGATGGCGACGGCAGAAGTCAGCGATCTGCTCGCGCGAGATTTCGATCCGAGCGTGACGCGGTGTCATGGCACGGAACCGGGCCGCTTGCTGCTGGTCGGCTTGTCGATCGCTTCTCGCGCTCGCGCTATTCCGCCTCCCAGCTCGGGCCGCCCCGGTGGCCGGTCGGTCAACACTTTAGCTGATTGGCGCGCGCGCGAGATTCGAGCGTTCTGCGGCGGAAGCGCTAGTTCAGGAGCAGGCGCGTGAGCGCCTCCGGCTCGCTCAGCATCGGGTAGTGGCCGGTGTCGAGCTCGTGGTACTCCGCCTTCAGGCGCTCGGCCGTGCGCCGCTGGTGGTGCTCCGGCGGATTGACGGCGCGACGGCAGCGAATCACCGTCGTCGGCCACGGGTGCTCCCAGAAGGTCGTCGGCTCCATCGGCGCCTCGAGCGCGGCGATCGGATGCGGGGTGATGCGCGCCATCGCCCAGGCGCGCGTACGATCGTCGAGATCGCGAAACACGCGGTTGTCGCGGTCGGCTTGCGAGGGGAACGTGGTGACGTCGGTCACGTCGTTGGGCGCCGGGCGCTTGACGATGGCATCGACGCGCTCGCCCGGCATCAGCGCGAGCGCATCGACGAAGGCGAGCCGACCGATGCGATCGCGCGCCAGCTCGGCCGCCTTCACGATCACCATGCCGCCGCTGCTCGTCCCGACGAGCACGACATCCTTCAGGTCCTCGGAGAAGAGGAGCTGAGCGACCTCGCGCGCGTGCGTGCCGACGGTGATGCCGGCACGCACGGCGTGACTCCGCTCGCCGCAGCCATCGAGGCTCGGCGCGAACACGAGATGGCCGGCGGCCCGCAGCCGCGTGGCCACCGGCCTCCAGATCCAGCCTCCCTGGTACGCGCCGTGGATCAGGACGTAGGTCGCCATCTCAGTTGAACATCAAAACCGAGCGCGCCACCTCGCCGGCCTTCATCGCGCGAAACGCCTCGTTGACGTCCTCCAGGCGGCCACGGCGCGTGATCATCTCGTCGAGCTTGAGCTTCCCCTGACGATACAGCTCGACGTAGCGCGGCATGTCGACCTTGAAGCGGTTCGAGCCCATCGTGCACCCCTGGACCTTCTTCTCGCGCAGGAACGACGGGCCGTCGAGCTCGATCTTCTGCCCGACCGGGATCATGCCGACGATCGTCGCGGTGCCGCCCGGACGCAGGCACTCGAACGCCTGCTCGGCCGCCTTCTTGAGGCCGATGGCCTCGAACGCGTAGTCCACGCCGGGGCCCGTGAGCTCGCGGATCGCCTTGACGGGATCCGCCGTGGACGCGTCGACGGTATGCGTCGCGCCGAGCTGCTTTGCCGTCTGGAGCTTGTGAGCGACGACGTCCACCGCGATGATCATCCGCGCGCCCGCGATGACCGCGCCCTGGATCGCCGCCAGCCCGACGCCGCCGGCGCCGTAGACGGCCACTGTCGTACCCGCCTCGACACGCGCGGTGTTGAGGACGGCGCCGACGCCGGTGGTCACGCCGCAGCCGATCAGGGCCGCGCGATCGAGGGGCATGTCGTCGCGCACCTTCACCAGCCCGCTCTCGTGGACCAGCATCTGCTCGGCGTAGGCCGAGAGATTGGCGAACTGGTTGACCGGCGCGCCCTTCCACGAGAGCTTCGGCGGCTCGTTGGCCGCCCGAACAGGCCGGCTCTGGCAGAGGTGCGTGCGCCCGGTCAGGCAGTACTCGCAGTGGCCGCAGAAGACCGAGAGGCACGCGATGACGTGGTCGCCAGGCTTGAACTCCGTCACGTGCGGGCCGACCGAGTCGACGATCCCCGCCGCCTCATGCCCGAGGATGGCGGGCGCCGCGAACGGGTAGAGGCCTTCGATGAAGTGGAGATCGCTGTGGCAGACGCCGCTCGCCACCGTGCGCACCAGCACCTCGCGCGCGATGGGCTTGGCGATGTCGACGTTCTCGATCGTAAGCTCTTTGTGAGGCCCGTGGAAGACGGCAGCTTTCATGTCGCACTCCTTTGGCGCGTCTGCACGGGAGTGTATCGCAGGCCGGCGCCTCTTCGCCGAGGCAAGCCTCACAACCGCCGCACGCGTGGGAACAGCAGCGCACCGGCGAGTGCCAGCGTCACCAGCGCAGCGCCGCTCGTCCCGAGCGCGACGCCGACGCCGAACAATGACGCCAGCGCGCCGATCTGGAGGTGGCCCAGCGGCCCGAGCCCGATCGCCACCACCCAGGCGCCACCGGCGCGGCCGCGCAGATGGGCCGGCACGCTGAGCTGCATCAGGCTCTGGGCCAGCAAGTCGGCCAGCGCGCCCGCCGCGTTGGCGACGATCAGGATGACGATGACGCCCGTGAAGCCCACGAGCGCGGGTGCGAAACCCAGAACGACGAGGCTCGCGCCGAAGGCGACGAGCACCGCAAGGAACAGCACGCCGCCGCCCATGGTGGCGCTCCGCATCGTCACGACGATGAGCCCCAGGATCCCGCCGACCGAGCGCGCGGCATTCATCGCGCCGAGTCCTTCGGGGCCGACGCCGAGGACATCGCGGGCCAGGCTCGGAAAGAGCGCCTGGTGCGCGAAGCCCAGGATCTCGGCGCCGGCGGTCAGCAGCATGAGCGCGGGAAGCACCGGGTCCTTTCGCATCGCCGTGACGAAATCGACGATGCTCTGCCACAGAGATCCGGCAGCCGGCGGCGTGGTCCCCACCGGAGCCGACGCCGACAGCAAGGCGGCCGAGCCTGCCAGATAACTCGCGCCGACCGCGAGGTAAGCCAGGCCCGAGCCGAAGTGCGCGATCACGGCGCCGGTTCCGAGCGACCCCAGGAGCCAGCCGGCGCGCGTCCCGACGCCCAGGATGGCGAAGCCGTGCATCAGCTCCGTCGGGCCGACGACGTCGTGCGTGTAGCTCTGTCGCGCCGAATGCTCGATCCCGCGCATCGCGCCGCCCGCCAGCGTCAGTAGCAGCACGTGCGTCAGGGTGACCAGGCCCGTCAGCGTGAGCACGCCGAGCGTGGCGGTCGTCACCGCCTGGAGCGCGCCCGTCGCCATCAACAGGCGATGCCGAGGAAAGCGATCGGCGAGCACACCGGCGGGCACGCCGACGAAGAACATCGGCAGGCCCCGCATCCCCATCGCGACGCCGACGAGGAACGGCGAGTTCGTGAGCTCGAGCGTGAGCCAGCCCAGCACGACGACCTCGCCGACCATGCCGACGGCGTTCAGGACCATCGCGGTGCCGAGCCGTCGGAAGTCGGCGAGCCGGAGGAGTGTCAGCGAAGCGGGCGCCCCTTCCGGGCGATGAACTCCGGGAAGGCCGCCTCGGCCCTGGCGCCCCGGATCACGCTGGTCGTGTAGCCGCGCTCGTTCGCCCACTGCTCTTCGAGCCGGCGCCCCATGTCCTCGAGCAGCAGCGCCTTGACGCCCATCACCGACTCCCGCTTGTTCTTGGCGATCATCGTCGCCAGCCACATCGTCTTCTCACGGAGTTGATCGCACGGCACCAGGTGATTGAGCAGGCCGATGCGCTGGGCCTCTTCGGCTTCGACCACGCGGGCGGAGAAGAGCAGCTCCTTGGCGATGGGCCAGCCCACCTGGTTCGGCAGCGTCCACGTGCTGTTGATGCGGCCATAGGCGGCGGCCAGGAAGCGGAAGCTGGCGTGCTCGCAGCCGACGCGCATGTCGAGCGACGAGGCGAGCACCGCCGCGCCGCCGTAGGCCAGGCCGTTGATCATCCCGATCGTCGGCTTGGGACACGCGCTGATCTCGTAGCTGGCGCGGGCGCGGAGGGCGGCGCGCTCGTCCAGGTCGGCCTGGGCGCGCTGGCGATCGTCCTCGCGCTGCTCGTGGATGTCGCCGCCCGCCGAGAAGGCGCGGGTTCCGGCGCCCGTGATGACGATGCACCCCACCTCGTCGTCGGCGCACGCGCGCATGACGCCGTCGTGCAGCTCGGTCATCAACTGATGGTTCATCGCGTTGAGCTGCTCGGGGCGATTCATGGTGAGGATCGCCACGCCGTGCGCCTTCTCGATCAGGACGTCGTCCGCCATCTCTGCCTCCCGCCCGCGGTCTCCGAGCAACGTGACGTGAAGCATAGCGCGGCTTGTGACGGAGCGGCAGGCCGTCGTACAGTGCGGTGAGTGTCTGAGCCTTCGACGGAGCCCATCAGCTACGACGCGCTGGTCCAGGACGAGCGCGTGCACGCCTCGCTCTACACCGACCCGCGCATCTTCGCCGACGAGATGGACCGGCTCTTCTTCCGAGGCTGGGTCTTCATCGGCCACGAGAGCGAGATTCCGCTGCCGGGCGACTTCGTCACGCGGCCCATCGGGACCCAGCCGGTGATCATGGCGCGGGCCATGGACGGCCAGGTGAGCGTGATGGTCAACCGCTGCGCCCACCGGGGGACGATGGTGTGCAGCGAGGCGCGCGGTAACACGCGGACCTTCGCGTGTCCCTACCACGGCTGGACGTACGATCTGACGGGCGAGCTGCTCGGCGTGCCGTACCCGACGGCCTATGACGGCCGACTCGACAAGAAGACGAAGAGCCTGGGCTGCGCCGCGCGCGTGGGCAGCTATCGCGGCTTCGTCTTCGCCTGCCTGGGGCCGACGAGCGTCACGCTCGAGCAGCACCTCGGCGTCGCCACCGGCCTGATCGACCGCGCCTGCGATCTCTCGCCGGAGGGCGAAGTCCAGCTCACGGCCGGGTGGGTCAAGCACCGCTGCTCGTCGAACTGGAAGATGCTGCCCGAGAACGATCTCGACGGGTATCACCTCGGGTTCGTCCACATGGCGCTCTTCAAGTCGGTCCGCACGCAGTACAACCGTTTCACCGGCGACGAGAAGAGCGTCAAGGGCGTGGTGCGCGACTGGGGCAACGGCCACACCGAGATCGACTGGTCGCCCGCCTACGACGGCCCCTTCGAGTGGTTCGGAACCGCGGCGTCCGACGTCGTGGGACGCTACGTGGCGGCGCTCCAGGCGCGCGACGGCGCCGCCGTCACCGCGCGGCGAGTCTTCGAGGGCCCGCCGCACGCGCTGATCTTCCCCAACCTGTTCCTCGGCGAGATGAACATCGCCGTCGTGGAGCCGGTGGGGGTCGAGGAGAGCGTCCACTGGCACACGCCGATGTTTCTCAAGGGCGTGCCCGAGTTCGACCGGCGGCTGCTCCGACAGAGCGAGGCGGCGATGGGCCCGGCGTCCTTCCTGTTGCCCGACGACCTGACGATCACGGGCCGCAATCAGATCGGGCTGCACTCGCGACGTACGGAATGGCTGGAGCTGAGCCGTGGCGTTCACCGCGAGCACGTGGACGCCGAGGGCCGCCGCGTCTCGCACCTCACGGACGAGACGACGAACCGGGGGTTCTACCGCCAGTACCGCAAGCTGATGACGGGCGCATAGCCCGGTGATCTCGGAGTCCGAGCACCGCGCCGTCGTCGATTTCCTGTACCGCGAAGCGCGGTTGGCCGACGAGGGCCGCTACGCCGAGTGGGAGGCGTTGTGGACCGACGACGGCGTGTACTGGGTTCCGGCGAGCACCGATCCCGCCGCGGATCCCGACCGTCACCTCTCCCACGTCTACGACAATCGCAGTCGCATCGCGACGCGGGTGAAGCTGCTCCAGAGCGGCTATCGCCCGAGCCAGGATCCGCCGTCGTCGATGCGCCGCCTCGTCTCGAACATCGAGGTGCGCAAGGCCGAGGGCAGCGAGCTGATCGCCGAGTCGAATTTTCTCCTGGCCGAGCTGGCCGTCCAGGCCAAGCACGAGATGCACGTGTGGGCCGGGCGCGCGACACATCGGCTGCGCTGGGTGGACGGCGCGCTGCGAATGTGCCGAAAGACGGTCGTGCTGATCAACGCCGCCGAGCCGCTGCCAAACCTGTCCTTCCTTATATAGGGCCGGCCTCGGGATGTGAGGCCGGCCCCGAGACTCACCCCGTGGCCGCCGTCTTGAGCACCGCGTCCACCCACGACGCCTCCTTCGGCAGCAGCAGGGCCGCCGGCCGCACGCGATAGCCCGCGGGATCGAGAGCAGGCGGCGGCACGCGCCTGGTCCTGAGCGCGATGGCGGCGTCGAGCAGACACTTCCGCACGCGGATGATGCCGATGTCCGCCCGGCCCAGCCGCTCGAGCGAGCGGTCGTAATTTCCCTGGCTCTCGGTGATGGCCTTGTCCTGAGAGCCCACACCCGGCACGCCGAAGAACTTCCGTACGCGCTGGGCCTCCCAGTCCGCGAGGTAATCGTTGGCGCGGCTCTGGATGGGCCGGATGTCGCCGTAGGCCTCGCTGGTCTCCGGCGCGTAGTCCATCACGTGGATGCTCGAGCCGGCGCGGAACTGGGCGACCTCATCGGCAGTCAGCGCGCGCGTCGGGTGGTACGAGATGCACCAGTTGACGAGGTGATCGTCGTCGATCGGGATCCACACGTGCGAGTGGATGACGGGATCGCTGCCCACCTCCGGGGGCGGCATGCTGTGAAACGGAACCAGGTACCGCGTGACGCGCCAGTAGTACTGGCCCGCCGGGGCTTCGCGCCGCGCGCCGATCAGCAAGCCGGTCTCGGTGTCCGCCACCTCGATGTGAGGCGCCCGCTCGAGCTGGGCCGCGAAGCCGAAGCCGGCGGCCGCCTGATCGAGCGCGCGCCGCAGCCCGTCATCGCGCGCGTCGAGGATGCCGTGAAGGAACGAGATGTGGGCGGGATCGACGCCGCCCTCGAGCGCCTGGAGGTAGTTGCAGTCCTGCCAGAACTTCGAGACGAAGCGCTGATCTTCCGGAACCTCGGTCCACTCGAGGTCGGGCAGCCCGGGCGGCGGGCTCGCCGGGCCCATGTAGGCCCAGACGACACCTCCCCGCTCCGCGCACGGATACGCGGGATGGGTGACCTTGTCCTGGAAGCTCGACTCCGGCCGCTCGTTGGGCATGTCGATGCAACGCCCGCCCGGCTCGTACTGCCAACCGTGATAGACACAGCGCAGCCCCGGCTCCTCGTTCCGGCCGAAGTAGAGCGAGGCGCGCCGGTGCGAGCAGAACTCCCCGAGCAGGCCCACCCGTCCGCTCGGCGCCCGGAAGGCCACGAGGTCTTCGCCAAGGATCCTGACCCGCTTGACCCGGCCGCCAGCCGGGAGCTCGGAGGACAGGACCACGGGGATCCAGTACTGGCGCATGAGATCGCCCATGAGCGTCCCCGGCCCCACCCTCGTGAGCTGCGCGTTCTCGTCCGCGGTGAGCATCGCCGGCACCTCCCTCGGCGCTATGGTAACGCGGGGATCGGATCCTTCGTGGTTCTCAGCCGAGCCGACGTATGATGACGACCGTGGACGAGTCGGAGCTACGCTCGTTCCTTCACGAGCACACGCCGAAGTGGATCACTGAGCAGGAGGCGTCCCTTCGGGTGATCGCCTTTCCGCTCACGTCCGAGCTTCACGAGCGCCTGGCCCCGTTCTTCGGCGATACGCTCGCCGACGCGAGGATCTCGTCCGTGCCCATGAGCAGCCCGGCGTGGTACAGCGATCTCCTCGGGCGCGGCGTCGACCAGCGCGACCTGCTCGACTTCTCGAACCTGGTGGCGATCACGTTCAACACCGCCGTGAACCTGCTCCCCGACGCGCCCGAGCCGACGATGGGCCTGCTCTTTCACGAGTTCGTCCACGTGCTGCAGTATCGGCTCCTCGGCGTCCAGGAATTCGCGCGCCGGTACGTGGATGGCTGGCTGGCCGGCAAAGGGTTCCTCGATCGCCCCGATCTCCGGTACGTCTCCATTCCCCTGGAACGGCAGGCCTACGATCTCCAGGCGCGATTCGCCGCCGCGCCCGATTCCGCCTTCTCGGTCGAAGCCGCACTCCAGCAAGAAACCGCCACCGCCTGAGAGTAGTATCTCGGGCAAGCGGTTCGTGGATCCCCGAGGTTCGCGAATTCGGAGGAGACTGCCATGCGTGGAGTGGTGTTCCTGGGAAATCGCAAGCTGGAGGTGCAAGAGTTCCCCGACCCGGTCGCCGGACCCGGCGAGGTCGTGCTGGCCATGAAGGCGTCGGGGATGTGCGGCAGCGACTTCCACGCGTACCGGGCCGCCGGCAATCCCGCCGCGAGCCTGGGCCTGGGCGGTGGCAGCGGGCCGGTGATCGCCGGCCACGAGCCGTGCGGCGTCGTCCATTCCGTCGGCGCCGGCGTCGACCCCGGACTGGTCGGCCAGCGCGTGATGAATCACCACTACAAGGGCTGCGGGCGCTGCAAGCACTGCCGCGGCGGCTGGTCTCAGCTTTGCCGCAAGGGCATCACGGTGTACGGCGTCACCGGTCACGGCGGCCATGCGAATTTCATGAAGGCGCCGGCGTTCACCTGCGTCCCGCTGCCCGACGCGCTCAGCTTCGAGGAAGGCGCGGCGGTGTCGTGCGGCACCGGCACGGCCTACGGCGCGCTGCGACGCCTCGACGTCTCGGGCCGCGACACGCTCGCCGTCTTCGGCCAGGGGCCGGTGGGGTTGAGCGCGACGTTGCTGGGGCGTGCGCTGGGAGCGCGCATCATCGCGGTCGACATCTCGCCGGAGCGCCTGAAGCTGGCCCGTGAGCTGGGAGCGGAACACACGATCAACCCGCGCGAGAAAGATCCCGTCAGCGCGATCCACGATCTCACCGACGGCGATGGCGCCGAGTGCACGATGGACTGCACGGGCCTGCCGGAGCCGCGCGCCCAGGCCGTGCGCAGCGCCGACACGTGGGGCCGGGTCGCGTTCGTGGGCGAGGGCAACAACGTCACGCTCGAGGTCAGCAAGGACCTGCTGAGGCGTCAGATCACCCTGCACGCCTCGTGGACGTTCTCGAACACCGGCCAGGAAGAATGCGCGCGCTTCATCGCCGACCGCAAAGTTCCGCTCCGCACGCTGCTCACGCATCGCTGGCGTCTCGACCAGGCCGAGGAGGCCTACCGCCTCTTCGACACGCAGACCACGGGCAAGGGCATCTTCGTCTTCTAGCGCGAGCGACGACGGCAGCCGATCGTCAACGCTCACGGTCGGAGACAACGTCGTCACATGCCGCGAGCCGACGCTCGTAGAACGCCTGCTCGCGCGCGTTGTCGGCGAGGCCGAACGCCCGGCGGTACTCCGACGCCGCCTCGGCCCGGCGTCCGAGACGGCGGAGGAAATCGGCACGCGCGGCGGGCAGCAGGTGGTACTCGCGCAGCGCCGAGGCATCGATCGCGTCGAGCGCGGCGAGACCGGCCAGGGGCCCTCGCGCCAGGCCGATGGCCACGGCCCGGTTCAGCTCGACCACGGGCGAGGGCGCGACCTCGGCGAGCGCTATATAAAGGTCGACGATCCGGGCCCAGTCCGTTGCCTCCCACGAGTCCGCACGCGCATGACACGCGGCGATCGCCGCCTGGAGCTGGTAGGGACCGGCGCTCGCGAGACTGTCGGCGCGCTCGAGTAACGCGAGGCCACGGACGATGCGTGCGTGATCCCAGTGCCCGCGGTCCTGGTCGGCGAGCAGGACGAGGTTGCCCTGGGCGTCGGTGCGCGCCGTCCCCCGCGAGGCCTGCAATTCCATCAGCGCGAGGAGCCCGCGCACTTCGGGCTCTTGCGGCATCAGCTCGACGAGCATCCCGCCAAGACGGATGGCTTCCTCGCACAGCTCGTGGCGCACCAGAGCCTCGCCGGTGTGCGCGGCGTAGCCCTCGTTGAAGATCAGGTAGAGGACCGCCAGGACGGCCGGCAGGCGCGCTTCGAGCTCCTCGCCTTCGGGCACCTCGTAGGGCAGCGCCCGATCGCGAATCGTCCGCTTGGCGCGCACGAGCCGCTGGGCGATCGTCGGCTCGGACACGAGAAAGGCGCGCGCGATCTCGGTGGTGGTGAGGCCGCCGACCAGTCTCAGCGTGAGCGCGACGCGACTGTCGGCCGGCAACGCGGGGTGACAGCACGTGAAGATCAGTCTTAGCCGGTCGTCCGGGATGTCCTCGCGCTCGCTCACGTCGGGGCCATCGTTCATCGCAGCGAGCTCGGTCTCGTACACGAGCGCATCGGCGCGCGCCTCCGCGCGCCGGGTGCGGCGCAGGCGATCGAGCGCGCCGCCGCGCCGTCGTGAGGATCCAGGCGCCGGGCCGGTCCGGGATGCCGTCCGCGGGCCAGCGATCGAGCGCCTGGGCGAACGCCTCCTGGACGACTTCTTCCGCGGCGTCGATGTCGCGCACGATGCGGAGCACGGAGGCGACCACACGCGCGTACTCGACGCGGAACGCCTCGGCAACGCGCGCGCGGACGGTGTGCGGGGCCGGCTTGCGGTCGATCGGGCCCACGGGCTGCCATGGTACCCGACGCGACGGCGAGAACGCCCGCGACGGTATCCAGCTCGAGACATTGATCCGACCGTCAGTGCCGCGTACTCTGATGCCATGACGCAGTCTCCACTCACACTCCGCCGCTGGAAGCGCGTCGAGTACGACCGACTCGTCAGTCTCGGCGTCTTCGAGTGCGACCCCATCGAGTTGATCGGCGGGCAGCTCGTCGTCGCGGAGCCCCAGGGCACGTATCACGCTTCGGCGATTCGCGCCGTCGCTCACGCGTTGCGAGGTGTTCTACCCGCGGAATGGATGCTCGACATCCAGTTGCCGGTCTCGCTCGACGACGAATCCGAGCCCGAGCCCGATCTGGCCGTGGTGCCGGGGCGCCCGGCCGACTATCGTCACGCGCATCCGGCGCGCCCCGTGCTGGCCATCGAAGTGGCGGAGTCGAGCCTGACCTTTGACCGCGAGCACAAGGGCAGTCTCTACGCGAAGGCCAAGATCCAGGACTACTGGATCGTGAACCTCGTCGGCCGTGTTCTCGAGGTCTACCGCGATCCGGGCCCTGACTCCTCGGCGCCGTACGGCTGGAGTTACCGGTCCGTCACGACGCTCGCGCCGCCAGCCGTCGTCACTCCCCTCGCCTTCACCGCTCTTCAGATCGCCGTCGCCGACCTGTTGCCGTAACCCTCACATCTTCCAGATCGGCCGTACCTCGATGAAGCGGCCGTCGCGGAGCGGGACTTGCTTGGCCCACTCGAGCGCCTCTTCCCTGGAATCACACTCGATGACGTAGAAGCCGCCCAGCGCCTCCTTCGTCTCGGTGAAGGGGCCGTCGGTCACTTGACGGTGCCCGGCTTTGAGGCGGATCCGGCTCGCCTCGGTCTCGGGCCTGAGCGCTTCGCCGATGACCGCCTTGCCGGCCGCCCGCAACTTCTCGCTGAAGCGCATGTGTTCCTGGATCAGGGCGTCCATCTCGGCTCGCGTCAGTGGTGGTGCAGTCTTGTCGTCAGAGCACCCCCCCCGGGTGTCGGTGTCGTGGCCCCCGGCCCTCGATCGGTGCCGGCAGCCACTCACCTATTACGACGCCGATGGTCCACCGAAATCGACAGCCATCACGCCGCCGGGGTAGTTTGCCGGCCTCCGCGGTGTGGGACAATGCGGAGCTGATGCGCCGCCTCTGCGCCAAGCTCGTCATCGCGCTCGCTCTCGTCCTCGCTGCCGGTGCGCCAGCGCGCGCGGCCACCGTGCCGCCGACTCGGCTCGTTGCCGTCGAGCTGCTGAGCGAGACGGGGTCGGTTCGACCGGGCGAGACCTTCTGGATTGCGCTGCGCCAGCAGATCACTCCCGGATGGCATACGTACTGGGGAGTGAATCCTGGCGACGCCGGGGTGCCCACGCGGATCGAGTGGGCATTGCCGGCCGGATTCACAGCCGGGGAGATCTCGTGGCCCTATCCGTCGCGGATTCCCGCCGGGATCGCGATGAGCTACGGGTACGAGGCCGAGGTCGTGTTGCCGATCCCGGTGACGGTGTCGCAGGACGTGACGCCCGGGACGACGATCGCGCTGAGGGGACAGGCGTCCTGGCTCGTCTGCGAGAAGATCTGCATCCCCGAAGAGGCGCCGGTCGCGCTGAGCCTGCCGGTTGCGGCCGACACGCCGCGGCCTGATCCGGTCGGCGCGCCGCTGATCGGCGCCGCCCGGCGGCGTCTGCCCGTCCCGAGCCCGTGGCCCGCCTCGTTCAGCGCGACGCCGGAAACGGTCACGCTCACCGTGGCCACGCGCGACCTCGCGCCCGAGCGCGTCGCCGAGGTGTGGTTCTACCCCGCAAAATGGGGCGCCATCGAGCACGCGGCGCCGCAACGCGTGAGCCTCACGCCCAAGGGCATCACGCTCGAGGTGAAGCGCGGCCAGCTCGCCGAGGCGACGGCCGCGCCGATCGACGGCGTCCTGATCGTGACCGAACGGCTCGACGGCGGTGTGGCGCGTCAGGCGTTCGCGTTGCGAGCCGAGCCACGCTCCAGTGTGTCCGCGCTCGCGCTCGCCCACGCGATGGCGTTGGCGCTCGCCGGTGGCCTCGTGCTCAACCTGATGCCCTGTGTGCTGCCCGTCCTCTCGGTGAAGACGCTGACACTCGTCAATCACGCGGGCGGCCGCGCCGTCTTGCGCCGGCACGGCCTCGCCTATGCTTTCGGCGTGCTCGCCTCGTTCGCCGGCGTCGCCGGAGCGCTCCTCGCGCTGCGCGCCGGTGGCGAGCAGATCGGTTGGGGATTCCAGCTCCAGTCGCCGGTCGTCGTCACGCTGCTCGCCGACGTGCTCTTCACGGTCGCGCTCAGCCTCTCCGGCGTGTTCGTGGTGAGCGGGCGATTCGCCGGCGCTGGCCAGTCGCTGGCCGGCCGCGCTGGCTATGCGGGATCGTTCTTCACCGGCGCGCTCGCCACGGTGGCGGCGACACCGTGTACCGCGCCATTCATGGGCGCGGCGGTCGGCTACGCGGTCACGCAGCCGTGGCCGACGGCGCTGCTGATCTTCGAGGCGCTCGCGCTCGGCCTCGCCCTGCCCTTCCTCCTGCTCACGCTGATCCCGGCGTGGCGGCGATTCCTGCCCAGGCCCGGCCGGTGGATGGAGCGGCTGCAGCAGGCGCTCGCCTTTCCACTCTACGCGTCGGTGGCGTGGCTGCTGTGGGTCGTGAGCCAGCAGGCCGGATCGTCCGGTGTCGCCGCGGCGATGGCCGGCCTCGTCCTGATCGGCCTCGCCGCGTGGCTCTACCAGGTCTCGCGCGAAGCCCGGCCGTCCTGGCGGCGAATCGCAACGGCCGCGGTCGCCATGCTCGCGCTCGGTGCCGTCGTGCTCGGCCCGGTCACGAGTGGAGGGTCCTCGGCGCAACCGACGACGCGAGCCGACGGTTGGGAAGCGTTCAGCACCGCACGCCTGGCAGAGCTGCGCGCTGCGGGCCGACCGGTCTTCGTCAACGTCACGGCCGCGTGGTGCCTGACCTGCCTGGTCAACGAGCGGGTCGCGCTGCGATCACCCGCCGTCGCCGAGGCGCTCGCGCGCAAGAGCGTGGCCACGCTCAAGGCCGACTGGACGAAGCGCGATCCCGCCATCACGCGCGTGCTCGGGTCGTTCGGGCGCAACGGCGTGCCGCTCTACCTGCTCTATCCGGGTCGCGCCGCCGGTGAGCCCGAGGTGCTGCCGCAGATCCTCAGCGAGGGCGCCGTGATCGACGCGCTCGGTAAACTCTGATGGACCATTCGATGAACCACGACAAGGAGGAATCATGTCCGATCTGAGCCGCCGCGCATTCCTGGCCGGAACCAGTCTCGTCGTCGCCAAGAGCAGCCTCGCGATTCCGTCCGTCGCATGGAGCGCACCCAAGACGGGCGTGGCCGCCCCCGTGTTCACCGCCACGGACACGGGCGGCAAGGCCGTGAGCCTCGGCGATCAGCACGGCAAGATCGTCGTGCTGGAGTGGACGAATCACGACTGCCCGTACGTGCGGAAGCACTACGACACCGGCAACATGCAGGCGCTGCAGAAGGAGGCCACCGGGCACGGCGTCGTGTGGCTCACGATCATCTCCTCGGCGCCGGGCACGCAGGGCTACGTGAATCCGCGCGAGGCCGACGAGCTGACCACGACGCGCAAGGCCGCGCCCACCGCGGTGCTGCTCGATCCCACCGGCGTCGTGGGGAAGATGTACGGCGCCACCAACACGCCGCACATGTACGTGATCGACAAGGCCGGCACGCTGATGTACGCGGGCGCGATCGACGACCGGCCTACCACGCGCCGCGGCGACGTTCAGGGCGCGCACAATTACGTCCGCGAGGCATTGCAGGCGGTCGCCGCGGGCCAGCCGGTGAAGATGCCGGTCACGCGCGCGTACGGGTGCACGGTCAAGTACGCCTGACGATATCGGAGGGTATGCCGCCATGAGCGGACCGCTTCGCGTCGTTCACTACGTGAACCAGTTCTTCGGCGGGATCGGCGGAGAGGACCAGGCCCATGTCGGCGTGACGGCGAAGGCCGGCCCCGTCGGCCCGGGTCGCGCCCTCGAGACGGCACTGGGCGACGGCGCCCGCGTCGAGGCCACGCTGATCGGCGGGGACAACTTCGTCAGCGAGCGTGGCGAGGAAGCCGCGCGTGCGATCACCGCCGAGCTCGACCGGATCAAGCCCGACGTGCTCGTCGCGGGCCCGGCGTTCGGCTCGGGGCGCTACGGCCTCGCGTGCGCGCTCGCCTGCAAGGTCGCGCAGGGCCGAGGCATCGCGGCGATCACGGCGATGCATCCCGAGAATCCTGGCGCGTCGAGCGCACGGCGCGAGATCTACATCGTGCCGACCGGCGCGTCGACGACGTCCATGCCGGCGGCGCTCAACGCTCTGGCGCCACTGGTGCGACGCCTGGGCCGCGGTGAGACGCTCGGGCCGGCCGAGGTGGAGGGCTACATTCCGCGCGGCGTGCGCCGCGTCCACGACCGCGGGCGCCCGGGCTATCAGCGCGCGCTCGACATGCTGCTCGACAAGCTCCACGGCCGTCCGTACCGCTCGGAAGTCCCCTATGCCGCGCCGGAGCGCGTGCCTCCCGCACCGCCCATCGCCGATCTCTCGCGCGCCCGCATCGCCATGGTCACGACGGGCGGCCTCGTGCGGAAGGGCAACCCCGACAAGCAGGTTTCGGCGAACGCCGTGCGCTATCACCGCCACACGGTGTCCGAGCTCGAGTCGCTCTCGCCGGCGGACTGGGAGGCCTACCACGCCGGCTACTTCAACCACATCGTCAACAGCAACCCGAACTACATCCTGCCGCTCTCGTTCCTGCGCGATCTCGAGCGCCAGGGCCGCGTCGGTAAAGTGCACGAGCACATCTATGCGCTGCCCGGCGTGAGCACGCCGGTGGCGGTGTCCGCGGGCCACGGGCGCAGCATCGCCGCCGACCTCAAGGCGGGCGGCGTCGATGGCGCGCTGCTCGTCGCCACCTGAGGGACCTGCAATCGTTGCGGCGCAACGATCGCCAAGGAGATCGAGCGAGCCGGCATTCCGGTGGGGATGATCTCGGCCATCTACAACTTCGCGCTCACGACGGGCGCCAACCGCGTGATTCGCGGCGCGCGCATCGAGCACGTCTGCGGTGATCCCACGCTGAGCCCGGAGAAGGATTACGCGTTCGGCATGCGCATCGTGACCACCGCGCTCCAGACGCTGACCATCGCGGTGCCCGGACCGACGCTCTTCGATCCGATGGCGATCTAAAAACATGGGGGCCACGACATGGCCCCCAAGCCCCCACACGTTCGGCACGCCCCGGCAAAGCCGTGGCGCGCCTCTACAACCCTGGAGAGGAGCGGCGCATGCGTCTTGAGATGGGCACCTTCCCGGTGAGCGACGTCGTCTTCGGCCGGGCGACGCGGTACGACGCCGGTCGGCTCACGGTGGATCGCGACGCCGTGCTGGCCGCGGTGCGGCAGGATCAGCGGATCGCCAGCGCCGAGCTCGAGATCGCGCGGCCCGGCGAGTCCGTGAGGATCTGGCCGGTGCGCGACGTGATCGAGCCACGCATCAAGGTCGAAGGCCCGGGCGTCTGCTACCCGGGCATCTGCGGCCGCGACATCGCCACCGTGGGCGAAGGCCGCACGCATCGCCTCGCCGGCATGGGCGTCGTCGAAGTCTCGAGCGTCAACTGGCACGACGCCGGCGGCGATTACGTCGAGACCTACCTCGACATGTCGGGCCACTACGGCCAGATGTATCCCTACCAGAAGCTCGTGAACCTCTGTCTGGTGGTCGAGCCAGACGCGACCCTGAACGAAGAGGTCAAGAACTGGTGCGTGCATTCGCCGCAGGCCATGTCGGGTTCTCCCACGGCATTCTGCACGGCGACCTACGGCCTCACACAGCTCACGCCGCCGTGGTATCTCCATCCGAACGAGATCCTGGACGGCGCGCTCACCGGGCCCTATCGCACGGCGTTCGCGATGTCCTGGACGGTGGCGAACAATCCGCTCTTCCTCGACCTCTATCGCCGCCACGGGCGAGACTGGAATTTCCTCGGCGTGATCTCGCTCCGCACGGAATGGACGACGCAGACCGAGAAGCAGCTCATGGCCAACCAGACGGCCAAGCTCGCCCGGCAGCTCGGCGCGCAGGGCGCGGTGGTGACGTGGGACGCCGGCGGCAACGAATTCATCGAGGTGGTGCGCAGCATCCAGGCGTGCGAGCGGCTCGGCATCAAGACCGTGTTCCTCACCAGCGAGGACGACGCGACGGAGGGCGCACCGACCATGCTCGAGCCCCTGCCCGAAGCCGACGCGATCGTGAGCACGAGCTTCTTCAAGAACGTCACGCTCGCCGTGCCCAACGCGCCAGCCGTCGCGCGCGTGATCGGTCTTCCCAGGAAGGCCGTGCTCCGCGGCTCGACGGTCGGCCTGCACGCGGGCGCGGACGGTATGCTCGCGACGTCAGGCGAGCTGCCGCCGCCCTGGCGCTACGACGACCACTACGGGTTCGGACGCTTGAGCTGCGTCGAGTAGACGCGCCGAGCTGCGAGCGCCGGCGAGTCGAGCGTCTGACCGCCGGCGATCGAGCGACTCTAGCCGCCGGCGATCTGGGGGAGAAGGAACACGTCGCTGTCGGGGCCGATCGGCTCGAAGAGAGCGTCCTGGTAGATCTGGCCATCGATGGCCACGGCGACGCCGTCCTCGAGGTGGCGCGCGAGCGCCGGGTGCAGCTCGGTCAACTGCTGGAAGAGCTGTTTGACGGACGTCGCCGAGAGCTGGAACTCGGCGACGCCCCCCGTGATCTGCGCGAGATTACCGACCAGGACTACCCGCGGCATCAAGAACGTGGGGGCCCCGAAATGGCCCCCACACCCCCCGCGCTCGTCGCGCCCCGGGGAACCCGGGACGCTCCTCGATATCGCGTCACGGTTCAGACCTTGCCGGCGAGACCCCGCTCCTTCAGAGCCTTGAGCACCTTGGGTGGCGACATCGGCAGCTCGGTGAAGCGGATGCCGGTGGCGTTCTCCATCGCGTTGGCGATGGCGCCGAGCGGTGGAACGATGGGCGTCTCGCCGACGCCACGCACGCCGTACGGATGGCGCGGGTTCGCGACCTCGACGAGGATCGCGTCGATCATCGGCACGTCGGACGCGACGGGCATCCGATAGTCGAGGAACCCCGCGTTCTGTAGCTTGCCGTCGGCACCGTAGATGTACTCCTCGTTGAGCGCCCAGCCGATGCCCTGCACGGCCCCGCCCTGGAACTGTCCCTCGACGTAGGCCGGGTGCAGCGCCCGACCGGCGTCCTGGGCGACCGTGTAGCGCAGGATCGTCACGCGTCCGGTCTCGGGATCGACCTCGAGATCGACGAGATGCGTGCCTATGCTCGGTCCGGCGCCTTGCGCGTTGATTCGCCCCACGCCGCCGATGGGACCACCGGTCTTGCCGGCGACTTTCGCGAAGTCGGCGATCGACATCGGCTTGAACTTCTCGGCGAGCGCGCCGAGCGGCTTCACGTGGCCCTGCTCGAACACGACCTGGTCGGGCTTGGCCTCCCACAGCTTGCACGCCCGCGCGCAGAGATCGGTCTTGATCTGCTTCGCCGCCTCCACGATCGCCATCGAGCCCGAGAAGGCCGAGCGGCTGCCGCCGGTGAGGAAGTTGAAGCCGAGCGATCCGGTGTCGCCGATGATCGGCCGCACCTTCTCGTACGGGACACCGAGCTCGTCCGCGGCCACCGCGGCGAGCGAGGCGCGCAAACCGCCGATGTCGGGCGTGCCGGCCATCAGCGACACGGTCCCGTCCTCGTTCACCGTGAGCGACGCGCAGGTCTCGCCGCCGATGTTGAACCAGAAGCCCGAGGCCACGCCGCGGCCCTGCCACTTGCGGAGCGGCGTGTTCCAGTGCTCGGTCTTCTTGATCGAGTTGAGCGTCTCCTCCATGCCGATCGGACCGAACTTCGGGCCGTACGCCGCCTTCGTGCCCTCGCGCGCGGCGTTCATCATCCGAAGCTCGATCGGGTCGAGGCCGAGCTTCTTGGCGATCTCGTCCACCACGCTCTCGACGGCGAACTCCGAGATCGGCGCTCCCGGCGCACGGTACGCCGCCACCTTGGGCCGGTTGGAGACGACGTCGTAGCCGATGACCTTCACGTTCGCGATGTCGTACGGCGCGTACGCGCACATGACGCCGGGCTGCACGGGCGAGCCCTGGAAGGCACCGGCCTGGTACTTCAGCTCGGCGAAGCCGGCGACGAACTTGCCGTCGTTGGTCGCGCCCATCTTCACGCGGACGGTGGCGCCGGAGGTCGGGCCCGAGGCCTTGAAGACTTCTTCGCGCGACATGACCATCTTCACGGGACGCTTGGCCTTGCGCGAGAGCGCCAGGGTGAGCGGCTCGAGATAGACGACCGTCTTGCCGCCGAATCCGCCGCCGATCTCCGTGGCCGTGACGCGGATCTTGCCGATGTCCATGCCGAGCAGCTTGGCGCAGTGAGCGCGCACGATGAAGTGGCCCTGGGTCGTGCACCATAGCTCGGCCACCCCGTCCTCGGAGACACTGCCCACCGCCGCGTGGGGCTCGATGTACCCCTGGTGCACCGGCGCGGTCTTGAACTCGCGCTCGACGATCACGTCGGCCTTCTTGAAGCCGGCGTCGATGTCGCCCAGCGTGATCTCGACGCGCTTGGCGACGTTGGACGGCTTGTCGGGCTTGGGCTCGACGCCCGCGGTGAAGAGATCGTCGTGCAGGAGCGGCGCGTCGGGGCGCATGGCCTCGACCACGTCGATCACGTGCGGCAGCACCTCGTACTTCACGTCGATGAGCTTCAGCGCGCGCCGGGCGATGGCGGTGCTGGTGGCGGCCACCGCGGCCACCGCGTGGCCCTCGTACAACGCCTTCTCGCGGGCCATCACGTTCCGCACGACGTCCTTGTAGTTCATCATCATCTCGCCGGCCGGGACGAACTCCGACGGCTGATCGGCGAAATCGTCGCGCGTGACGATCGCCTTGACCCCCGGGAGCGCCGCGGCCTTCGAGACATCGATCGAGACGATGCGTGCGTGAGCGTGCGGGCTGCGCAGCACGCGCCCGATGAGCTGGCCGGGCAGGTCGAAGTCGGCCCCGAAGCGGGCGCGGCCCGTCACCTTGTCGACGCCGTCAGGCCGGATCGTGCGCGTGCCGATGTACTGGGAATGCCCGTTCGTCGTCTCGGCCATCGTTAACCCTTTCTCATCGTCGCGGCGGCGTCCAGCACCGCGCTGACGATCTTGTCGTATCCGGTGCACCGGCAGAGGTTGCCGGCCAGCCAGTAGCGGACCTCGGTCTCGGTCGGATCGAGCTTCCTCTCGAGCAGGGCCTTGCCGGCCACGAGAAATCCCGGCGTGCAGATGCCGCACTGGAGCGCGGCGTGCTCGAGAAAGCGCTGCTGCAACGGATGGAGGGTCTCGCCCTTGGCCATGCCCTCGATCGTCTCGATCCGTCGGCCCCCGACCTCGCAGCCCAGCACGAGGCACGAGCACACGAGCCGGCCGTCCAGCGTGACGCTACAGGCGCCACAGTCGCCGGACGAGCAGCCTTCCTTGCTGCCGGTCAGGTGCAAGGTGTCGCGGAGCACGTCCAGCAGCGTTTCTTCCGTCTCGCAGAGGAACTCGACCTGGTCGCCGTTGACCGTCGCTTCGATATGGTGTTTGGCCATCAGTTCGTCCTCGCCCGGTCCAGCGCGATCATGGCAGCCCGGCGAGTCAACACGCCGGCAACGTCGATGCGGAACTCGACCGTTCCTCGCTTGTCGTCGATCGGGCGGCACGCGGCCCGCGCCGCCGCCTCGAGCCTGTCTTGCGCTGCTCGATCGAGTCGGCTCCCGATGATGGCCTGCGCGGCCTCCGGGACCAGTAGCACGCGCGCAGCCACGGCGCCCAGCGACACGCGCGCGTCGGTGACCGTGCCCGCGCCATCGACCGTCAAGCTCACGCCGGCGCCCACGACGGCGATGTCCATCTCCGTGCGCGGGATGAAGCGCAGGTACGCATCGCTGGAGCGCGGCGGGCGCGGCGGCAGCAGGAAGGAGACGACGATCTCCCCCTTGCGGAGGGCGAGCTTGCGCGGCCCGAGCATCACGTCCTCGACCGGAAGATCACGCTTGCCCTCCGGCCCGGCCAGCGTTGCGACGGCACCGGCGGCGATGAGGGCGGGCACGCTGTCGGCCGCTGGCGAACCGTTGCAGAGGTTGCCGCCGAGCGTGGCACGCCCCTGCACCTGGGTCGAGCCGATGAGGTTTGCGGCCTCGACCACGCCTGGCCACACCTGCTTCAACCGCGGGTGCTCTTTGAGCTCGGCGCCCGTCACCGCCGCGCCGATCCGCCAGCCACCCTTTTCTTCCGTGATCGCGCGCGTTTCGGGAATTCGCTTGATGTCGACGATCAGATCGGGATCGACGACGTCGGCGCGCATCTGGACCAGGAGATCGGTGCCTCCGGCCAGGACCCGCGTCTCGCCCGTCGCTCCCGCAAGCAGGGTCACCGCTCCCTGCAGTGTCTCTGGTGCCTCGTAGCGCATGAGGGCCTCGTCCTCCGTCAGGTAGGGCTTTCTATATCCGCGGAATCATGACGGCCGGGCGACCTTCTGTCAACCGATCGAGTTTCATCCGTTCGTCGAGAAACGAGGCCGCGGCCAGCTCATCGCCGATCTGCTACTGTAGCCGCCGCTCGAAGAGCGCCGACGACGACACGCGACCAAAGGAGATGCCAATGTCGATCCGACTCGTGGTGACGATCACCGCAACACCTGGCAAGGGCTCGGAGCTGGCGCAGGCGTACAAGGCCCGCTGCGCCGACGCGCGGAAAGAGCCCGGCTGCGAGCAGTTCGAGATCTTCCAGGGTGTCGCCGATCCCGACCGGCTCACGCTGCTCGAGCGCTGGACGGACAAGGCCGCCCTCGACACGCACGCGAAGCTGAACAGCACGCGGCCGCCGCTCCGGCCGGAGCTCCGCGTCGGCAACGGCGAGCGCGAGGACTACGAATACAACCGGACGCGGTAGGGACCGGGCCGAGGAGAACGGCCATGCCGGATGACATCGTGTTCGATGGCGGCTCGGAGGCCGATCGCCGCGAGATCATGAACGCGCTCGACGCGTACCTCTCCGCGAACGCCGCGTACGACTGGCAGCGGCTTGCCCAGATCTGGAGTCACGACCCGACCAACGTCTTCTTCAACATGAACGGGCACACGTACGTCGGCCTGGCGCACTGGACGAGGTTGTGGAAGTACTACCGCGAGCGCGTCGATACGGGGTGGTGGGAGCCGTACGACATCAAGGTGCTCGTCCGGACCGACATGGCGCTGGTCACGTGCCACCGGAGGACGGCCCGCCGGTGGAAGGGACCCGAATCGGAGCGCCTGACCTACGACGCAGACCGCCCGTCCTTCATCTCCCGATCGACCATGGTGATGGTCAAGGAGCCCGGTGGCTGGAAGACCGTCCACGCGCATTTCTCTCAGGCGAGCCGGGAGCCGCGCCCCGGTGACATCTGAGCCATGGGAGGTCCATGAGCGCGCGCCCGCGCATCGCCCTCCGTGTTCACGGAGGACTTCCGGCCAGGGAATGCGCGGCGCAGGCCCGTGCGGCGGAGGAGGCCGGGTTCTCCACGGTGTGGTTCGCTGAGAATGCCTTCGGGCGCGGGGCGATGTCCGGCCTCGCCGCGAGCGCGCTGGCGACGAGGACGATCCGTCTCGGCGTCGGCGTCTTCAATCCATTCAACCGGCATCCGACGCTGATCGCCATGGAGATGGCGGCGCTCGACGAGCTGTCCGACGGGCGCGCGGTGCTAGGCATCGGCTCGGGAATCCGGCTCGCGCAGATCGGCATGGCAGCGCCGAGACGGATCGCGGCGGTGCGAGATGCGATCCACATCGTCTCCCGATTGCTACGCGGTGAGACCGTCGAGTACGACGGGCCGGTGTTCTCGGCGCGCGGCGTTCGACTCGAGTGTCCTCTCCGGCGAGCCGCAGTGCCGATCCTCATGGCGGCGATGGGTGATCAGGCCCTCGATCTCTGCGGCCAGATCGCCGACGGCCTCATGATCTCGAACCTGTCGCCGCCGGCGTTCACTCGCCGCGCAGTCGGCGTCGTCGCTCGGGGAGCGGCGGCGGCCGGACGACCGATGCCGGCCGAGGTCGTGCAGTACGTGACCGGCGCCATCGACGACGATCGCCACGAGGCGCGCCGGCGCGCGAAGGCCGTCGTGGGCGCGATGCTCGTCGCGTATTGCCACGACGGCCGTGCGTCGGCCGCGACGCAATCGGCGGTCCGTGACTACAACGGCCTCGCGCGAGAAGAGTTCGAGACGCTCGTCCGACGCCTGGCGATGGGCGAAAGCGCGGCCGGTGTCATCGACGACACCGTGCTGGACCGCTACGCCGTCGCCGGCACCGCGAGCGAATGCCTGGAACGATGCGAGGCGTACGGTGACGCCGGCGCAACCGAGCTGGGGCTCTCGTTCGCGGGCGATCAACCCCTGCGCGACATCGCGCGCTTCGGTCGGGCGTACCATGGGCAACCAGGCCGAGCTTTCGAGACGTAAGATATTGTGTGCGTGACGAGCGCCGCCCACCACGGCCGAGAGGATGATCATGGACAACGTCGTGTTCGACCACGAGCCGCCGGCCACCTTGACGACGATGGTCGTTGCGTTTGGGGGATGGATCGATGCCGGCCGCGCGGCAACGGGCGCCCTGCGCCACCTGGTCCGCGACCTCCCGGCCGAGCGGTTGGCCCGCATGGATCCCGAGGAGTTCTTCGTGTTCACCCAGGAACGACCCGAGGTGCGGTTGAGGGACGATGGGGACCGGGACGTCCACTGGCCAAAGAGCGAGTTCTTTGCGTGGTCACCAGGAGAGGGCCGGGACGGCCTGCTCCTGTTTTGCGGCCCGGAGCCCCATCAGAAGTGGCGCACCTACACGAAGGCGTTCCTCGACGTGGCCGAGCGCTGTGGGGTGAAGCGGATCGTCTCGTTGGGAGCGCTTCTCGCGGGCGCTCCTCATACGCGGCCCGTACGTGTCACGGCCCGCTGCACCGACCCCGCCTCACGGTCGCTGCTCGAAGCCTGGGGCATCTATCGTCGTCCGACCTACGAAGGCCCGACCGGTATTTCCTCGGTCGTCCTGGAGGCTGCGGAGCGACGGGGCATACAGCATGTCGGCTTCATGGGGCAAGCGCCGCACTATCTGCAAGATTCCGAGAACCCGGCGGCGATCCAGAGCCTGGTGAGCTATACAGCCCGCCTGCTCCACTTGAGCCCGGACATGTCCCACTTCGCCGAGGCCATCCAAGACTTCCGCACCCAATGTGACAAGGCGGTGGCTCGTGACCGCGCCACGCGGGAGCACGTCCGGAAGCTGGAGCAGGAATACGATGCGGAGGTTGGCGAGGAGAGGCCACCGCTACCTGGCGGAGAGCTCGACTCGGAAAAGCTGATGCAAGAGCTCGAGGAGTTCCTGCGCAAGCAGCGGGAAGGCGGTACGGAAGGCCGCTAGGACGGCAGGATCACCGCCTTGCCCGTCGTCTGCGTGTCGAAGAGCTTGTAGGCGTCCTCCGCCTGCTCGAGCTTCCAGCGGTGCGTGAAGAGCTTCTCCACGTCCACGTTCCGGTCGGCGACGAACTCCGCGCACTCGGCCTGGCCTTGCCTGGAAAACGTCCAGGACCCCACCAGCGTGACCTGTCGGCGCAGCAGATCCGGGCTCACGTCCAGCGTCACCTGGCCGCGCTCGCCGACGAAGCAGCAGGTGCCCCACGAGCGCACCGCGCGCACCGCCGCGGCGCGCGCGTCCGGCGCCGATGAGGCGTCCAGTGTCTTGTGCGCGCCCTCACCGTGCGTGAGTTCGCGGATCGCCGCCACCACGTCGCCCGACCTGGGGTCGATCACCTCGTGCGCGCCGAACGCCTGGGCGAGCTTGCGCCGCTCGGGCGCGACGTCGATGGCGATGACGCGGGCGCCCATGACGACGGCGAACTGCGTCGTCGACAGGCCCACCGGGCCCTGGCCGAAGATGGCGATCGTCTCGCCGCCCTGCAGATTGATCCGCTTCAGAGCACCCCAGGCCGTGCCGGTACCACACGAGATCGCCGCGCCCGTCACGAAGGAGAGCGAGTCCGGCAGCGGCACCAGCGTCGACACCGGCACCTTCATGTACCTGGCGTGTCCGCCGTGACCGCCCGAGCCATACACCACCGTTCCCTCGAGGCACATCTGAGTCCAGCCCGCGCGGCAGTGCTTGCAGTTGCCACAGCCGTCGTAGTGGTGGTCCATCACGCGCTGGCCGACGCGCGCTTCCTTCTCGGTGACACCGGCGCCCACCGCGGCGACGACACCGCAGGGCTCGTGGCCGGCGATCATCCCGGCCTGCCGCTTGATGCCGCCGGTCACGGTCCCGGGCGCGTGAGCCGGGGCGCGATAGTTGTGCAAGTCGCTGCCGCACATGCCTGACGCTTTGATCTCGAGGATCACGTCCCGGGGACCCGGGGTCGGATCGGGGAACTCTCTCAGCTCCAGCTTTCGATCTCCGAGAAACACGACGCCTTTCATGGCTTCCTCCGGTGCACTATCCTACCCCCTCACCACGATCTCAGGAGGACCGCGATGACGGTGTATGAGATGCGGACGTACACGCTTCACGTCGGAAAGATGGGCGAGGCCGTCAAGCTGTATACCGAGCTCGGCTACCCGGCGCTCGAAAAGGGCGGCCAGGCCAAGAAGCTGATCGGCTACTTCCAGGCCGACACGGGCATGATCAATCAGCTCGTCCACCTCTGGAAGTTCGACGACGACGCCGATCGTCGTGCGCACTGGGCGTCGGTCTTCGCCAACAAGGACTTCGTCGAGGGTTTCGCCGCGAAATTCCGTCCGCTGGTCGCGTCGCAGGAGGTCAAGCTGCTGACCGCGGCCCCGTGGGGACCGCATCCCTGAAAGCCTGATTCCTGGGAGAGCAGTGACCGCGCGCTGATTACCGGCGTGCGACGAGCACGCTGATGGGATAGAGACAGTAATAGTCGGGGTCGTCCAGGAGGAAGGTCGCCGACTCCGCCTCGCAGAGAGCGGAGCGTCGCGTCCAGTCATCGGGGTCCAGGCGATCGCGCAGGCGCGGGCCCCAGTTGCGCTCGAAGACGACGCGCTGGATGTAATCGCGCGCAGCGTGAGGCAGCGGTGCCCGGCGCTCCAGCAGGTACGTCCGGAAGCCCTCCACGGACAGTCCGGCCGCACGGAGCGACGCGAGGGTGCGCTGGCGGCGCTCCTCGAAGGAGAACTCACCGCCCTCGTGGCGGCTCCAGTCCATCTCGGCCTGGCGCAGGCGACGCTCGAGGGCGGGATGGCCGGGCAGGAAAACTCCATGCAGGAGCTGGGACTCCTTCACGACGATCCGGCCACCGGGGCGAACGACGCGCGCAAACTCGCCCAGCGCCCGGCCCGTCTCCTGGATGTGGTGTAAGACGTCGCCGCACCAGACCCAGTCGAACGTCGCGTCGGGCGCGTCGAGCTTGGTGGCGTCGCCCTCCCGGAACTCGAGACGCGAGGCGAGGGACCCGTGGCCGACCAGCGCGCGCGCCGCTTGCACGCGCTCTGTCGATGGCTCGATGCCCACCACGCGTCCTCGTGGCCCGATGGCCTCAGCGAGCCAGAGAGCGAAGAGCCCGACGCCGCAGCCGACGTCAAGGCCGCGCGAGCCCTCGGGCAAGTCGAGGTCGGCGATGAGGATGCGCGCCTCGGGCTCCTGGAAGAGGTTCATGCGCTCGAGCGACTTCGTGAAGGGTTCGGTCTCGGGCTGGGTCATCAGGGTTCCCCCGTCCTGGCCGCGGCCTCGGCGAGCAGCGTGTACTTGGCCAGCGTGCGCTCGGCGAGCGCGGTGGGCCAGTGGTGATCGTCCACGATTCTCAGGAACTCGTCGAGGACTCGGGCGAAGTGTGTCTCGTGGCCCCCGTCGAGCGGGGGCGGCACGGTCACCTCGTACGTGTCCGGGCCGGCGGGCACGACCTCGACGCCGGGGATCTCCGCCTGCCACGCCTTGACCGTGTCGAGCAGCACGCCCGCGACTCCGGCGGCATCGGTGCGGGGCTCGAGGAACACTCTGCGGCGATGGCCCGTGCGGGCGCTCTGCTCCAGGCGGATGTCGGCGCGAGTTCCGTGAGCGACGCTGTGGGAGGCGTCTCCCTCACCCGGCAACGGCGAGAGGTTCCAGCGCGTCGCGGCGCTCGCGGTGATGCGACCGATTCGGTACACGAGCTCGGCGTTGCATCGATAGCTCAACGCGTCGCCGTCGACAAAGGGCTCGAGCTCCCGCGGGAACCCCGCCTCTCCGGTGATCCGCCGGAACGCCTCCGCGG
>WNGG01007051.1_pt1 | contig 26787 bp, 19 predicted proteins | sample 5400661 | NCBI WGS metagenome assembly WNGG01 (sample SAMN13153372, study PRJNA577476) | soil metagenome | isolation source: 100 cm soil or saprolite under Garry oak tree replicate 1 | place: USA:California | collected 2016-06-15
CCTTGCGACTACCGCTAGCACTGCTCCCTTCATCGGTCTATTCGGCACTGTGTGGGGGATCATGACCGCTTTCCAGGGTCTCAGTACGGTCCAATCGTCGAGCCTGCAGGCCGTCGCACCGGGGATCGCCGAAGCTTTGGTCGCTACTGCGGTCGGGCTGGCAGCCGCCATTCCGGCGGTGATGGCCTACAATCACTTCAGACGCCGAGTGCGGCTGCTGGTGGCGGACCTGGACCACTTTGCTGCCGAGTTTCTCCATATCGCGCGCCGTCACCTTCTCTAGCTCACCGCCGTGTGCCCTTTTGCGAGGTACGTTATGGCTTTTGATGACCAGGACGAGGACAGCATTGCCCAGATTAACATCACCCCGCTGGTTGATGTCATGCTCGTGCTGTTGGTGATTTTCATGGTCACCGCGCCCATGCTGCAGCAAGGGATTGGCGTTGAGCTGCCCAAGGTTGCAGCCAAGCCGCTGAACGCTGAGGTCGAGCAACTCGCAGTCGTCATCTTCCGCACTGGGAGAGTGCAACTCAACGACACTCCATTCAGCATTGATGAACTCAGCCAGAAACTGGCCGTCATTGCCCAGTCACAACCTGATTGTAAGGTCGCTCTGCGGGCTGACAAAAACGTGCCCTACGGCCAGCTCGCCGAGGTGATGGCCGCGATCCGTAACGCCGGGGTGAAGAAGATCGGGATGGTGACCGAGCCCCTCAAAGAGGAGCGATGAAAGCGCGCAAATGGTGACACGGCCCACGCAGAAACGACTCACAAGGAAGGAGCGGAAAGAAGAGGAACCCCGGTTGTTTATCTTTTGTTGGGAACCGCCACCTGCACGGGTTCTAACCCTTTCGCCGCCAGTACTTCATTCAACAGGGTGAGGTCGTAGATGCCGTCGAGGTTTTTGTCGCGCAGAAACCCCAGCGTATAGGCGTCATCAGCAGACTTTTGCAGGGAACTTCCTACCGGATCAGAGGTTACCTCTAGACGGCTAAAAGCGTCATTGAGCACGTCGGGGGCAAGAGCTTTGCTGGTCAGCGCTGCGATCCCCTCGTTCAAGATTGTTTTCGCCTCTGCCAGGTGCGCATTAATCCACTGGGTCGTCTCAATATGGGCGTCCAGCCATCTTCTGACAAGCTCTGGATGATCGGTGAGGAAGGCAGTGCTGGCGATAACCTGCGCGGTGATAAACCTCCCTCCAGGCCACCGCTCACGCTCGTCAAGGAACAAGCGGCCGTCTGCCTCCTTGAGCAGCCGGGCTCCCCAGGGCTCGGGAACCCATGCGCCGTCGATTTCTTTCTTAAGAAAGAGAGTCAAGATGTCGGGATTGGCCAGGGGAATCACTTCAACCGTGCCCCCTTTCTCCTTGAGGGCTAACCCGTTCTCCTGTAGATAGGAGCGCAGTGCCACATCCTGAGTATTGCCAATTTGGGGTGAAGCGATCTTTTTCCCCGCCAGATCCTCAACTTTTTCAATGCCTGCCTCCTTGCATACGACGAACACCGCACCACCACTGGTCGCACCGGCGATAATCCGTAACGCCTTCCGCCGTGACTTGATGAACCCATTGATGGCGGGATTGGGGCCGATATAGCCCAGGTCTATCTCCCCAGCAAAGAGCGCCTCGATCTCGGAGGGGCCAGCGTTAAAGAGACGAGTTGTGATCTTGACTGCGGGCCCGAGCGCAGTCTGGAAAAAGCCCTTTCTGAGACCCACGATGGGCTGAGCGTGGGTGATGTTGGGGAAATAGCCAATGCGTATGCCCTGTTCAGCCGCTGCCGGTCTCGCCACACTGAGCACCTGAACAAAAAGGAGTAAGGCCGTTCCTCCACCTTTCATCGTCCTCCTCCAGCTTCTCTACTTTTCAACGTGCGCCACCGAGCCCCCAGCGACGTCGTACCGCCTTTTCCATCTGCCCGAAGACCAGCGTGTCGAAGGTGAGACCGATCAGCACGATGACGATCATGACCGCCACGACCATGCTCGAGTCGTTGAGATCCCGCCCGACGGTGAGGAGTTGCCCGATGCCGGCGCTGACGAAGAGCAATTCCCCCGCCATTAACGAGCGCCAGGCGAAGGACCAGCCCAGCTTCATGCCCGAGACAATAGCCGGCAGAGCTGAGGGGAGAATCACCCAGAGGTAGAGCCGTATGCCTTTGACCCCCATCGTCTTGCCGGCTTGGATCAGCAGGGGCGGGGTGTTTTTCACCCCATCGTCCGTAGCGATCGTGATAGAGAGCAGCGCACCCATGACCACAACAAAAAGAATGGCCGCCTCACTCAATCCGAACCAGAGGATAGCAAAAGGGAGCCAACAGATGCTGGGAATAGTTTGCAGGCCGAGAATGAGTGAGCCGAGGGTGTCTTCCAAGATCTTGAACCTGCCGATCATACACCCGAGGGTGACCCCTGCCACCAGAGAGATGACATAGCCAACGGCTATCCGTTTGAGACTCACCGCCGCGCCCACCAAGAAGGATCCATCGGTCACCCCTCGCCACAAGGTGGCGGCTACTTCTTCAGGAGAGGGCATCAGGAACCCTTCATAGAAGCCGAAGCGAAACACGGCATCCCACACCGCCAGGAGGAATACCAAGAAGATCAGGCGGCGCATGTAGCCTTTGGCCCACCACTTCTTATGCGGTTCCACTCTGTCCATTGCTCACAGCTCCTCCGACTCCAGGTACCCCAGTTCTTCCAGACTCTTACGCACCCGCTCCCACCTGTCCCCGTCCTGCTCGTCTTCGTCCAGCCCCAGCTCTGCTCTCTCGGTCTGCCTCACCTCCTCACGCAGATCCGCAAGGATGCGCCGCGCAATCTCCGCTAGAGCAGGATCCTGTTTCTGGCGGGGACGTGGATGAGGGATGGTGACCTGCCTTTTGATGCGGCCCGGATGAGCGGTAAAGATCACGACCCGGTCTGCCAAATAGACCGCTTCAGTGACATTGTGGGTCACAAAGAGAATTGTTTGCCCGGTCGCTTCCCAGATGCTCTGCAGATCCTCGTGCAGCCGATCACGGGTCTGCGCGTCGAGAGCGGCAAACGGCTCATCCATGAGCAGCACTTTCGGCTTCATGGCAAGGGCACGGGCAATGGCCACCCGTTGCTTCATGCCCCCAGACAGCTCATGAGGAAGCGCCTGCTCAAAGTGAGAGAGGTGGACGATACGGAGGAACGCCCGGGCGAGTTCCCGTCTCTTTTCTTTGGCCAGCCCTTGAGCCCAGAGACCAAACTCCACGTTCTGGATCACAGTCAGCCAGGGAAAGAGAGCGGCTTCTTGAAAGACCACGAGCCGGTCTGGACCAGGTTCGACAATGGCTCCTCCGCCGAGGAGCACCTGTCCAGCAGAGGGTGACTCTAGACCGGCGATGATGTTCAGTAACGTGCTCTTGCCGCAGCCCGAGGGTCCCACCAGACAAACAAACTCTCCCTGCCCGATCTCCAGGTTAACTTCCGCCAAGGCCACGACAGCCCTGGATCCGCCATCAACCAGGAATCGTTTTCCTACCTGCTGCACGCGCAGGAAGGGAGTTGTCTGTACCATTAGCCCTCCGGGGAGCCTGCCCAGGGAGAAAGGGCAACTTTCTTCTTGCCCACGCCAATCTCCCGTTCTCACAAGGGACAAGAACGTTATCGGCGAACCCATACTTTGATTGAGCGCGCTTCGCAGACTCTTTTGGGAGTGTTTTACGCTCTTATGGGAGTGTAATCAACTCCTACTCTATAGGGAAATTTTTCTGGGGCGGCCGGCCTTGCTCTTGACGAGGGAGATGGTTTTCTGCCATATAAGCGTTTCATTCCTGATACCATGGGGGAGAAGTTGCATATGAATGAATTAAGGACCGACGTAGACCTAACCGAGAACGAGCGCTCACTCATCATCAACCTGCTGGAAGAAGGAATTCCCGAGCTGCAGGAAGAAATTCGCCACACTGATAACTGGCACTACCGTGAAGATCTGAAAGAGAGAAAAAAGACCTCTCTTGCGCTTCTGGCGAAGCTAAGACACGGTCTTGGTCTCTAGCAGCTCGCTAAAAAGTCTCAGTCTGTGCTTTGACAAGCCAGTCCCGAGCCAAGCTGAAGGGATCTCAGCACGAATGGTTGCCACCGAACAAGATCTGCACCTTGACCTGGTCACCTTGAGCCCTGCGACTTCGCTCAGGACAGGCTTGTCGCAGAGTGACCGCTCTTCTGCGGCCTCCTAGCCCGTTTTCGCGCTAAATCAAACCCACGGTACTGACACACTGGTGTAGGGGCGATCCTTGTGATCGCCCCCTGGGCAGCACCCCTAAAGTAGGGCGAATACAAGATTCGCCCCTACAGGGGACCACCTCATCTGCCTGTGCCAATCTTATGTGGTTTGATTTAGCAGGGTGCTGAAAACAGCCGGTCATGCTTCGACTTCGCCCGTAGGGCTACGCTCAGCACGAACACACAGGTCAGGCGGGGATCTCTTGTCAGCCGACCTGTTCGGCAGCTTGACGGAGGTTCAGCACACAGGCAAGGAAACAGAAGACTTCCTCAGGATTTTTGAGATAATAACGTGCAGCAGTACGCCGTGGTGGATCGGCCACCAGGATCGTGAGCCCCAGGCCTTCCAGCGCCTGGAACGCGTCCTCGTCAGTCGTGTCGTCTCCCAGGTAGAGAGGTAGCGTCGCGGTGTTCTCCTGCGCAAGTAGGAACCGCACTGCTTTGCCCTTGTTCGCACCTACCGGGCGCACCTCGACTACTTTCTTGCCGCGGATCACTTCCAGCGCGACTCCTTTTCTCTGGTACTTCTGGACCACCGAGAGAAACTGCGCCACCACCTGCTCTTCTCCTTCCGGTTGAGCCAAGCGGTAGTGAAGCGCTAGCGTAAGCTGTTTGTCTTCTAACAGGACCCCTGGGTGGCCTGTGACAATGGATTCGACGTCGCGCCGCAGACGCGCCATGACCGTGGTAGACGCACCCGCAGGGATGGGCCGTCGAGTCTCACCGGTCGCGGTACGCATCTCGAGCCCGTGGGTACCAACGTGCGAAATCCCCTGAACGGGCAGGAGCGCACACAGTTCGGCAAGCAGCCGACCGCTCACTACAGCCACCTTGACCCGCGGGGTCTGCGCAAGCTGCGAGAGGAGAACAAGGAGGGCCGGGGTAGGGCGAGCCTCCTCCGGGCGCGGAGCGATCGGCACCAGGGTGCCGTCATAGTCGAGCGCAAGAAAAAGCTGGGGTGCAGTTCTGCACCGGGCCTCGATGTCCGGGGTGGAAAACACGTGTTGGGGCAGCAAGAGAGAAAGGGCTGAGCGAAAGTCGCGCATCACCGCACGGGCACCATTCCACGAGACCTGCTTTCTACTCGGGTTCCCGCCAGGGTGGTCAGGACCTTTCCTGCCCAGCGATAGATGTTGTTCCTTTCCACGATGTCCCGTAAGGCGCGCATACGGTTCGCCCGCTCCTCTTCGCCCATCTCCAGGGCTGCGGCTAGGACATCGGCAAAGGTCTCAGTGTCATACGGGTTGATCTGTAGCGCCTGGCCTAGCTCTCGCGCCGCGCCGGTAAAGCGGCTTAACACCAGCACGCCGTTCCCGTCGTTTTTGGCAGTGAGATACTCCTTGGCAATCAGGTTCATGCCGTCGTGCAACGCGCTCACCACGCAGACCTCGGCCAGACGATACAAGGCCAGAACCTGTGGTAGAGGCAGATACTGGCGCAGCAACAGGATCGGCGTCCAGTCGTCGCTCCCGTGTCGCCAGTTGATCTCTTCCACCAGGCTGGTGATCTCGTTGCTGAGTTCTTTGTAACGTTTAATATGTACCCGGCTTTCAGGCCCAGCCTGGACGAACACCACTCGCTGGCGGTGCGCAGGGTACTTGGTGAAGAGCCGATCCACGGCTCTGAGGCGCTCGGGGATGCCCTTGGTGTAGTCAAGGCGATCAAGACCTAGACAGATCCGCCGGTCCTGCAGCTTGTGCGTGGCCTGTAGCCGGCGGGCCGCATCTTTCACCTCCGCGCTCTCGGCCTGGAGCGACAGCCCGGCAAAGTCCGTGCTGATGGGAAACGGCCGCACCAGGGTCTCAATGCCGTGGTGGTGAAAGACCGACGAGCGCTCACGGTCTACCCGGATTTCCAGCTCCCGATCGACCGTAGCGAGAAAGTTGTCGCAATGGTAGCGGATATGAAAACCTAAGAGATCGTTGGCAAGGAGTCCCCACAGGATCTCGTGCTTCCAGGGGCAGGTGCGGAATGCCTCAGGATTCGGCCAGGGGATGTGCCAGAACTGCGCGACCAGCAGGTCCGGCCGGGCCGCTTTGAGCAGGCTAGGCAGGAGCGCGAAGTGATAGTCCTGAATCCACACTACCGCTGGCTCGCCTTGGAGTTCGGAGAGGATTGCTTGGGCAAATTTCTCATTCACCCGGGTGTAGGCAGTCCAGTCCGCCAAGTCGAAGCGCGGGCGGGTAAAGACTATATGACAGAGTGGCCACAATACTTCATTCGCAAAACCGTAATAGTACCCTGCCTCTTCTTCCTTGGTGAGCCACACGCGCTTGAGCGTGTAACGTGGATTTTCAGGCGGTACCGGCACACGCCCCTGCGCATCGACTACCAGCCGGTCGGCTGTCCCGCTCCCGTGCGCTACCCATAGCCCGCCGCAGGCGCGCACGACAGGGTCGAGACCGCTCACCATGCCTGAGGCCGGACGCTCGCATACCACCTGCCCCCCGGCATAGAAATGCATATAGGGTTCCCGGTTCGACACTACAACGAGCCGGAGGCTGCCAAATTTTTCCCGTACAGTGTTTTGCAGGAGTGTATCAGTCCACAGCATAGAAGAAATGTACCCGCGCAGCAGGAGGAACGAATCAAGTATATAGCAGGCGCGGAGCGTGCCGTCAGCAAGCTAAGCCAGTTCTTGCGTTAGGCTTCTCTCGCTAAGGAAGAACGGAAGAATAAGGAACAAAGCCGGACTGCTTCTACCGTTTTGACAAGTTATTGACCGGCAATTGGCAAGGTGATAATTTTTAAACGTTTCTCTTGTGAGACTTGGCTTGGGGGTTGTTGGAAGGAAGGTCACGGAAGGAAAGGTCAAAGTCAAGGGACCCCGAAGCGATCACTACTCTGCTCGTGCCGTAGCAGGGTGGTGACTCTCGATCTTCTCCTTCCCACCCTTATTCGTTGTGTCTGTCGCCTCGGCTCAAATGCCGCTCACGGTTGAGTGGCAACGGAGACGTTTAAGCGTCCTGGCTAAGAAGGCACCGCTTTCTCAGATTGTGCACGAGGGCGTTCAAGAAAGTAGGAAGAGAAAGTGGATGTGGATATAGTTAAGCGCGTCTTCTTCGCGAGCCGGTGGTTGCGGTATAATCTATTAAGCCGGCTCGACCTGCGCAACCAAATCTCCCGGACGATCAGCGAACGACAGGATCCGCAGAGCATTTTCCCAATCGTGACTCGCAGTGTCGAAGACAGTCTGCCCATTGATTTCGGGTGTGCCTGTCGCTACGACCCGGTGCGTCAACTGCTCATCGTCGCTCATGTCGGCGTTGGCAGCCAAGCTCTGGCAATGGAACTGGCCCTGACAGAGCAGGCGGACATTCCGGTTGACAAGAATGGGCTGAGCTACTGCGTGCGGGGCCAGTTGGTGTACAAGTCAGACATTACCGAGGCGCAGATGCCGTTCCTGCAACGACTGGCCAGCACCGGCCTGCGCGCGATGGTCGCGGCACCGCTGTTCGTCGAAAGCAACGTGTTTGGCGTCTTGATCGCGGCGCGGCGGCAGGCCCACGGCTTCAGCAGCGGCGAGTGCGAGTTCCTGTGGCAGTTGAGCGAACACGTCGCCCTGGCCGCGCATCAGGCGCAACTCTACGGCGCGCTGCAGCAGGCCTATGACGACTTGCGCCAGACCCGACAGGCCGTGCTGCAACAGGGGCACTTGCGCGCCTTGGGCCAAATGGCCAGTGGCATCGCCCACGACATCAACAATGCCATCTCCCCCATCAGCCTCTACACCGAGTCGCTGTTAGAGCGCGAGCCCAACTTGAGCGCGCGGGCGCGGGACCAGTTGGTCACCATCCAGCGCGCCATTGATGATGTCGCCCTCTCCGTCTCGCGGGGACCTGACGCGCGCCCGCTGGAGCGACATGCCGCAGCAACGGGGCCTGGTCATCGACCTGCATACGGACTTCGCCCCGGACCTACCCGCCATCCGGGGGGTGGAGAGCGAACTGCGGGAGGTTTTCATCAATCTGGTCTTCAACGCCGTGGAGGCGATGCCCGAAGGCGGAACCCTCACCCTGCGCACGCGAGCCGTGACGGCTGCACCGCCGCCGGGGGGCGCAGGGGACGCGCTCACCCAGGTGCAGGTAGAGGTGTGCGATACGGGCGTGGGGATGGACGAAGAAATGCGGCGGCACTGTATGGAGCCATTTGTCACCACTAAGAGAGAGCGCGGCATGGGCTTAGGGTTGGCGCTGGCGTATGGCATCGTACAACGCCACGGTGCAGAGATTGAGATTGAGAGCGCCGTGGGCCAGGGCACGACCGTGCGGCTCAGCTTCACGGTGCCCAAGGCCAGCGCCGAGGAGCCCGTACCTGCCCCAATCCCGCGCTCAAGTGCCCTGCTGGCTGCGCCTTCTTATGTGGTGAACGAGGCGAAACGAAACGACGCTGACTCCTGACGCACCCTTAGCCCAACTCCTTGAAGCCCCAAAGGGGCATTGGAGATTAACCGGGGACAGCCTCCTAGGGCGCTGTGCGTCTGCGGCTGGCTGGAGCTACGCGTGATGTCCAGAACCGGATTATGGACCACAGGACCACGATGAGGAGAAGGGTCCCCCAAGTCACGTCGCCAAGACTCTTGAGTGAGTTGAGAGCGGCGCCAATTTTATCGCCAAACGAATAGGCCAGAGCGAAAACCGCGGGCACATAGAACGCGACCGAGAGCAGGCTGGTCCGGGTGTACGTCACCACCGACATACCATGAGCGCCTACCAGGACATGGGTGGGCAGTCGCGCCCCAGGTAGAAAGCGGGCCCAGAACAGAGTCCGTGCGCCATGCCGGTCGAGAAACCCTCTGAGCATGCCGAGCCACTGGCGGCTTCCCGGGAAGGTGAGGGAAGGTTGTAGCCAGGCGCTGCCCCAGCGCCGACCCAACCAGAAGACGAGAAAATCTCCGAGAAAGACCCCGCCTACAGCCACGCTCAGGACCGTGACGAGCTGGACTCTATCGGAATAATACAGATACCCGGCCGCGGCAAGAGCAATCTCTTCAGCAAACGGAATCAGCCAGATACCCGCCGTGAGTAACAAAAAGATTGCGATATAGGGAGAGAATTCCGGAAGAGAGGGTAAAGCCGCGCTGAAATATGCTGCCACCACACCATCCTTTTTCTACCCGATTTTGGCAGCGCTGTTCTCACAGTCACGCGCTACGTTATACAGTGCCGCTCTGGTTTTATTTAAGCAGAGAAAATGCCGCAGAAAAAGTCAATTTCCGTCCAGTGGTTCAACGGCTGGCGAGGGAGTGCTATGCTTTCATCTTGCTCCTCCTACGGCTAGGGATCGTGGCACTGGTCTGCTGCCTTGGCTGTGCGCGAGAACAGCAGGGGGAGGGTCCTGTCAGCCTGGTTTTCAAGCATCCCAAGCTCTTGAGCCGCGAAGAGCCCCTGCGTGTGCTGCTCGATCAATTCCAGCGTGCCCATCCGCACGTGCAGGTGCAGGAAGAGGTCCTGCCCGCGTCTTCAGATCAGCAGCATCTGTTTTATGTGACTAACCTCGAAGCCGGGGCCGCGGACTTCGACGTGTTCGCCTTGGATGTGATCTGGGTGCCAGAGTTTCGCCGTGCCGGCTGGCTGCATGACCTGACCGCCTATCTGGGACCGGAAGGGCTCAAGGACTTCTTCCCTCATGCCGTAGAGGCGGCCACACACGCGGGACGGATCTATGCCGTGCCCTGGTTCCTCGACGCTGGAGTGTTGTATTACCGCCGTGACCTGCTCGACCAGTATGGCCTGGCCCTACCGCGCACGCTGGCTGAGTTGACGGGTGCGGCTCAACGTATTCTGGCAGGGGAGGCCAATCCCCGACTCGCGGGCTTTGTCTGGCAGGGCAAACAGTATGAAGGGTTGGTGTGCGTGGCCCTGGAGTTCATCCGGGCGTATGGAGGTGAGGTGCTCGATGAGCAGGGAGAGCCCCTGCTCACCCAGCCTGCGGCTGTGGCTGGTATCGGGGCGTTGCGTGCCTTGATCGCGCAAGACCACGTCTCTCCGCCCTGGGTGACCACGGCTGACGAGGAAACCGCACGGCATGTCTTTGCTGGAGGAGAGGCCGTCTTCATGCGCAACTGGCCCTACGCGTGGGCGTTGCTCAACGCTGAAGGGTCGCCAGTCCGCGGACGAGTAGGGGTCACCGCGCTGCCCGGCAGCGAGGCGCATCCAGGGGTGCCGACCTTGGGCGGATGGCACCTGGGGATCAACCGTTTCTCCAGACACCCGGACCTAGCCTGGGAGCTGGTGTCCTTTCTCACAAGCGTGGAGTCGCAGCGCAGCTTAGCCCTGGCTGGAGGGCTCAAGCCCACCCGCATTGCGGTATACAAAGATTCGCGTGCCCAGCAGGAAGATCCCGCGCTTGCGTTGTTTTTTCCCCTGCTCTGGTCAGCGCGGCCGCGGCCGGTGACGCCCTTTTATCTCATGCTCTCCCAGGTCCTGCAGGGAGAATTGAGCGCCGCGGTGGCCGGGATCAAGCCCGCGGCAGGTGCCCTGTCTGAGGCCGAACAGCAGATCCGGCGGATTCTGGCCCTAAACCCTGCGGCGGAACGTCATGTTCAGGACACAATCGAGTGAGCGACCGTTCTGCTTCGTCCTGCCAGCGCTGGGGTTGATGGCGGCAGTGGCGCTGTATCCGCTCGCCTCGACCTTTTGGCTCAGCCTCCGTCACGAGTTACCCATCTTCGGTATTTCCCGCTTTGTCGGCCTGGCGCACTATGCCGAGTTGTGGCACGACCAGCGGTTCTGGAACAGCCTAGCCACCACTCTCTACTTCACGCTAGTCTCAGTCTCTCTAGAAGTGATCCTGGGGCTTGGCGCTGCTCTCCTCTTGCAGCAGGTTTTTCCTGCGCGTGGTCTCGTACGCGCCCTGGTACTGGTCCCCTGGTTCATCCCCACCGTGGTCGCGGCGCGCATGTGGGAGTGGATCTACAACCCGCAGCTCGGGGTTCTGAACTTCCTGCTTGTGCAGAGTGGCCTCTCGGCAGAGGGGGTCAATTGGCTCGGTCACCCAACCCTTGCCCTGCACGCCGCGATCCTGGCCGACGTGTGGAAAAGCGCTCCGTTTGCCGCGCTCCTGATCCTGGCTGGCTTACAGACAATCCCGCCAGACCTGTACCGGGCCGCGCGGGTGGATGGCGCCGGACCCATGCAGACGTTCTGGCATATCACCCTGCCGTTGTTGGTGCCCGTGTTGGGCCTCACACTCCTGTTCCGCACGCTCGACGCGCTGCGGGTGTTTGATACTGTGTACGTGCTCACCGGCGGAGGACCAGCCAACACCACTGAAACGCTGAGCATTTATGCCTACCGGCTCTCGTTTCAAACCCTCCAGTTCGGCTATGGTGCGGCTGTGGCGGTGGTGATCTTTGCGGTGGTGTTGGGAGTCAGCCTGCTCGCTCTGGCCGCCCTGCGCCGCCTGGGAGGGATTCCCCAGTGAGCATACGAGGAACTGGCATGCCGTCAGAAAGAGACACCCCACGCAACCCGCAAATGACCCAGGTGGGCACCGCCCTCCTCTTCGCACTGGCAGTGATCATGATGCTTGGCTTTTGTCTCCTGCCGGTGGCCTGGCAGCTCCTCACGGCACTGAAACCCACTGCCGAGCTGGTCTCTCTCCCGCCGCTTTTTCCCAGTGCGCCAACCCTGGACCACTTTCGCACGGTTTTTGCCGAGCGGCCCTTCGCCCGGATTTTACTCAACAGCGCAGTAGTATCCACCTGCACCACGGCGCTCGGTCTCGCGGTCGGCACGCCGGCGGCCTTTGCCCTCGCCAAACTGCACTTTCCCGGTCAGCAGGTCATCCTGCTCGGCACGCTGGCGGTGTCCATGTTCCCGCAGATTGCCATTGTCGGCGCACTGTTTTTGCTCATCCGTCTGCTGCACCTACGGGACACGTACTGGGCCCTGATCTTGTCTGACACCACGTTCGCTTTACCACTGGTGATATGGGTGCTGACCAGCTTCTTCCGTGACGTGCCTAATGACCTCCTGCGCGCGGCGCGGGTGGATGGGTGCACGGCGTTCCAGGCCCTGACTCACGTGTTTTTGCCCGTGGTGGCGCCGGGTCTGGTGACCGCGGCGGTGCTGACGTTTGTCTTTAGCTGGAACGAATTTCTCTTTGCCCTGACCTTCACCGCGACCGCCAGCGCGCGCACCGTGCCAGTGGAGATCGCGCTTTTTCCTGGACTGCATGAGGTGCCCTGGGGTGAGCTCGCCGCCGCGACCATGATCGTAACCCTGCCGCTCCTCGTGCCGATAGGGCTCTTGCAACGGCGCATTGTGGCCGGTCTGACCGCCGGAGCAGTGAAGGGATAAGCAATGGCCCGCGTGCAACTCGTCGGGGTCAGCAAACGCTATGGTCAGACCACGGCAGTACAAGCCCTGGACTTGGATATCGCGCCAGGGGAGTTCCTCACGCTTTTGGGCGCCAGTGGGTGTGGGAAATCGACGACCCTGCACCTCATTGCCGGCTTGGAAACCCCGTCCTCTGGTCACATCTTGTTTGATGGCGAGGAGGTGACGGCCCTCACCCCGCGAGAACGCAATGTGGCGGTGGTCTTTCAGAGCTATGCCCTCTACCCCCACAAAACCGTAGCCGGGAACCTGGCTTTCCCGCTCATTATGGGGCGGGTGCCCAAAGCGGAGATCACAGTCCGGGTGCGTGAGGTCGCCCAGCTCCTACACCTCGAGGAGCTGTTGGAACGTACCCCACGAGAACTCTCCGGCGGACAGCAGCAGCGCGTGGCGTTGGGCCGGGCCCTGATCCGCCGGCCGCGGGTGTTTCTGCTCGACGAGCCGCTCTCTAACCTCGACGCCAGACTGCGCGTGGCGTTACGTCGCGAGATCAAAACGCTGCACCAAACCGTCCGCACCACCCTGGTGTACGTCACCCACGACCAGGAGGAGGCGATGGTGCTCTCCGACCGTATCGCGGTGATGCATCAGGGCCGAGTCTTGCAGTGTGCACCCCCGCAAGAGATTTATATCTGTCCGGCAAGCCTCACGGTGGCTGAGCTGGTGGGCAGTCCCGCGATCAATTGGATCGATGTAGAGGTAAGGGGGATGGTGTTGGTCCTACCTGGGGGGATGGAGATGGCCATACCACCGCTACAGGCAGAACGGTTTGCCGCTGCGCCTCGGCGTATACGCCTGGGCATACGGCCTGAACACCTCCAGGTCACTCCCGGCTCCGAGCCGGGGAGGGGGCTGACGCGACAGGTCGAGCAACTCGGGAAGGAGACGTACGTATTGCTCGATTGTGAGGGGTATACACTGACCGTGCGGACCCAGGCCGACTGTGCCGTGCGGCCGGGGCAAGCGGTTGCCTGGACCTGGGAGTGGGAGCACGTCTTATGCTTTGATCCCCACGATGGCAAGAACCTCCACCCTGTCTGTAAAGAGAGCAGCGAGGCAGGGAGGTAAGATGAAGACTGCGCCTAATGCGCTTGCTGCCTTAATAAGGTCCGTAGCGGGTTTCCCAAACTGAACGAACACTGGATGCCCGCCGGAGCCTGTCCTGAGCGAAGTCGAAGGGCGGGCATGACGTCATGCCCGCGAAAGCGGGAATCCAGAAAAATGCGGCGTCGGAATTACGCGCATGCTTCAGGTAAGATCTTCCCTGTCCTGGTTAAGCGGGAGCCCTCCTGCGCGGAACCTTGACCTTTGACACACCCCGCGGCGAGCGTGTATGTTCCATGTGTTCGTGGCGGTCAAGGAGGATGGTGTGTGGCGCGAGTGCGACTGAACGGATGGTGGCAAGATCAAGGACAACGGTACCGGTACATCTGCCCAGTAGTACTCCTGCTGTGGAGTCTGGTGGGTTGCGCCTGGACCGGCAGCGTCCAAGCCGGGGCAGACGAGCCCGCTTCGCTGCCTCAACTTGCCAAGACTCTGAAAGGCAAAGACACTCCTCCCTCCTCCCTGCTGTTCCGTCGTCGGCCCTTGGGGTTTGATCTCTACACCTTCGAGACTCTGCTCACCCCAGCTCGCGCACCGGCCGACTTCCTTGCCGCACTCACAGCTGTTGTCGAGGAAGAACGGCAAAAGCTCGGTGGCGCGGGCGCGCTGTTCCTGGATGTCTTCGCTCTGGTAAGCTTGGCCGGGCTTGCTGCGCGGCGGCGCGTGACTGCGGGAGCCCTGGCGCGTGGGGCGACTCTGGAGGCCCGTTGCCCCGTGTCGTATCGTCCGTTGCTCGCTGCCGGGCTCCGTGTCGCTGCCGCCCTCCTCATTCCTCTCTCGTTGTTACTACTCTTTCTGCTTGGGCAGGCATTCGTGCAACAAGAGGGACCGGTCCTGAGTTTTGTCGTCCAACTGCTCACGCTCTGGACCGCAGTGGCGGGTCTGACCTGCCTGGCCCGGGAGGTGTTACTCGGCCCGTTAGTGCCCGCGCCGCACGGAGCTGCGCTCTTCCGTCTCGCCCGCCTGCTGGTGCTCTATATTGCCGGTGGTCTCGCTGTGCTCTGGGGCGGGACGGTGCTCCACCTCCCGCGCGACGTGCTCGCTCTGGTGCGGTTCCTCCTGGTGCTTACGGTAGGGGCGAGCGTGTTTCTACTGTGGTCGCTCGACGAAGCGATTCTCGCTCTTTTGCCGCTGCTCCCCAATCGACTCTACCGCCAGTTTCTTGCGGCGGTTGATCGTGCCTATCACCCAATCCTCTTTTTGACTTTTACGATCGGACTCCTCTGGGGAGTCGGCTATCACAACCTCGCCGGCTTTCTCTTGCAGCGGAGCTGGGCCGTTATGGCGGTGTTTTTAGCCGCCGTGTTTCTCCACCACTTGTCCCTGCGCTGGGTGAAACAACACATCCTCCCAGACTCGGTTCCTACAGACGCCGCGCTCGCGTTTGCCCGGGCCCTGGTCGCGATCGTGACCTATGTCGTCACGGTGGCTGCTGCCCTCCTCGTGCTTAACCTCCTGGGGCTCCTCCCCGTGTTCTTCCTGATGTTCTCTGCCCCACTGCTGACTGTTGGGACGACCCATCTCTCCGGGCTGGTGGTGCTCCAGGCTATGGTGGTTTTCTTGGCGTTTCTGCTCTGCTCGCGCTTGCTGCGGACGTATCTTGATTATCGGATCTACCCCGCGCTCGGGCTCGACCTCGGCGTTGCTACGGCGATCAATACCTTTCTCTCTTACGCCCTTGGTACCCTCGGACTGCTGCTTGGGTTGCGCACGATAGGCCTGGACCTGCAGGCACTCACCATCTTCGCTGGGGCCTTGGGCATCGGCGCCGGGTTTGGCCTCCAGGGCCTGATCAGTAATCTCGTGGCTGGGCTCACCTTGGTCTTCGGGCGGACCTTCCGCCGCGGGGACGTCGTGATGGTGGGCGAGACTGTGGGTACTATCCAGGAGGTGGGGATGCGGCTCACGCGCCTGCGTACCCCCGATAACCTTGAGTGTCTCGTGCCTAACGCCCATCTGGTTGACAGTACGATCACCAACTACACCCACACCAACCCCTTGATCCGTATCCGTGTGCCGGTAGGGGTGTCGTACAACTCGGACCCCGACCAGGTGCGAGCGGTGATCCTCGAGGTAGCGCGGGCCTGTCCTGACCTCGAGTCCTCTCCAGCTCCGGAGGTGTGGTTCACCGAGTTCGGCGAGAGCGCGCTCAACTTTGAGCTGTTGGTGTGGCTGAACATTCGCCAGACGAACGGTGGGCAGGTGAAAAGCGCTCTGCACTTTGGCTTGTTCCGCGCCTTGAAAGCTGCCGGGATCGAGCTCCCCTTTCCCCAGCGCGACCTGCACCTCCGCTCAGGCATTCCTTGGGCAGGACTCCCGAAGCTCACTGACAAGGCAAAAGGCGCTGAGGAAGGGAGCTGTCCCGGAGACGGCAGTCCCGCACAGCCTGACTCAGACGAGTGACGGGTGGCGGGTGACGAGTGACGAGTTGTAGCCCGGATGAAATCCGGGGAATCTCCTATGACTCAGAGGTACGGCGATACAGGGCAAAGGTGAAGGGAGCAAGTTTGACGCTGCTTTTCTGGTCCGCTCGCAGCACCGCCGGGAGCCCGTCTTGCCCAAGTCCACCGTAATGTTCTGCCTCGGCGTCGAGCACCTTCTGCCAGCGGCCCGGAGGAAGCGGAGGGACGAGGGTCACTGACTCTGATGCACAGGAGGCGAAGAGGAGGATCTCTTCGTCCTGCGGCTGCCAGCGCTGGATGAGGAGAACTTTTTGCTCCGGCAATGTCTTCACCTCCAGGTGCTCTTTGCTACAGTTGCGCAAGGCCGGGGAGCGTTTCCGCAAGGCAATGACGTCGCAGTAGAAGCGCAGCAGCGCGCGGTGGGGGTCCTGCTCGCGCAAGCGATGCTTGAGGACGGAGCGGTGGACTGTTTGGGGGTCCTGCGGATCCGGTACCTCCTGGCCCCAGGCGAATTGGGCAAACTCGCGCCGCCGTCCTGCCCGCACCGCCTGTGCCAGCGCCGGGTCGGTGTGACTGGTGAAGTACAGAAACGGGGCCGTTTCGCCGTATTCCTCCCCCATAAACAGGAGCGGGATGTTCGGTGCGCACAGCAGCAGGCCAGCAGCGAGTTTGAGCGCGGCAAAGGGCACGAGAGTGCTCAGACGCTCCCCATGTGCTCGGTTGCCCACCTGATCATGATTCTGGCTGCAGACCACGAAGCGCTCGCCGGGAAGGTGACGACTGACCGTGCCATGTGGTCGTTTGCGAAAGAGTGACTCCTGCCCCTGATAGACAAACCCATCGGTGATCGCAGTGGCTAGGTCGGCAAGACGGCCAAAGTCCTGATAGTAGCCGTTCTGTTCTCCAGTCAGGAGCGTATGCAGAGAGTGATGGAAATCATCGCTCCATTGCGCGTCGAGGCCCCAGCCCCCTTCCTGGATATCAGTAATGACCCGGTTGTCGTTCAGGTTACTCTCGGCAATGAGCAGGACGGTCCGGTCTAGGACTGCAGCCTGGGTATGTACCGCCTCGCCCAACTCTTGCAGGATGTGGGTGGGGTTGGCATCAAAGATACTGTGGACAGCGTCCAGACGCAGGGCGTCGATATGGTATTCAGTCACCCAGTAGAGGGCGTTGTCGATAAAATAACGGCGCACCTCACCGCCATCCTCGCCATCGTAGTTCACCGCCTGGCCCCAAGGGGTTTGGTAACGGTCGGTAAAGTAGGGACCGTACTCGCCCAGGTAGTTGCCCTCCGGCCCAAGATGGTTGTAGACCACGTCCAGCACGACAGCCAGCCCTTTTTCGTGGCAGGCGTTGACTAGAGTCTTCAAGCCTTGCGGGCCGCCGTACGCCGAGTGTGGGGCATAGGGGTGGGTGCCATCATAACCCCAGTTTCTCCCCCCCGGAAACTCGGCTACCGGCATCAACTCGATAGCCGTGATGCCCAGCCCATTCTTGAGATAATCCAGATACGGAATAATGGCAGTGAAGGTCCCGTCGGCGGTAAATGTCCCCGGGTGGAGTTCGTAGATGAGAAGTTCTGTCAGCGGGAGGCCTCTCCACTCTTGGTCAGTCCACGCAAAGGCGTGCGGATCCACGAGCTCGGAGGGACCATGCACGCCTGCGGGTTGAAAACGGGACACTGGATCAGGCCGGGTCCGCTCCTCATCGAGCAGGTAGAAATACCGGCTGCCGGGTTGGAGGCCGGCAAGGGTCACTGTGTGGAGGCCATCGGCGTGCCGTTCCATGGGTGCGGTATGGCAGTCGGGAAACACCACACGCACAGTCATACTCCTGACCCGTGGTGCCCACACGCTGAAGCACACAGAACCGTCGGGGTACAGCGTGGCTCCTCTGCGTAACTGCCAGGTCATATCACATCAGTTCTCCTGAAACTCTGCGTCGCCTCTCCTCCAGTGCCTCGCTGCAGCAGGACAGGGATCGGCTAGCAGCCAGGGTCCTCGACAACATAGCCATATTTGACTAATTCTTCATTAAGAGGAAGGCTGAAGAAACCCCCACGGTTTAGGAGGGCGCTGAAAAAGCCGTTCATGCTTCGACTTCGCCCGTAGGGCTACGCTCAGCACGAACGGTAATGCTGGAAACTCAACACCTTCCGTTCGCCCTGAGCCCTTCGACAAGCTCAGGACAGGCTGCGCGAAGCGGAGTCGAAGGGCTCAGAACTAAGTTTTTCAGCACCCTGTTAGGAAGCCTACTGTCGCTATCTGTGGTGTGGAGAGGATTCTGTATGGGAGGAAGAAACAGGAAGGGCGTCCAGCTTAAAGATGATCCCCTCTGGTACAAAGATGCGGTGCTCTACGAACTCCATGTGCGGGCTTTTTATGACAGCACCGGCGATGGGGTCGGAGACTTCCGCGGGCTTTCGCAAAAGTTAGACTACCTTCAAGACCTCGGGGTTACCGCAGTCTGGCTGTTGCCCTTTTGCCCATCCCCGCTCAAAGACGATGGCTACGACATGTCAGACTACGCCGACGTCCACCCCATCTATGGGACCCTCAACGACTTTGAGACGTTTTTGCGCGAGGCCCACCGGCGGGGGATTCGCGTGATCTCCGAACTGGCGCTGAACCACACCTCGGACCAGCACGCCTGGTTCCAGCGGGCCCGACGCGCCAAGCCTGGGAGCCCTTGGCGGGACTTCTACGTCTGGAGCGACACGCCCGAAAAGTATCAGGAGGCGCGGATTATCTTTAAGGATTTTGAGCCCTCGAACTGGACCTGGGACCCCGTGGCGCGGGCCTACTACTGGCACCGCTTCTACGCGCACCAGCCCGACCTCAACTACGACAATCCCAGTGTCCGCAAGGCGATTCTACGGGTGGTCGACTTCTGGTTTGACTTAGGCGTGGACGGGCTCCGGTTGGACGCGGTCCCGTACCTCTATGAACGCACGGGCACAAACTGTGAAAATTTGCCGGAAACCCACGCGTTCCTCAGAGAATTGCGACGGCATGTCGACCGCAAGTTCAAAAACCGGCTGTTTCTGGCCGAGGCGAACCAGTGGCCCGAGGATGCGGCGGCCTACTTTGGCACGGGGGATGAGTGCCACATGAATTTTCACTTCCCCCTCATGCCCCGGCTCTTCATGGCGATCCACACCGAGGATCGCTTCCCCATCATCGACATTCTGCAACAGACCCCTACCCTGCCGGAGAACTGCCAATGGGGCATTTTTCTGCGCAACCACGATGAACTGACCCTGGAGATGGTGACCGACGAAGAGCGCGACTACATGTACCGCGTCTATGCTCAGGACCCCCAGGCGCGGATCAACCTGGGGATTCGCCGCCGCCTCGCTCCCCTCCTGAGCAATAATCGCCGGCGGATCGAACTCATGAACGGGTTGCTCTTCTCTTTGCCGGGGTCACCCGTCATCTACTACGGCGACGAGATCGGCATGGGGGACAATGTGTATCTGGGTGACCGCAACGGGGTGCGCACGCCCATGCAGTGGAGCGGGGATCGCAACGCGGGTTTTTCCCGCACCAATCCCCAGCGGCTCTATCTCCCCATTATCATTGATCCTGAGTATCATTACGAAGCCATCAACGTTGAGGCGCAGCAGAACAACCCGCACTCGCTGCTGTGGTGGATGAAGCGCCTGATCGCCTTGCGGAAGCGTCACCAAGCCTTTGGGCGCGGCAGCTTAGACTTTCTCCAGCCAGATAACCGCAAGATTCTGGCCTTCCTGCGCTGCTACCAGGACGAGCGCATTCTGATCGTGGCCAACCTCTCCCGTTTTGTGCAGTGTGTGGAACTGGACCTGACTCCCTTCACCGGGATGGTTCCCATCGAGATGTTTGGTCGGGTCACATTTCCTCCCATTGGACAGCTGCCCTACCTCCTCACCCTGGGCCCCCATGCCTTTTACTGGTTCACGCTGGAGGCGCCCCGTGTTGACGAACTGAGTGTCACTGTCCCGCAAGCCCAGGTCCCCACGGTCACGGTGACGGGTGGGTGGGAGAGTCTCTTTCAGGAAGAGGGCAAGACCGCGCTGGAGGCCATCCTGCCAGACTACCTCAAAGGGCGGCGCTGGTTCGGGGGCAAGGCGCGGCCTCTCCGGTCCACCACCATCCCATCAGTCATTCCCTTCCCCTATGCGTCTTCGGTGGCCTATATGACGGCAGTGATGGCAGGATATACGGATGGGGCTCCGGAGACGTATATCCTGCCTTTGGCGGTTGCCATGGGGGAGCACGCGGAGCAGGTGCAAAAGGAACTGCCGCAAGCCGTGGTTGCGCGCGTGCGCGCAGAGCAGGGGGACGGGGTCGTCTATGAGGCGCTGTGGGAAAAAGGCTTCCTGCGGAGCGCGAGCGAAGAGCCTGTGGATGCCTCGCTCCTCAAAGCTGAGCAGAGCAACACCTCGATCGTCTACCGCAATATGTTCATCCTCAAACTCTTCCGGCGTGTTGCCGCGGGAGTGAACCCGGACCTGGAGATTGGCCGCTTCCTGACAGAGAAGGTCGCTTTCTCCCATACCCCTGCTGTAGCTGGCGCTCTGGAGTACCGGCAAGACCACGGCGAGCCAATGACCGTCGCTATTCTCCACGGCTTTGTGCCGAACCAAGGGGATGCCTGGCAGTACACCCTGGATGCCCTCGACCACTATTTCGAGCGGGCCCTCGTGCACGAAGTGCAGCAACCGCCCCTGCCACAAAACCCCCTGCTCGCTGTAAGCGAAGAAGCGCTCTCTCCGCTCGTTCAAGAAACCATTGGCGCCGCCTACCTGGCAACGACGCAACTGCTGGGCCAGCGCACGGCCGAACTGCATATCGCGCTCGCCTCGGATACGGTCGATCCCCACTTCGCGCCTGAACCCTTCTCGACCCTCTACCAGCGCTCTATCTACCAGACGATGCGCAGCCTGACTGCGCAGTCTTTTCCGCTCCTGCGTCAGCGCCTCAAGGGGCTGCCGCAGACCGTGCGTGGCGAGGCCCAGCGGGTCCTTGACCATGAACAGGACGTCCTCAAGCGCTTGCAGGCGATCGTCGGGCGGAAAATTACGGCCATGCGCATTCGCTGCCACGGCGACTATCATCTCGGGCAGGTGCTCTATACAGGGAAGGATTTCGTCATCATCGACTTCGAGGGAGAACCGGCTCGCCCGCTCAGTGAGCGGCGGATTAAACGCTCCCCGTTGCGGGACGTGGCCGGCATGCTGCGGTCGTTCCACTATGCGGCCTACACTGTGCTCTTCAACCAGGAGGCCGAAGGGGTATACGCCTCCCACCCTGAGGCCCTGGCTTTCTTAGAGCCCTGGGCCCGCTTTTGGTATCTGTGGGTCTCGGCCGTATTCTTGAAGACCTACTGTGAGAGCGCCAGCCGGGCGTCCTTTTTACCGCGCACGCGAGAGGAACTCCAGGTTCTTTTGGATGCGTACCTTCTGGAAAAGGCCGTCTACGAGCTAGACTATGAGCTCAACAACCGTCCTGATTGGGTGAGGATCCCGCTGCAGGGAATCTTACAGCTCTTGGGAGCGGCAGGTTAGTACGCTACCAAGCTAGGTTCACCCGCTCTAGCACTAAACCAAAACCCACAAGATTGGCACAGTCACGTTTGTGGACGCAAAGCTCAAGACACGAGAGAGCCCGCCATTGTAGGGGCGCACAGCTGTGCGCCCCTACGAGCTTTTTGCAGAGGCGCGGGAGAAGCTGCCAATGACGCGGAGCAAACCAGACAACACATCACAAGCAACTCCTCAGACACAAGCGCGAAGGCCCTCCTCCTCGCAGGAGGTGACACTCTTCAGCGAACAGGATCTCTTCTTGTTTAACGAAGGGACCCACTTCCGCTTGTACGAGAAACTCGGCGCTCATCCCCTGAAAGTGGGCGACGTAGAGGGAACCTATTTTGCCGTATGGGCACCCAACGCCGCACGGGTGTCGGTGATAGGTGAGTTCAACGGGTGGGACAAGGCCAGCCACCCTCTGCATCTCAAGGGGGAGTCAGGGATTTGGCACGGCTTTTTCCCTGGCCTGGGGAAGGGCACAGTCTACAAGTACCATGTTGCTTCCCGTTACAACGGCTACCAAGCAGACAAGGCCGATCCTTTTGCGCTGTACACCGAGACTCCGCCCAAGACGGCTTCCATCGTCTGGGATTTAGCGTACGAGTGGGGGGACCGCAGGTGGATGGCAGGGAGACGCCGGCGCAACGCGCTTGACGCCCCCATTGCTATCTACGAGGTCCACCTGGGCTCCTGGAGGCGAGTGCCGGAGGAGGAGGACCGCCCACTCAGCTACCGCGAGCTCGCCCCCTACCTGGCCGAGTATGTACAAAAGCTGGGCTTCACCCATGTGGAGTTCCTCCCGCTCACGGAGCACCCCTTCTACGGTTCCTGGGGCTACGAAGTCACAGGATACTTTGCGCCCACCAGCCGTTACGGCACGCCGCAAGATTTGATGTATCTCATTGATTACCTGCACCAGCAGGACATCGGTGTGATCCTGGATTGGGTGCCAGCGCACTTTCCCAGAGACGAGCACGCGCTCGGCTTCTTTGATGGGACGCACCTCTTCGAGCACGCCGACCCCCGCCAAGGCGTCCACCCTGACTGGGACAGCTTCATCTTCAACTATGGGCGGAGCGAGGTCCGCAGCTTTCTGATCAGCAACGCGCTCTTTTGGCTGGACCGCTACCATGCCGATGGCCTGCGCATCGATGCGGTCGCCTCAATGCTGTACCTAGATTATTCTCGCAAAGAGGGGGAGTGGATCCCTAATGAGCATGGGGGACGAGAAAACCTGGAGGCCATTGGGTTTCTGCGGCGCTTTAACGAAGAGATCTACAAGCACTACCCAGATGTCCAGACGATCGCTGAAGAGTCCACCGCCTGGCCTATGGTCTCTCGGCCGCTCTATGTAGGGGGGTTGGGCTTTGGTCTGAAGTGGGACATGGGCTGGATGCACGATATATTGAGTTACCTGTCCCGAGATCCGATCCATAGGAGGCACCATCACCACGAACTGACTTTTCGCCTGCTCTATGCGTTCTCTGAAAACTTCATCCTGCCGCTGTCCCACGATGAAGTGGTGCACGGCAAGGGGTCGCTCCTGGGCAAGATGGCGGGGGATGAGTGGCAGAAGTTCGCCAACCTGAGACTGCTGTTGGGGTACCTGTACGCCCAGCCCGGGAAGAAGCTGCTCTTTATGGGAGGGGAGTTTGGCCAGGAGAAGGAGTGGAACCACGATGCCAGCCTGGACTGGCACCTGCTTGCGCAGGCCACCCACGCCGGCCTGCAGCGGTGGGTAGAGGATCTGAACCAATTCTACCGCAGTGAGCCGGCCCTCTACGAACAGGACTGTGCCTCGGCTGGGTTTGACTGGATCGATTGCAACGACTCCGAGCACAGTGTCCTCAGCTTTCTCCGCAAAGGGCGCTCGACGAACGATAGTGTTCTGGTCATCTGCAACTTCACGCCGGTGCTCCGCCACAACTATCAGGTGGGGGTCCCGCGTGGCGGCTTCTGGCGAGAGACGCTGAACAGTGACGCTGGAGAGTACGGCGGCAGCCAACAGGGCAACCTGGGCGGCATGGAAGCCAGCCCGGTTGCCTGCCATGGTCGCTTCCACTCCCTGAACCTCACTCTGCCGCCCCTGGCGATTGTGTTCTTGAAGAACGAGTCTGAGGGCTACTGAGCGGGAGGAGCTAAAGCAAAGTAGCCTGGATGAAGCGAACTGGCACCCTGTCACGCCCCTCCCAAGTCTCGGGAAGACCCGACTGGACCGACTGCATCGCTCCCTGCGGCAGTCGCAACCTGCGAGATGGGCAGTGTCCCGACTGCGCAGCGGGCGGAATCCAGGACGGGGATGGAGGGGTTCCCCGGATTTCATCCGGGCTACCACTAAGCGGGAGGAGCTAAAGCTGTGGAGTCCGTCATAACGGCCGCCTGGTTGGTGTGGGCTGTACTGGGGCAGGTGGGGCGCGTTCTGTGGAACTTTCCCTGGCACGACGTTGTCGATATCGGGATCATGACCTTCATCGTGTACCAGGCGTATACCCGTTTCCGCGGCACCAGAGCGATACGGGTCCTGGGGGGGGTCGCGATTCTCGGGATTGGAGGAGTGGTTGCGCAAAGAGCCGGGCTGTTCCTGACGTCATGGTTACTCGGAGCCATAGGGGCCACAGCGCTGATCTTCGTCATTGTCATCTTCCAGGGAGAGATCCGTCAGATGCTGGAGCAGGTTAATCCCGGGCTACCAGGGAGAACCTTGCTACACTGGGCAAAACAAGTGCGACTGCCGCAAGAAAGCCTGGTCACTGTTGCCGAGGCCGTCTTTGCCCTGGCGTCTAAGCGCTACGGCGCGCTCTTGATATTTGAGCGGCGCGATTCCCTCGAATCCCTACTGGGAAGTCCAGGAACAGTAGTTGATGCTCAGGTAAGTCCGGAGCTCCTGGAAAGTCTCCTGACCCCGGCGACGCCCCTGCATGACGGCGCGCTCTACATACGCAGGGAACGGATCTACCGAGCTGGCTGCGTGCTGCCGCTCTCAGAGAATCGGCTGTTGGCCTCATTCTACGGCACCCGGCACCGAGCCGCTCTGGGGATTGCTGAGCAGTCGGATGCCCTAGCCGTGGTGGTCTCCGAAGAGCGGGGGACCGTGTCGGTGGCTGAAAAAAGCGCGCTGAAAGTCATGGGGACGTCAGCCGAACTGCTGACTTGGCTGACAGACCGGCTGAGTGCTGCCAGTAAGAAGCCGCGGAGGCGGTGGTTCAACCCGGCACTCGTGACCCATAACTGGCGCCCCAAACTGGCGGCATTGGCAGCAGTCGGTCTGCTGTGGTTTGTGTTGGTAGGACGGCAAGACACGGTGGTCGGATTCTCTGTCCCGCTGGTCTACACCAATGTCCCGAAAGGGCTCACGATCCAGGACCAACAAGTAGAGGAGGTGTACGTGCGGGTACGGGGCGCTCAAGAGATGTTTAACTTTCTCGATACCGGCCGTTTGCACGTGGTCATCGATCTCAAAGAGGCCAAGGCCGGTTCGCAGCGTTATTATCTTTCTGCCAAGAACATCAACCTTCCGCCTAGTCTGCAACTGGTAGGGGTGAACCCTACTGAAATCAATTTTCGCCTGCGTGAACAACCTGCCACGCCCAATGGCGACCGGCGATAAGGAGGCTACGCCATGAAGGATGGAGAAGGCCGGGTACGGGTGGTGATTGTGGGGGTGCAGCCCGAGATTGAGCACGGTCGTTTCCCGATCAAACGGACGGTCGGCGAAAAAGTCCGCGTTGAAGCGGATATTTTTGTTGACGGGCATGATGCCCTTTCTGCTGTTCTGCTGTACCGCCACGAGGAAGAGCAGCAGTGGAACCAGATCCCGCTGCAGTTCCTCGTCAACGATCGCTGGCGAGGGGAGTTTGTCGTGACCCAACTGGGGTGCTACCGCTACACCTTGCAGGCCTGGATCGATCGGTTCAACTCCTGGCGTCAGGGGTTCGCCAAGAAGGTCGAGGCGGGCCAGGAGGTGTCCCTCGATTTGCTCGTAGGCGCCCAACTGCTTGAAGACGCAAGCCGGCGGGCTACAGGACCGGATGCACAGCAGTTGAAGACGTGGGCGAAAGCCCTGCGTCAAGCTCAGCCGTCCGCTCGCGCTGCAACAATCGAACTGGCTCTGGCTGAGGAACTGGCTCGCCTGGTGGCCGAGTACCCTGACCGACGATTGGCCGTCACCTATGACCAGGAGCTTACTGTGCTCGTGGATCCAGAGCGTGCGCGCTTTAGTACCTGGTATGAGATGTTCCCGCGCTCGTGCGCTCCTGAGCCCAGGCGTCACGGCACTTTCAAGGACTGTGAGGCGCGCCTTCCTTATGTGGCGGCTATGGGCTTTGATGTGCTCTATTTCCCGCCTATCCACCCCATCGGCCGCACCTACCGCAAGGGCAAAAACAATACCCTCGTCGTCGGTCCTGATGATCCAGGAAGCCCGTGGGCAATCGGCGCGGAGGCAGGGGGACATAAGGCGATCCACCCCCAACTAGGTACTCTGCAGGACTTCCGGCGGCTTGTGGCCAAGGCTCAGGAGTACGGCATCGAGATCGCTTTAGACTTGGCTTATCAGTGCACGCCAGATCACCCCTACGTGAAGGAACACCCGGAGTGGTTCCGCCACCGTCCTGACGGAAGCATTCAGTATGCCGAAAACCCACCTAAGAAGTATCAAGATATCTATCCTCTCGACTTTGAAACGGACGGCTGGCAGGAGCTATGGGAGGAACTGCAAAGCGTCGTCCGCTTCTGGATTGACCAAGGCGTTCGCATCTTCCGGGTGGATAACCCCCATACCAAGTCCTTTCGCTTCTGGGGAGGGTTGATCGGTGACATTAAAAAAGAGTATCCGGAGGTGATTTTCCTTGCCGAGGCGTTTACCCGCCCCAAGGTTATGTACCACCTGGCTAAGCTAGGCTTTACCCAGTCCTATACCTACTTCACCTGGCGCAACACCAAGCAGGAACTCTCACAGTATTTCACCGACTTGACCCAAACGGAGGTGTGCGAGTACTTTCGTCCCAACCTGTGGCCCAACACGCCGGATATTCTGACCGAGTACCTCCAGCTTGGGGGACGGCCAGCATTTATGGCCCGGCTGGTTTTAGCGGCCACCCTGGGGGCGAGCTATGGA
>WNGG01003277.1_pt1 | contig 26783 bp, 27 predicted proteins | sample 5400661 | NCBI WGS metagenome assembly WNGG01 (sample SAMN13153372, study PRJNA577476) | soil metagenome | isolation source: 100 cm soil or saprolite under Garry oak tree replicate 1 | place: USA:California | collected 2016-06-15
TATTTGAAGGCAAACATCAATCCGAGCATTCCCTCTCCGCACGTTTTTGTTCTGCCGGGGCCGCCGCGCGAGCTTCAGCCGATGTTCCGCAAATTTGTCACACCCATCTTGCGGTCGATCGTACCAAGTCCTGCCCTGGAGAAGCGCATCTACAAAATCGCTGGAATAGGGGAGTCGGTGGTTGAGGAGGCAATTGGCGAAAAAGTACTCGCGATTCCGGGAATTGAGCTCGGTTATTGCGCGAGACCGGGCGAAGTCGAAGTGCGCATTCTCGGAGAAGCGCAGGCGATCGAACAAGCGGATGGGATCGTTCGATCCGCGCTCGGGCTGTCGATTTTTTCTACCGGCGAGGAAACTTTAGAAGAAGTGGTCGTCAAACTGCTCACAAATTACAATCAAACATTCGCGAGCGCAGAATCCTGCACCGGCGGCTTGATTGCGAACCGCATCACGAATGTGCCCGGCGCGTCGCGCGTGTTTGTTGCCGGCTATGTTTGTTACGCGAATCAGGCTAAGACCGACATGTTGAATATCGATCCAAAGCTGATCGAAACGCATGGCGCAGTGAGCGAACCAGTCGCTCGCGCGCTCGCCGAGGATGCCCGTGCTTGCGCGCGATCCGATTATGCTCTTTCAACAACTGGAATTGCCGGGCCAACCGGTGGCTCCCCGGAAAAGCCAGTGGGAACAGTGTACATCGCGCTGGCCTCCGCCGATTCAGACATGATCGTGAAAAAGTTTTTTTTCCCAACTGATCGGGAGACGTTCAAACAATTAGCTGCCCAAACCGCGCTCGATCTTTTGCGACGGAAAATTCTCAAGAGTGCCGCCCGTCATTCCGAGCGAAGTCGAGTAACCTCGTAGCGTTGCCATTGGTTTCGCAGCGGGATGTCTCAACTCCGCTAGACATGACAAGAAACAGCGCTAGTAATCGCCGACGTCGACAGGCGTCCCGACCTTCGTGTAGTCGTAAAATAATTTTGCGCCGTCGGCCGATTGACGGATGCAGCCGTGGGAAGCTGGATAGCCTGGCAGAATTCCGACGTGCATACCTACGCCCTCTTCCGTCAAACGCAGAAACCACCTCATTGGCGCGCCGGCGAAGTGGGTGCCGCTCGGAGCCGAATCGATACGTGCGCTAACGCCGCCGCGTACTGTCCGGCCCGAGCCGTCCACAAAGTCCCCGTACAAATTGGAATGGTGATTCGGGTCTTTCTCGAGCACGTGCAGGTGGCCTGTAGGTGACTCGTGTCCGCGCCTGCCGGACGAGATTGGACCGTCCGCTACGATCTTATCATCGATCATGAGGTAAGCGCGCTGCTTCGGAATCGACACGACAATACGCGTGTTATCCGGCGTCGCCTGTTTGAGCAAAGATTGATTGACCTTCGTTGGCGCCTGCCTGCTAATGAATTCCGATGCTTTGCGAACAGGCTGTGGCGTCGGTTTTGGCTTCCTCGGTCCGAAGAGATGAAATTGTGCATCGAGTGAACTGGTAAGAACACTCAGCAAAATCGCGCAAATCAATATGGGAAATGTTGCCCGCATAATTTAGCCGCCACGTAGCCTTCGCTGCGCGTGCAAATTCATTAGCGGCATCAGCGTCAGAAGTGCCGTGCATCGCTTCGAGAACTTGAAGCAAGCCCCATCCCTGGCCTTGATAACGTTCCGTGTGGAGAACACCTTCCCCTTTGAAGTTCACATAATCGATCAGGCCATAGCATCCCTGTGGAGTTCTCGTCAGACGCTCGAACTGTTGCTGTACGTTCGGGCGATCGGCGGGCGCCGCTTCGGCGAGCATTTTTGGGAGCGCGCCCTCCAGCCGGACCATAAGGAATTCGGCCTGAAGATCGATCGTGCCGGCGAGAAACTGGCGCAACTGGTTCATGTCTGGGGCGTGTTGCGCTCGAAGAAACTCCGCGCGCGAGTTCCAGGGACATGGCTGGTCGGCACCTTTCAAGAGTAATGTTGGCAATTTGGCGCCGCGTTTTGAGACGAAATTTACGAGTTTGGGAAAACTTTCTTCAAACGGGCCGCGGCCCCCTTTGGGATACCAGATGAAGTGGCCGATGCCGAGCGAAGCAAAATCTTCGCCTTCGTTCCATGCAGTGAGCCCGGAAATCGTTCCATTACATTCGTTTTGCCAGACTCTTTTTCCGATCCTCAGAACGTCTGCGTGCGAGAGAGTGATCGCACAAGAGCTGTGCGGCCAGAGTGAAATCGTCAGGGTAACGGCCAGCAGGACAGAACAGGCACGGCGCCCAAATAGCCAGTGATGCTGTTTTCTTGACGAGCGGCATTTATCCATTAGCGTGCGGGTTTCCGCGGCAAGGATTCTAATCAAAGAGCCGCAGGAAATCATCATATGAAAAAGTTTATTGTTATTGTCAGCGCATCATTACTTGCATTGCCGCTATTTGGGCAAGAGAAATCACCCCAACTTAAAGACCAGAAGGATAAGGTCAGCTATAGCATCGGCATGAACATCGGGTTTAATCTCAGCCGACAGAAAGTCGATGTTAATCCCGATATCCTCGCTGCCGGGATCAAGGACGCCCTCGCTGGTAAACCGCAACTGACACCCGATCAAGTCAAAGAAGTGATGGCACAGTTCGAAAAAGATATGGAGGCAAAACAGAAGCAAGCAGGCGAGAAGAACAAAACCGAGGGCGTGAAGTTCCTCGAGGATAACAAAAAGAAATCGGACGTAAAAGCGACTGCCAGCGGGTTACAATACAAAGTCATAAAGGAAGGAACGGGAGCGAAGCCCAAAGCGACTGACACCGTTTCGGTAAATTATCGCGGGACACTGATTGACGGCACCGAGTTCGACAGTTCCTACAAGCGCGGGCAACCGGCCACTTTCCCACTTAACGGCGTGATCAAGGGATGGACGGAAGGAGTTCAACTAATGAAAACCGGATCAAAGTATCAGTTTTTCGTTCCAGCAAACCTTGGATACGGCGAACGAGCCGTCAGTCCGGACATTGGGGCCAATGCGACTCTGATTTTCGAAGTGGAACTGCTCGAGATCAAACCTCCTGCGACGCCCGCTCCGCCAAGTTCTGCTCCGCCACAGGGTCCAAAGCAAGGTGCACCGCCGGCACCGCCCAAGCCAACACCGAAATAATCGCAGCGACAGGCTGGTTCTGTGAGGAAACACTTACCCCGGGCTCGCGCCCGGGGCTGGGCTCTGTCGCGCCCCGGCGCTTTCGAGCGGATACAGTCTTATTTAAACCGCTCTAGCGGCCATCAATGTGCCGCTGCGGCTTCCCATTGTATCCGAGGCGCGTCGCCCCAGAGATCTTCCAGGCTGTAAAAGGCGCGCTTGTCACGGTGAAAAATGTGGACAACTACTTGCAAGTAATCGAGGACCATCCATTGGCTGGCGGGAAATCCATCAACGGCTGCGGGCCGAAGCGAATGGTCTTCTCGCAATCGCGTTTCGATTTCGTTCGCAATCGCTTTAAGCTGAGGCTCGGACGTGCCGGAGCAAATCACGAAAAAATCCGTAAACGTCGAGATACCGCGCAAATCCAGCACAACAATGTCCTCCGCCTTTTTATTCGATGCGAGTTCCGCGCAGGTCGTTGCTAGGTTTTCCGGGGTTATTTCGATTGCTCCTGGTAAAGTTTTTCGCTCTGAATGATTTCTTCTACTGCCGGCGGTACGAGATAGCGAATTGATCGACCGGACGCAACTCTGCTTCTTATCTCCGTGGCCGAGATATCGATTTTGCGGCGAATGATCGGATGCAATTGACTCGCTCCTACGCCGGTTCGATCAAGAACCACGAACTCGACCATCTTCGCCAGCTCGGTGAAGCGATGCCATTTTGTGAGCGTCTCGATATTGTCTTGTCCGATCAGGCAGAACACCGCTGCATCGCTTTTGCAGCGTCGAATTTCCTCAACAGTGTCGATTGTGTATGACGGCGGCGGCCGCCGCAGCTCGCACTCGTTCACTGCGAACCTCGGCTCGCCTTCAATCGCCGCCCGCAACATTGCTAATCGTACTTCGCCGCTCGCACGGGGAGCGGTCTTCTTCAGAGGAGAAATCGCCGCGGGGACGAAGATTACTTCGTCGAGAGCGAGCGTCTCAAGAGCGTCGCGAGCAAGAATCAAATGCGCGTGATGAACGGGGTCGAACGTGCCGCCGTAGATCGCGATCTTTTTCAATGTTTAATGTTCAACGCTCAACGCGCAACGTTCAACTGGAAGCATTTCGATTGCATGTCGCCTAAATTGAGCGTTGGACGTTGAATGTTGGACGTTGAGCATTGATCTTTCCGCCCCATGAAGAGCGATTTGCTGGGCCAACTGATCATGACCGGTGTGCCCGGCAAAGAGCTGGATGCGAAAACAGCCGACTTATTTCGGCGCGTGCAGCCTGGAGCGTTTATTCTCTTCGGTCGGAACATCGAGACTCCCGCGCAACTCCGGAAGCTCATCGATGATTTGCGCGACTTGAGTGAGACCGAACCGATTATCACCATTGACCAGGAAGGCGGCCGCGTTTCGCGATTGCGGTTGATTGGCAACGAACCGCCGAACGCGCAACAATTGCGCGACAAAGGCGACGTCGATCTGATCCGGCGTCACGGCGACATCACCGGACGGTTACTACGGCTGTTCGGTTTCAACCTCGACCTGTGTCCGGTGCTCGACATTTCGTTTAATGACGATGCCGAGAATTCTTTGCGTGGCCGTTGCTACGGCAAGACTGTCGAACAAGTGGTTCGAAATGCCGGCCCATTCAATGAAGCGATGAGAGGGCAGGGGATCGCCAGTTGCGGCAAACATTTCCCCGGATATTCGGCCGCAACTTCTGATGCTCATTACCAATTGCCGCGAATTGACCGCACGCGTGAAGAATTAGATGAGAACGAACTCGCCGTGTTTCGCGAATTCGTGAATGACGTGGATAGCATGATGATTTGTCATGGCTGGTATCCATGCTTTGAGTCTGAGAAAACTCCCGCCACGTTGTCCTCGCGGATTATCACAGATTTGTTGCGGAATGAGCTCGTTTTCAATGGTCTGATTATGACGGACGACCTTGATATGGGAGCGATTCTAACGGGATACCGGCTCGACGAGACAATCCGTCTGGCAATCGCAGCTGGAAACGACGTCGTAATGATTTGCCATCGCATTCCGGAAATTGAAACGGTGCAACAGATCCTGGGCGCATTGCCGTCCGATCAAATCGAACGCGCGCAACGCAGCGTCGCGAACTTTAAAGAAAGACTCGAGCCACCGAATCAGTTTTCGGAAACGGCGTTTCATCAGATCGACAACGAAATTTGGAACCTGCGTACCGCTGTTCTGGACGAAGAACGCGCCATTCAAACTACTCCGCAAAGCGCCCAGCATTCGCCTGTGGAGTCGTTCTGACTTGGGGAACGCGCGTACGGAAGCGCGGTGGGGGATTGAAATACGCCGTCTTGACCCCGTCTTAGAATCCACACTATTCTCGGTTCTTTGTGCGCGCTGAACTTACCATTCGCGGAATAATCATCGGAGTCATCATCACACTGGTTTTCACCGCGGCCAACGTTTACGCCGGTCTCAAAGCTGCACTCACTTTTTCGACGTCAATCCCGGCGGCAGTGATTTCGATGGCGATCCTGCGAAGTTTTCGCGACGCGACAATCCAGGAAAACAATATCGTGCAAACGGTCGCTTCGGCGGCGGGCACGCTCTCATCGATTATTTTCGTGTTGCCCGGACTGATCATGATCGGTTACTGGACCGACTTTCCGTTCTGGACTTCGTTTTGGATTTGCGCGCTCGGCGGAATTCTCGGCGTGATGTATTCGATTCCATTGCGTCGCGCGTTGGTAACGAACTCGGATTTACCTTATCCGGAGGGAGTCGCGTGCGCCGAAGTCTTGAAAATCGGCAGCAGCGACGATTCGAAGCATGCTGACGATATCGAACACGGCCGCGTCGGCCTGCTCGCAGTTTTGTGGGGATCAATTGTGTCCGCCGCTTTTGCCTTACTCATTGAGACACAAATCTTCGCTTCCGATGTCGTGCAAAATTTTCGCATCGGGAAGAAAGGTGCGGTCAGCGGCTACGATTTCTCATTATCATTTTTGTTGCTAGGGATCGGGCACCTTGTCGGTCTCTCGGTGGGCATCGCGATGCTGATCGGCTTGCTGATCGGTTGGGGCTGGGGAGTGCCGCATTATTCGGGTCTTGCCCATGACTTGACCACGCCAGTGGCTGCGCTCGCGCGCAGCGCGTGGAGCGGCAAAGTCAGATACATTGGCGCCGGCGCGATCGGCATTTCTGCGATTTGGACTTTGTTGAAGCTGGCAAAGCCGCTGATCAGTGGTCTGGCCAGCGCGATGGCTGCGTCGCGCGCGCGCAAAGCGGGTAAAGCCGACACGTTGCCGATTACCGAACGCGACATTCCGATCGGTATCGTCGGTTTGGTCACACTCGCTTGCATGCTGCCGATCGGCTGGCTTCTGGGCGATTTCGGAAGCAGCAGCGGCCTCGGAGCGCACTTGCCGACGCTCATCATTGGCGGCGTCGTCTACATCGTGTTGATGAGCTTTTTCGTGTCGGCGGTGTGCGGCTACATGGCCGGGCTGATCGGTTCATCGAACAGCCCGTTATCCGGCATTGGAATTCTGGTGGTGATCGGTGCGGCATTGCTCCTGGTGATCGGCGTTAAGCCGTACGTGTCGCCGGATTCCGGCAAGGCATTGATCGCGTTCGCCCTTTTTACTACGGCTGTAATTTTCAACGTCGCCGCGATTGCGAATAATAATCTTCAGGATCTCAAGACCGGACAGTTGGTTGATGCGACGCCGTGGAAGCAACAAGTCGCGCTGGTGATTGGTGTCGTCGCAGGGGCGCTGGTTATTCCGCCGGTGCTAGATCTTATGAATCACACCTACGGTTTCGTTGGTGCGCCTGGCGCCGAGCTTCGTCCGCATCCATTGCCCGCACCGCAAGCGGGCCTCATCCAAGCGCTCGCGAAAGGCGTGATCGCCGCGGACATCGATTGGAGTTTGATCGAAATCGGCGCACTGATCGGCGTTGGAATTGTTTTGCTGGATGAAATTCTTGCCCGCACGACCAAACACATGCGCGTTCCGCCGCTCGCGGTCGGTCTCGGAATCTATCTGCCGACTTCGGCCACTTTGATGATTGTTATCGGAGCCGTTGCCGGTTGGTTCTACGACAGGCGAGCTGATCGCACTTCCAGGCCCGAAGCCGCGAAGCAGCTTGGCGTGTTGCTCGCGTCGGGTCTGATCGTTGGCGAAGGAATAATTCAGGTCGTGATTGCGGTGATCAAATCCTTGTCGAGCAAACCCGCGCCGCTCGCGTTGGTCGGTCCGGGATTTGAAACCGCGGGAATCGTTCTCGGCGGCGTCACATTCGCAGCGATGACATTCATTCTCTATCGCTGGATTTTGCGAATGGCGCCGGCTCGCCAGTGGACGAGTCCGTCCTAATGGCGGACAAGGTCGACATGAAGCGAAAGTGGAACTGGCCCATCTGGGTCGGATTCGTAATCGCGGTCGGCGGATTGTTCAGCTACGAATGGTTCGCGCAATTTCCGGTCACGCGCGATTTTCCATGGGCAAATCTTTTGCTCTTTGGAATCGGCGATGTGTTGTTAATCGTCGGCTTGTTTCGCGCGTTTGGTCGGCCGCAACGTTATCGGGGCAAGGTTTTTGGTTCGGTCTTCAGCGCAATAGCATTCTTATTCCTTGCATTTTTCGCCTACGAAATTTTTTACGTGCTGCGACAGGTTCCCGCTTCGAATGACGCGCCGCGCGTTGGGCAACTGGCACCGGACTTTTTACTACTGGATCAAAATGGAAATCCCGTCGGCCTCGGCGATTTGCTCCGGGGACAGTCGGGACCGAAGGCAGTCGCGCTGATTTTCTATCGCGGATTTTGGTGACCGCTTTGCAACTCCGAGTTGCGGAGTTTTCAGCAACATCTTTCCGAATTCGATGCACGCGGCATTCGTGTCGTTGGCATCAGCGTCGATCCGCCGGACGTTAACAGGCGGCAATCACAGAAGCGTGGTTACAAGTTCCCGCTGCTGTCTGACCCCAAGGCGGAGGTCATTCGCCGTTACGATGTATTGCATCCAAAGGCGGGGCCGAAAGGCGCGGACATTGCGCGACCCGCCGAATTTTTAATCGATTCCAGCCGCGTTGTCCGATGGGTGAACCTTACTGACAACATCGCCGTGCGCACGCGGCCGGAGCAAGTCCTGAGTGCCTTCGATGGAATGGGGGTCGCTGCACAGTGATTGACGACGCTCTGCCGAGTCAATAACTTCAGCGCACGTGCATTCCGAATTGGAACAACTGCTCATTCTTCAAGATCGCGAACAAAAGATCAGACAGATTCGAACCGAAATTGAGACCGTGCCACTTCGGCGCAAGAGCTTGGAAGCGCAATTGGCAGAAAGCAAGGCGAGCGTGGAAACGCTTAGGCAAAGAGTGCGTCAGGCGGAAGTCGATCGCAAAAAACTTGAGCTCGATGTGGGGACTCGTGCCGAATCGGTCTCACGGCTCAAAACCCAGCAATATCAAACTCGCAAGAACGATGAGTTCCAGGCAATCGGGCATGAGATCGAGCGTTACGAGAATGAGATTCGCAAGATTGAGGATGACGAGCTCGAATTGATGGTGCTGGCCGATAAGATCAAAGCCGACCTGGCTGCGGAAGAAACGAAAGCAGCTGCCACCAGAGATTCGATTGCACGGCAAACAGCTGACCTCGACGAAAAATCCAAAGCTTTAGAGTCGCAGCTACAAGGATTAACGACGGAGCGTTCTAATTTGGCCACGAAAATTGAATACGATGCGCAGTGATAATCTTGCTCTTCCTCTCAATCTGATATTCCATAGACTAAGACGAAGAGGAAGCGGGAAGAGGAAGAGCCCTACTCACACATTAAACCGGAAGAAAATCAGGTCGCCGTCGCGGACTTCATATTCTTTTCCTTCCAGCCGGAGTTTGCCAGCTTCGCGAGCTTTCGCGAAGGAACCTAGCGCGGCCAAGTCATCGTAGTGAATTGTTTCCGCGGCGATAAAACCGCGCTCGAAGTCCGAATGGACCGCGCCGGCAGCCGCTGGGGCTTTGTCGCCCGCATGGATAGTCCAAGCGCGCGTCTCCTTTTCGCCGGTTGTAATGAATGTGCGCAAGCCGAGAAGATGATAAACAGCCCGAATAAGCGCATGCACGCCGCTATCTTCCACACCGACGTTCCTCAGATATTCCAACGCTTCCTGCTCGCTGAGATCCACAAGTTCGCTTTCGAGCTGTGCGCTGATCACGATTGCTTCTGTGGCGAAATGATGTCGCGCGTAATCCTGAACAGCCACGATATGATTCGCCGCGTCGTAGCCGGGACCGGTGATCCCGGTCTCGTGTGCCTTCGGTACTTGACCGCGTCCGGCATCATCGATGCCGGCTACAGCCGCCAAATCTGATTCCGCAACGTTGCAGGCAAAAATCGTCGGCTTCGACGTAAGCAGGAAAAAGCTGCGGGCGATCGCCCTTTCTTCCGGGGTCAATTCCGCAGTAATCGCCGGCCTTCCGGCGTCGAGATGTGTCAGCAATTTCTCGATGATTGCGTTTTCGATCTTCGCCGTTTTGTCGCCAGCGTGCAGTTGCTTCTGTAGTCGGTCGCGGCGTTTCTGAAGCGACGCCAAATCCGCCAGCACGAGCTCTGTATTGATGACTTCAATGTCGCGGATTGGATCGATTGTCGCGCTGACATGATGAACATTGCTGTCTTCGAAACAGCGTACCACCTGCACGATGGCATCGACTTCGCGAATGTGATGCAAAAATTGATTACCGAGCCCTTCCCCCGCACTCGCCCCTTTGACCAGACCGGCGATGTCCACAAACTCGATCGCCGTCGGCGTGATTTTCTTTGAATGGGAAATCTGCGCAATTTTCTCCAGTCGCGGATCTGGCAGTGTGACGATGCCGACGTTCGGGTCAATTGTGCAGAACGGATAGTTTTCCGCAGGCGCTTTGTGGGTGCGCGTAACGGCGTTAAAAAGCGTCGATTTCCCGACATTCGGCAAGCCAACAATTCCCGCGCTAAGCATCGCCGAATGTAGCGCAAGCGTCTCCTCCGCCATAGGACGGATTCGCCGTGGCGAACTTGCGTCGGGGAAAATCGAACGCGGGGTTACGTTGGTTCAGCGAATGGATGTCGTCGTTATTTAGCGAGGAACTGCCAGCGGAATTTGGTACACGCCGCGGCCGAAAGTCGCCGCAACTAGCAGGCCTTGCTTTGGCAGGATTTGAAATCCCATCACGATGGTGCGCGGCAGACCTTGCCCAAATAGCAACCAGTGCATTCCCAAGTCGATCGACGAAAAAACACCTCGTGTCGTGCCCGCATACACGGTGAGATTTCCAGCTCGCCAATCGACTGCGAGCGACATCACTAGGAGATTTGCCGGGATTCCGGAATCGAGGCTGGTCCAGGACAACCCTCCGTCGCTGGTCATCCAGATTCGGCCTCCTTGTTCCGAGGTGTTAGTGGTTTGAATAAACACGCGGTTGGGACGCGTCGGGTCGATCGCGATGTCCCGCGTCAAGCCGCTGTCCGGCCCGAACGGCAAGCCTTGATTGCGTTCCAGCCAGCTCGCCCCGCCATCGAAGGTGGCGAAGAAGAGACCATCCTGGGTGGCGGCAAACAGCGTGTCTGGTCGCGACGGGGCGATGGCGACTGCGGTGATAACGGCGGGGCCGCCCGTTGGCGAAAGAACCGGGCTAATTGCCGTCCAATTTTCACCGCGATCGAGCGTCTGCCACACGCGCTGACCACCTAGCACGAGTCGCGATGGCTGATTCTCATCGAGCGCGAACGCGTTGTTGGGGGCCTGAGACGGGAGAGCGGTTGAAAACTCGCTCATGTCGATCCCATTGGAGATGGGGAGCCAATGGATTCCGCCGTCCGTCGAGCGTCTCACGAACGTGCCATACGGCGGGGGTGGGGACCGGTTGTACACAACATCGGGATGCTGTGGGTCGATGAGGACCTTACCGACTTCCGCCCCGGTTCCCTCCACGTATGTCCATCTTGGCGCGCCAGTGAACCTAGCGAGGTACAGCTGGTCCTGACTCACGCCAAAGCCGCGACGCGGGTCGCTCGGATCCAAAGTCACATTGTAGAAAAGGAAATTGCCGAGGTTGCCCTGCTTCGAGACGACCGTCGGCCTCGGATTGAGCGGAGCGACCACTCGCTGTATACCGCGGTCGCCTACAAACGCCGGCGCGCGGTTACTATCGAAGTAAACATTGACCGGGTCTTCCTGTAAGAAAAACAGCGGCGTCCAAGTCTGACCTGAATCCGTGCTCACGACAAAGTGTTCGGGTTTAGCATTTGCATAAACGACACTTGGATTGTTCGGGTCCACGGCGAGAGCGACGTGCCAGAACCGAAAATCCGATCCCGTTGCAGGCAGGTTCAGCATCGACCAGCTGTTACCCGCGTTGCTTGTAACGAAGCGCTCGAGGCTGGGATTTGAGGCGGAGTTGTCCGGCTGAAAGATAGTGGTGTAAACCGTCTGAGGCCAGGACGGTGCCAGTGCGAGCGCGATCCATTCACCGACCTGCGACCCACTGAGGAGCCCGTTGGTCAACAACTGCCAGCTCTCTCCGCCGTCAGTGCTTTTGTACAAGCCATTGTTGGTGGAATCCGTCGCCCCGACGAGACCGGCGTAGAGCACCAGCGGATTACTCGGATCGATGATGACATCGGTCGCCACGGAACCGGGCGCGACCTCCGACGTCAGGTTTATCGGTGTCGAGCCAGTGTTTGTAAAAAGGCGATAAACGCCGCCCACCACATGGTTGCTGCCTGGGGCACTGCCGCGGACAGCAACATAGACGGTGTTGGAATCAGTTGGATTGATGACGAGCGCGCCGAAGATCGCGCCGGAAAAAGCGCCGCTGAGCAGATATTCCCAGTGGGCTCCCCCATCGATCGTCTTCAAGACGCCGCCATTCGGCCCGCTCGCCGCTGCGTAGAGGATGTCCGGATTACTTGGATACAGCGTGAGACTCTTGCCCCAGATGCATAGGCTGGGGAAATCATCGGTAAGAGGGATCCATGTCGGGCCGCCCGCATCGGTGGTTAGGTAGTTGGTGGTCTTCCAGACTCCGCCGCCTCCGAGAACGGGTCCGCCGCCCACATTGGTGCCGACGTACATTACATTGGCGTCCCTCGGGTCGCTCACAGCGACATCGATGCGGCCGGACAAAAGCGTGAAACCACCGTTAGCGGGAGCGTTAACGAGTCCCGCGGGGCCGAGGGGCGTCCAAATGGCTGAGCCCTTCCCGCTCCGTGCATCTGGAAAAGCTCCGACACCAACCAGCAACAGCATCAGCCCAGCAGCCGCCCCGCCCATATTCCCTTTTCCCATGTTAGGCGTAATTTCTAGCGCACTAACCGGTCAAGTCAAGCAATGCACTTTTGGCCAATGAATCTTGAGTAAATCGGGCTGGCGGGATTTGAACCCACGACCTCTTGAACCCCATTCAAGCGTTCTACCAAGCTGAACTACAGCCCGCGAGAACGAATACTGTTTGCCACTTCTGGCTCTGAGGCAAACATTTCGCGGGTTGGGATGAAAGCGATTATTCTGAAAGATGCATGTGTCCGTTCCATCGCAGTCGTAATTCTTCTCAATGCGATCAGCGATGTTCGCGCTCAATCGCGCGAGAGCATAAAGCTAAACAAAAATGCCTCCGCATTCGCCGCGGAACTTATTAAAGAAGGACATGTTATCACAGATGGTAAGGGTGCGTGGAGCAAACATCGGCCTTCAGCAGACGAAGAGAATGAGTTCATCCGTGTGCACGGATTCGGTGAATATGCAAAATGGCATCTCGGGATCGATGATCGCTACCCGGAGAATACGAAGAGCAGATACAAATTTCCGTACGGCGATTTCAAAAATGTTCATCGCTGCGGGTTGCTTGCGGCAAAAGCCAGGGCTCGCCAACATGGTTACATCGAAATCGAAAACGCGGCGGCGGAACTGGAACGTGGGCTGAAATCTGAGCCACAGATTAACACCGACGTTCACTGATTCAGAACGTTATCTGTGTTTGCTTGCTACGATCGGCGTTTGACACAAACGCCGTCACAACTCAATCGTTCCAGGACGTTAGGAACGCGTCGAGCAATTCTGGCAAGTCCTCGCTGTAGCCGCCCTCAAGGACCACTGCCACCGGATAGTCGATGTTGCTTAGCCACTCGCCAAATTTCGCAAAGTCTTCGCGCTCGAGAGTCAGTTGCAACAGCGGGTCCCGGACGTATGCGTCGAATCCTGCCGAAACAAGAAGCAAATCGGGTTTGAACGCGATCAGTTTCTCCAGCGTCGGCTTTGCAACCTCCACGTGCTGTTTCCGCGGCGTGAAAGGAGCGACAGGATAGTTATCGATGTTCGCGAACGATTTCGCGCCGGTTCCGGGATATGCCGGGAATTGATGAATCGAGGCAAACCGAATTCGGGGATTATGCATTACGATCGCTTCGGTTCCGTTGCCGTGATGTCCATCAAAGTCCCAGATGGCCACGCGATCAGCGCCGGTTTCCAATGCATCGAGCGCAGCGATGGCGACATTGCTGAAATAACAGAAACCCATCGCTCGATCGGATGTGGCGTGATGCCCGGGCGGCCGCATCAGACTTAACGCGGATTCGCCACGCAATGCTGCTCGCGCCGCCTCAATCGCTCCGCCTGCCGAGTGACGCGCGTACATTCCAATGTTTGGATAAGACGGCGTATCGATATCGAAATCCCCCCGCGCACTGGTGACGCGTTCGATATGCTGACGCGAATGGGCGCGCAACAATTCGTTGTCGGTAGCCGCCTCGGGCACGCGCCACTCCCAATCGGGATGACGTTGCTTGATCAATGGCGCGGTGCGGGCGATGCGCTCCGGCCGTTCCGGATGGCCGGGACTGGAATATTCCAGGCAGCGTGGATCGTAAAAAATCCTCATCTGTTAACGGCGCGCCGAACAATAGAATTCGTTTTTGAAAACCTGGTCTGGCAAAAGCTCAATCAGCGCGATAGGGCTGGCCATTCCGGTAGAATGACATTTCGCGCTGGATCCCTTCAGCGATTTCAGCGTTGCGTTGTTCTTGTGCCAACTCCAGCGCGCGCTGGGAAGTTTCAAGCGCTTTATCGAAGCTCTTAACGTTGGCATAAGCTGCGGCCAAAGTCCGCAAGACAAACGGGTTCACGCCGCGCGTTAGATGAGCGGCCCTTTGGGCCAGTTCCACTGCTCTAGGACCTCCTCGGGTGGCGGCATCTGAGGAAGTGGCCAGTATCCATGCCAGATTTGTCAGCGCCTCAATATAATCGGGCTCCGCTTCAATTGCCTTTTCGTATTGGGCGATCGCTTCGCCGGTCTCGTGCTTGTCCAACAGAGCAATGGCCAGATTATAATGAGCCTTGCTGTGGTTGGGACGAATCTCCAGCGCTTTGGAAAACTCCGCCACAGCTTCGTCAAGCTGCCCTTTTGTCATTAGCACCATGCCGAGGACGACATGCGCTTCGGGGTCGTTAGGGTCCAGAGTCAGGCCGACACGGGCTTCGCCAATAGCTGGCTCGGCCCCGCCTTTGCGCAGCAACGCGTACGCCAGGTTGTAATGAGTTTGCGGATAATCGGATTTCAACTCCAAAGATCTGTTGAAGTGTGCGATTGCGCCATCGACGTTCCCTATTTCAAGCAGCTCGCTCGCGAGATTGTTTTCCGCCATCCAACAGCTGGGATTTCTATCGATGGTGGTTCGCCACAGTGTCTTGATATCGGAATAACTCGCGCTTTGGCGCCAGGTCAATGTGCCAAGCACAGCGCAAATCAGAATGCCGAGTGTCCACTCGCCAAGTTCCAGCGAGTCGCTTAATTTTAGCAACCCAGCCGAAACCAATGCAATTGGCCCCATGCTCGCGAGATACTGAAAATGGTCGCTTACAAATGAGTAGCGGAAGAAATAGACGCTGAAAAATCCGAGTACTGGAAACAGCGAGACTACAAAGTACGCAGCGGCAAAGAATACTGCTCGACCCCATTTCGCGTGAACGAACCACAAGGCGGTCAAACCAACCAACGTTGCCAGCAATGGCAGCCAGACTATAAGTTGCGACGAATCAATTGCCCACCGCGGATACATAAAGATCAGCGGATGCGGCCAGAGCAGTTTGCTCAGATAAAACCACGGCGCACGGCCCGCTATGATGAAACGCTCCGGCCACGTCTGCGCCCAGTCCAGTCCTACGGCACCGGAATGAAATCGCTGTTCCCAAATCGTCCAAGCGCTGGCAATCGCTGAGATTCCGACAAACGGAGCGAGGCTTACCATGTCGCGCCACTTCACTCGAGGATTTCGCCACCAGATACAAAGCGCAAGCACAGCCGGAAGCATGACAACGGACGGCTTACTCAAAGTCGCCAGTACGAAAAAGACCAGAGACAAGGCGAAGAGCTCCAAGGAGCGGCGCTCGCTTGACCGCTGCCGGGGCAGCTTCGAAATCGGTCCTGCTTTACTCCGTGATCCTTCCCACTTCAAAAAGCAAAGGATCGACAGCAAATAGAACAAGCACGATTGCGTGTTTTTGAGCTCGGTGACCCAAGCCACTGATTGGACCATCACCGGATGCAAGGCCCAAAGCGCTGCTCCCAGCCATGCTCCCGGAATTTCGAGCTCCTGCAAAATGCGCCAAAGTAAAACCGCCGAGCCAGCGTGCAGCAGCACGTTGAAAATATGGTATGGCCAGGGATTCAAACCGACCAACTTGTGCAGAACCCAAAAGGTCGTGAGCACGAGCGGATAATAAAATGCCTGGGCGGTGCTCCACACGCCGCTGAGCCCAAGTGGCCCGATAACGCAAGGGTTTCGGGTCAGGTGCGCATCATCGTCCCAAATGAACCCAGCGTTCCAAACAGGGAGGTAAACGAGAATCGTTGCGATGGCGAGAGCGATCGCAAACAGCCAGAGGTGTCCACGTGCCGCAAAGAAGGGTTTAGCCACGCCAGCACGTGGTGGGCTGGTCACTCGCCGACCCCGATTCGAAGATTTACGTTTCATCGCGCATTTGCTTCCGGGATAGAGCCTAATGTAAACATGAGCGATGTTGAACGGCCAGAAGATCGTCGTGGTAATGCCGGCCTATAACGCCGCGCGCACGTTGCGCCAGACTTACGACGAAGTCATGGCGCATGGCATTGTTGATCTCGTGATCGTGGTAGACGACGCCAGTCACGATGAAACCGTAGCGATCGCGCGCACCCTGCCACACGTACAAGTCGAGGTGCATCCGGAGAATCGTGGTTACGGCGCGAACCAAAAGACTTGTTACCGGCTCGCATTAGCAGCAGGCGCAGACATCATTATCATGATTCATCCTGACTATCAGTACACGCCGCATTTGATTCCTGCGATGGCCGCTCTGGTTGCGAGCGGCCTTTATCCGTGCGCGCTCGCGTCGCGTATTTTGGGTGGAGGCGCTCTGCGCGGCGGCATGCCATGGTGGAAATACGTCTCAAACCGCTTCTTAACGCTTGCGGAGAATTTTCTCCTCGGCGCGAAGCTTTCGGAGTATCACACTGGTTACCGCGCCTTTTCGCGTCAATTGTTGGAGCGGCTGCCGCTGGAGGCAAACTCCGATGATTTTGTTTTCGACAACCAGATCCTCGCGCAAATTATTGCCCTTGGCTGTGCGATTGGTGAGGTGACATGTCCAGCCCGGTACATGCCCGAAGCCTCATCGATCAATTTCCGCAGAAGCGTGCGTTACGGATTAGGTTGCCTGGCAACAGGCCTGCGTTTTCGCCTGGCCCGCTGGGGCCTGGCTAAGCCGATCGTTTAACTCGCTGCGCCAAAACAGCGGCAGGCGGCACCCAACGCGCGCGATCAGTATCATCTCACGACGTAATGGCCGTGGATCCAAACTCGCTGGTGGTGGTGCCACGCCCAATGTCCCGGTCTCCAAACATAGTACGCGCGGCCTGCGTAATAACCAGGGCCGCGAACGTAGTAAGGCCGGTCACCAACCGCGATCGAGACCGAGGCTGGGTAACCACCATAGTAGGGCCCGCCGTAATACGGTCGATTATAATAGGGTCCGTAGCCAGGGTAGGCGGCATAATTGCCCTCGCAGCCACCCACACCAAGCGCCACACAGAGTAAAACAAACAGCACAATGGAGCACTTCACTTTCATTTTCATCATTTGCTATTCGTATCCGAGCGACGATTTACGCGCCCGCGTTCGCTGGCAGGATGCATTTCGCGCCACCAAAGTCGACGGGCGAATTAAAACAGACGAGGCCGGGTCCACTCTGTGCCGTTTGACCACTTGATGCGTTGTCCATTCTGCGTCACGCGGCCAGTGACTCCCCAAGCGGGGACAGCCAATTCGCCATTACCAGTGATGCGCCCGTTAGCCCGCAGCCCCAATTCCTGGACAATGGTAAAGTTCCGGCCGTCCCGCGCGACATCGATACTCGTCGGTTGACCATTACGAAACCAGCGTCCGCCAATGTTAACCGTTGGGATTGGACCGGGCATCGATGAGTCACGTCTCCATTCCGTGCCGTTTGTCCAAGTGATTCGTCGTCCGTCCTTACTGACCTTGCCCGTTATACCTAATGAGGGAATCGCCAGGTTTCGAGGATCGGCCGCGTAGCCGTCGCTGCTTTTGCCGAATTCGTTCACAATTGTTATGCTTCGGCCATCCGGCGCTACGAGAATTCTTGTCGGTGCACCGTCGTGGTACCAACGACCATCGAGGCCGGCGGCAGAACCTCGGTCGGTGGCGCCGAGTGACAGATTACTGGCGGAAAGAAACGCTGGCGGTGAGTTGACGCGCGCTTGCGCAGTCAACGTCGAAGCGTTGAACTGGCCAGCGCATCCGGCAAGCGTTGCGGCGATCAAAAACACAGAAATTGCCGCTGCGCTTTTCGCTCTGCCATGGTTTGTCGTTCTCTTCAGATATTCTTTCGTGGTGATGCTCATCATTTTCATACAGGCCGATCTTTATACCACACCCTGATCTAGCATTGCATCAGCTACTTTTACGAAACCGGCAATATTCGCACCCACCACGAGATTCCCGGGTTGCCCGTACTCGTCCGCCGTTTCCCACGCATTCTTAAAAATCGTCGACATTATGTGGCGCAAACGCGAATCAACTTCTTCGCGTGGCCACGGCAAACGCATCGAGTTTTGGCTCATCTCCAGGCCGGAGGTCGCCACACCGCCGGCGTTCGCCGCTTTGCCAGGACCGAAGAGAATTTTTTTCTCTAAGAAAAGATCAACAGCCGCTGGGACGCTCGGCATGTTGGCCGCTTCTGACACCAGGTAGCAACGGTTCTCGATCAGTTTTCTCGCGTCTTCAACAGAGATTTCATTCTGCGTGGCGCACGGAAACGCACAATCACACTTGATTCCCCACGGTCGCTGCCCGGCCACATATTTTGAGCCGCGGAATTTTTTTGCGTACTCGCCGATACGCCCGCGCCGGATGTTCTTGATGCTTTTTACCCAGGCAAGCTTTTCTTCATCAATGCCGTTCTTGTCGTAAATGAACCCGCTGGAATCGGACATCGTGATCGGCTTTGCACCGCACTCGATTAATTTCTCCACGGTAAATTGCGCCGCGTTACCGGCTCCTGAGACTGTGCATACCTTGCCCTCAACAGTTTCGTTGCGCGTTTTGAGCATTTCCTGCGCAAAATAAACTGCACCATAGCCGGTGGCTTCCGGCCGGATAAGCGAGCCGCCCCAAGTGAGCCCTTTTCCGGTTAGCACACCCGTAAATTCGTTTGCCAGCCGTTTGTATTGGCCAAAGAGGTAGCCGATCTCGCGACCGCCTACGCCGATATCGCCTGCAGGTACATCGGTATGCGGACCTACGTGTCGGAAGAGTTCCGTCATGAACGATTGACAAAATCGCATGACCTCCCTGTCGGATTTGCCTTTTGGATCGAAATCCGAGCCACCCTTGCCACCGCCCATCGGCAGACCTGTAAGCGAATTCTTAAAGACTTGTTCGAACGCGAGAAACTTGATGATGCTGGCACAGACAGTCGGATGAAAACGCAATCCGCCTTTGTAAGGACCGAGGGCGCTGTTCATCTGCACGCGAAACCCGCGGTTCACCTGGATCTGTCCTTTGTCATCGATCCACGGGACGCGAAACTGAATCATTCGCTCCGGTTCAACGAGACGCTCCAGAATTCTGGCATCCCGCAGCTTCTTGCTGCGGTCGATGACTGGTCGGATAGACTCGAGCACCTCCGTGACCGCCTGAAGAAACTCAGGCTCGTTTGGGTTACGTTTTCCAACGATTTCGAGAACTTCTTGAATTAAAGCCATGGAATTTTGCGGCGCGCCTATTGGTCGCCGTTCGAAGCAATAAACCTCATGCGCGATGCTGGTATCGAACCAGCGACCCCTTGCGTGTGAAGCAAGTGCTCTACCACTGAGCTAATCGCGCAAGTTTTCAGAAGCCGACAAAATAGAGAGCGTGCCGGAGAGCGCAAGCCGCGCCAAGGGCGTGCGCTGTCGCAGCGCATTAGCCGGAGAGCATAATCGCTCACGCAACGTTCCGCTGAGGACAGCGGACACTACAGCAACCTGCGTAGCAAGAGGAGCGCTTGCCCTGCGTGGCGTCGCATTCTATTTAGAGATATGTCTGAACACAAAATCACTCTCACATGGAAACGCGGCGATAAGCCGTTCGAGTATCAGAAATATTCGCGCGACCACACTTGGAAATTTGAAGGCGGACACGAGATGCAGGCGTCCGCTGCTCCGACGTATTTGGGTAATCCAAACCTTGTCGATCCGGAGGAGGCATTTGTGGCCTCTCTCTCAAGCTGTCACATGCTTACGTTTCTGGCGATCGCCTGCAAAAAGAAGTTCGTGCTCGATGAATATGCTGATGATGCCGTCGGCATCATGGAGAAAAACTCCGAAGGCAGATTAGCCATCACCCGGGTGACGTTGAGGCAGCGTCTCAAATTCTCCGGCGAGAAGCAACCAACGGCGCAGGAAATCGAGGAGATGAATCATGGCGCGCACGAGCAATGTTTCATTGCAAATTCGGTAAAAACCGAGGTCAAGGTCGAATCGCAGACTTAGCCACAGATTTTCACGGATTAACACAGATGGAGGGACGAGCTGCGAGTCGTCCCGCTTCCATTGATTCCACAGGGACGCGACGGAGCGTTATTCGTCCAATTCTCTGGTTTGAATCTGTGTCAATCTGTGTTCATCTGTGGCGAAAATAATGAGCACACCGGCGGATGCCCAGCGCATGGAGAAGATCGTCAGCTTATGCAAGCGGCGCGGGTTCATTTTTCAATCGAGCGAGATTTACGGCGGTCTGAACGGCCTTTGGGACTACGGCCCGCTCGGTGTCGAATTAAAGCGCAATCTGAAGAACTACTGGTGGCGCGTGACTGTGCATGAACGCGACGACGTGGTCGGCATGGACGGCGCGATCCTCACGCATCGCGAGGTTCTAAAGGCCTCCGGACACGTTGAAGGATTCTCCGATCCGATGATCGATTGCCGTACGTGCAAGGCGCATTTTCGCTTCGACCAGCTTATCGAGAAAAAAGGAGTGAAGCAGTGTCCAAATTGCGGTGGCAAGGATTTAACCGATGCGCGGCAGTTCAATCTCATGTTCGAGACGCATGTTGGGGCAGCCGCCGATGAAAGCTCGATCGCATATCTGCGGCCGGAGACGGCTCAGTCGATTTTTGTCCAGTTCAAGAACAGCCTCGAGGTGTCGCGCAAGAAATTGCCTTTCGGTATCGCGCAAATCGGGAAAGCCTTTCGCAACGAAATCAATCCCCGCAATTTCACTTTTCGTTCCCGCGAATTCGAGCAGATGGAACTGGAATATTTTTGTCGCGCGGAGGAGGGGATGAAGCTGCTCGAATATTGGAAGGAAGAGCGGCTCAAATTTTACGAAAGCATCGGCATTCCCCGTGAAAAGTTACACGTTAAGACCGTGTCGGACGAGGAGCGCGCGTTCTACTCCAAAGGGACCTACGACATCGAATACGATTTTCCGTTTGGCCGCCAGGAGCTCGAAGGCGTCGCGTATCGGACCGACTACGATTTGTCACAGCATCAAAAGGCCAGCGGCAAATCGCTCGAGTATTTCGATGAAGTGACGAAGCAGCGATTTATTCCTCACGTAGTCGAACCGAGTGCGGGCGTGGACCGCACCGTGCTGGCGCTCATTTGTGAAGCGTATTCCGAAGATCAGGCGCCCGATGAAAAAGGCAAAATGGAAACACGTGTTGTCCTGCATTTCCACCCACGGATGGCGCCGATCAAATGCGGAATATTTCCTCTGCTCAAAAACAACGAGGGGCTCGTCGCAAAAGCAAAAGAGGTTGTCGATCTTTTGCGGCCGCACATGTTTGTTTTCTACGACGAGAGTGGTGCGATCGGCCGTCGTTATCGTCGCCAGGACGAAATTGGTACGCCATTTTGCGTCACCGTGGATTTCGAAACGCTCGGCGAGAAAGATGAAAAACTGCGCGATACCGTGACGCTGCGAGAGCGCGATTCGATGAAACAGGAACGCATTGCAATTTCTGACTTGCTAGCCGCGCTTTCAGTGCGAATTGCATGAGGAATGAAAGTTGAAATCTTTACTCTCTGTGATGCGGCTACTGTGGATGCGGCAGGGAAGTTGAACATCCTCGGTTCGTTTGATCGTTTGAACGCCACAACGACGCCAGTCATACATCCTCAGTGCGCATTAGCGATTAAGCTACGTTTTCAGCGCGTGGAAGAGGGACAAAAGCGAATTCGCATTACCTTCATTGATCAAGATGGTGTTACGGTAATGCCAAACGTAGACGCTACTGTTGATGTAAGAATTGCAGGGAATGAACCGTCTGGCGCAGTCTCGGTAGTATTGAATATCCAACAGCTAAAACTGCCCAGGCTCGACGAGGAATATTCCATCGATCTAGCGGTAGATGATCGGCATGAAGCATCTGCTCCACTTTTTGTTAGGCGCCCTTAATCTTCGCACATATTAAGCCAGTCGTTTCCAAGCGTGAATGGAACTATCCGACTTTCGCGAATATTGCTTGAGCAAACCAGGGGCGGTTGAAGAAACACCGTTCGGTCCTGATACGCTTGTGTTTAAAGTCGGCGGGAAAATATTCGCATTGGCAGCGCTTGACGAAGTGCCGACTACGGCAAATCTAAAATGCCACCCAGATTTGGCGCTTGAGCTGCGCGACCGTTATGAGCAGGTCACGCCCGGTTATCACATGAACAAGAAGCATTGGAACACGGTGGAAATCGAAAGCGGGATTCCAATTACGGAGCTGCGTAAGATGATCGATCACTCTTACGAATTGGTTACGAAGAGCCTGCCGAAGGCTCGGCGCAAGAAATTAGAGAACTGATCGCACCTCTAAGTCGCTGATCTCGAGTTGCAGCGCTTCCTTGGCCACGTCGAGGAAATTGTCGGGCCGGTCTTCCGTTTACCCGACATGCATGGACCATGCGCTTCGGACCATGAGCCATGGGTTTTGGTGGAAGGGTGGGGGACCGAATGTTTGCGAGTAAGTACGAAGGTTTAATTTCGGATATGCTGGTCTTGGATAAAGGCTTGACTGGACGTTATCTTCCGCTTGCTATTACTTTCATCCCTGAAGAACTATTCTCGACGTTTGAAGGGTTGGTCTCAGAGGTAGGGCGCTAACTTATGGTCATCGTTACACCGGAAATGCACCTTGCTTGTGCCGACAAAGCAAGCAGAGATAACTCTGGGAGGAAAAATGCCGAAAAAGCTACGGCTTGATCAGCTTCTCGTTGGCAAGGGCCTATTCTTGAGCCGCGAACAAGCGCGGCGCGCGATAATGGCCGGCGACGTGATGATCGACACCCGTATTGCGGCAAAGCCAGCAGAGCTTCTCGATGAACGAACGTCCGTCACAGTGCGGTCGACACGGAAATATGTCAGCCGAGGTGCGCTGAAGCTGGAGGGCGCGCTCGATCATTTTGAGGTGAACGTGCGCGGAAAGACGGCGCTGGATATTGGCGCCTCAACCGGCGGGTTTACCGATTGCATGTTACAACGCGGCGCAGCGAAAGTTTACGCCGTTGATGTCGGCCGCGGCCAATTGGCTTGGAAGCTCCGGAATGATCCGCGCGTGACCGTTCTCGAAAAACTCAATGCGCGGTCTCTATCATGTGAGCACATTCAGGAACTTGTCGACGTTTGCGTGATCGATGTCTCGTTTATCTCGTTGACTTTGATCTTGCCGAATGCGTTTGAGTTGATAAGCCCGACTGGAGTCATCCTCGCCCTGATTAAACCGCAGTTCGAGCTACAACGCTCGGACGTCGGGAAAGGCGGAGTCGTGCGCGATCAGGACTTGCACCTAAAGGCACAAGACAAGATTGTCGCATTTGTGAAGCAGTTTGGTCACGTGGTGACCGGGATTGTTCCGTCTGCTGTTAAAGGCGCGGACGGAAACCAGGAATTTTTTGCATGCATACAAAAACGATTGGGTTGATAGCACACACGGGGAAGCCAGGCGTTGCCGAGCTGATCAACGCGATTGCCCAGGAGTTCGGCCGTTTTTCAATCTCCATTCTTTTTGAAAAAGAGACGGCTCAAATTGCGGGAAAAAAATCGGGCCATTCGATCGCTGAATTGGGAGCTGCGACGGATTTGCTGGTCGTAGCTGGAGGCGACGGCAGCATTCTGCGCGTAGTCGGCCAACTCGGCGAGAACATCAGGCCGATATTCGGGATCAACGTTGGCTCACTAGGCTTTCTGACAACCGCAAGTTCTTCGACCTATCGCGAAGCGGTGGAATGCATAGCGAGAGATCGGATTAATTTCAGTCAGCGAGCGTTGCTCGAGGCTCGAGTCACCCTGGGCGACAAAAGAACGAACAAAATGATCGCGCTCAACGATGCAGTGCTAAGCCGCGGTGAACTTTCACGGCTAGTCATGTTGTGCACACGCGTCAACGGCGAGCCGCTAACTGAGTTCAACGCCGACGGTTTGATTGTCGCGACCGCGACCGGTTCAACGGCTTACTCGTTGTCAGCTGGTGGACCGATTCTCGATCCTGAGTCCGGCGTGTTCGTGATCACGCCAATTTGTCCACACGTTCTCACGAATCGATCGATCATTGTAGCGGACGATTCGATAATCGAGATTCAAGCAAGCGATCCCGATTATCCGGTGTTTCTCACGCTCGATGGACGCAGGCCGATCCACGTGGAGCGAGAATCGATGGTCACGATTCGGAAAGCAAAGAGGACGCTCCCCCTGGCCTCGTTGCCGGAAGCCTCATTCTTCAGTGTCGTTCGGCAAAAGCTGAAGTGGAGCGGGAGCAACGTCTGAATCAAGCACGACAGTGCGTAGTGTTTGGTCAATTGTGAGTTAGCAGGTTCAGACCGGTGGAACGTTGAACGTCAGTTGAGGCTGTAGGAGGCCCGCCTCGCCCCTCGAACAAAGGGGAGAGGATGAAGGTGAGGGGTTCGGAATTCCAACTGCCAGCTCGCAAGAGTTTTGGAGCGAATTGCGCTGCATCGACCCTCACTCTCCCCCTCTCCCTGGCCAAGGAGAGGCGACCCATACGCGCGCGGGACGAACACTACTGCAGACCGCGACCTGAGCTGGATCTACAATTCTTTTTCTTTGTGCGTTTATCCGAGACCTGATATTCAGCATTGCCATGAATCTCTTGAGTTTGCCGGACGGCCGGATTGTAAACCTCGAACACCTCACATACGCCGAGCGAATGGGCGAGTACTTGGTCTTGCATTTCAGCGGCGGTGGCGGAAGCGACGGCGGTACCGGGTCGGTTGTGAGGCTGAAGCAGGGCGAAGGCGCCAGGCGGGTGTGGACATATCTTGCCGGAAAATGCAGTGGGAAAATCGAGCCGGCGCAATGAAATGATGGCGTGCATCTGCCAGGATGCACGATGACGCATCAAAGCCCGCCGTCGGCAGTACTTATTCCAGAACGGGAGCAACGAAGTCCTTCTGTCTTGAGCTCAACGAATTTCATCTGCTTCTCGTCAATCTTCCACGCGCTCACCGCCGAAAGCATTTCAACACCGTTTTCGTTCTTCAGCACACCAATCGCAAAACCCGGGACATCGTGGCCATTTAATTGACACGAACCGATAAATTCGGGCGACTCCTTTGAGTGTTTCGGAAATTTGAGCACGTCTCGCGCGATGTTCTTATTATCTTCGAGGATGACGTACTCCTCTCCACAGATTCGCCAGGATATTACAGACAAACGGTCTGAGATTTCTGAAGCGCCCAGGTCTTTAAGCCCCAGATCCTTGTGTCTCGCTTCAATGGTAACGATCGTCTCATTTGACATGGTGCGACCAAGAAGAGCTTTTCGAACGTCAGATCCACAGCGAACCGAATCAAAACCGTCCGCGCCGCAAATGCTGCTCGCCCCAAAGAACGGAAGGACCAGCATGAAGATCGCAAAAATTCCTTTGGCTTTCATTAAACTTGTTGCCTCAACGCGTCGCGACAGAGGGCGGGCTCACCTCAGAACGTTTCTAGTAGCAGTCGTTATTGCAGGCAAGATTGAAATAGAGGAGTCAGGCAAACCCTATGCCGCCCTGACGTAAGGTGTGTCCGCCGCGTAAACGCTTTACTGCTTCAAAGCGAAGAATTCTCGGATGCGACGCAGGACCACCCCCTGCGTTTTTCGCAGTCGCTCGCGAAGAGCTTCTTCGCTAGCCTCGTCACGCACCGCCTCCAGCTCGACGCGGCGAACCGCCAGCGTTCGCGATAAATCTTCCACGAGTTCAGGACGTCGCTGCAGGATCGCCTGGAATGCCTCCTTCCCGAGACGATAACACTTCACGTCGGTTGTTGCGATGACACTGCTCGCGCGTGGTTGGCCTGTCATCATCCCCATTTCGCCGAAGTAGTCGCCCGGACCCAGCGAAGCGACGTCCTGGTTCACGCCTTCAACGGCTACGCGCACCTTAACTTCACCTTGCCGAATTATATAAAGCCAGTGCGCTTCAGCTCCCTGTCGAGTTAGCGCTTCGCCTTTGGCAAAGGGGGCGTTAATCATGGCGGATGCCAGCTCCTGCTTTTCGTCGACCGTTAACGGATTGAACAATTCAACCTTCGAAAGGGCGCCGATCCGGTGCTCCATATCTTCGCTCTGTCTGCGCTCGTCAGGCGACTCCCTTTCCAGCAGAATCGATTGAGTCGGAATCGAGAGCGGAATGTCTGCGCGTCGCAGAGCTACATAAACTCTGGTGCGGATCAGAGAATCGGTCGGATCTGGCTGACTGAGGTCCGTGAGCCAATAGCGTACGGCATAGGTCGCGTCGCCGTTCTTATAGTCGGTAACCAGGCAATGAATTTCTGGTGTCGCGGCTACGCACGGAATCGGTTCGGCGCGAAGTGCGGTCTCAACTGTTCCGATAACCTTCGTAGGTGAATGGCTCAGATCCACCGCGAAGTAAACCCATTGCCGGTGTTGAACCGGAGCGGCGGAGCGGCGCCCCAGTAGCGTTACCTTGCCCTTCATCAACTGACTGTTCGGAATGACGATCGTGTCCCAGTTCCGTGTCTCAACCGAAGTCTGGCGCCAACGAATTTCTTTCACCCTGCCTTCGAGATCATCAATCCGGATCCAGTCGCCAACCCGGATCGTTCGTTCCATCTGGAGGGCCATGCCGCCCATGATGTTACCGAGTGTATCCTGCA
>WNGG01001469.1_pt1 | contig 26774 bp, 25 predicted proteins | sample 5400661 | NCBI WGS metagenome assembly WNGG01 (sample SAMN13153372, study PRJNA577476) | soil metagenome | isolation source: 100 cm soil or saprolite under Garry oak tree replicate 1 | place: USA:California | collected 2016-06-15
TGAAGCTCCCCCTGAAATCTGGATGATACACGCAGTTCTTCACCACGGGGTGCAGGTCAATGAGCTTGGCCTCGAGCGCCGCGAGCTCGACGGCGAGCTCGGGCACCGCCTGTTGCAGCTCGCGGATGCGGGTCTTCTCGAACGGCGTGTACATCACCACGCGCTCGGCGTTGGCGGTGGCGCGCACCATCGCCGCAGCCAGCGGCGGGCGCGCGTCCCGCGGTCCCTCCGCCAGGAACGCGGCGTGCGTGTAGCTGCCGTCCGGCTGCCGCTCGTGGTAGCTGAACTGTGCGGCGGCCTGCTGCCACGGGGCCATGCCGGGCCACACGGGAATCGCGCGAGCGATCGTCTCAAAGTCGAGGAAGCCGAGCCGCCCAGGGACGATCAGGGGCTCCAACTGGTCCGCGAGCGTTGGCTCGACAATGATCCGCTGCTCGGCCATCGCCTTGAGCTGGCGCCGCTGAGTGAAGTTGAGCTTTTCCTTCGCCGGCAGGTCGGCGACGGACGTGATGCCGCGCACGAGGTAGGCCGCGGTGCGCTTCGGCCCTACGCCGGCGAGGTGCCGGATGTGGTCCGGCGTATCGGGCCAGCAGCGACCCATGAACGGGCACTCGTGCGGCTTGAAGCAGTGCAGGCCCACCGGGACATCGGGAAGCGGCCCGGTGAGCATCTCCCGTTGCCGATCAATTTCGTCCGAGACTCGAGGAAGAAACTCTACGACAGGAGCGGTCACATCGGTCCGGACGAACAACTCGCCCGTGTCCGGATGTCGGAACTCCTTGTTCAGGTGCAGCACGGCAGCGGCCGTGATCCTCACGTCGCAGGCCGCTGCGACCCGGGCCTGGATCGCGACGTCCGGGATGTGCTCCTCTTTCAGCGAGCTGGACGACTTCACCTCGGTGAGGTGGTACCCGTCGCGCTGTTTCTCGAGCACGTCGATCGCGACATAGGTGTTGTCGGCGATGAACGTCGCCTCGAATACTGCCGGGGCGCCGGCGTCGAGTAATTCTCTCGTCGCGGCGACGCGCTCGGCGCGGGCGTCGTGCGGCAGGTCGATCAGCACGCCGCCCGGATAGCGCGTCCGGGCCAGCTCGCCTACCTGGCGGCCCTGGTCGAACAGGTCCTGCAACACCTTGTCGGGCTGCAGCTCGAGCGCGTCGGGCTCGTGCACCTCCCACCACAGCTTTTTGTGGCACTGCAGGCCGGAGGTGAAGCGAGACTTGGAGAGGCGGTGGAGCCCGGTTGGGCGGTTTTGCGGCATGGGATCAAGATGACCGGGTCTTCACTCCCTTGCGCAAGCCCTCACCCGCTGCATTCGACGTCCTCACCCCTTACCCCCTCTCCCTTCGGGAGTCCTCACTCCCCTCATCTCCCGTGCCCTCGGGAGTCCTCACCCCCCTGCCCCAGGATCAAGCGTTTGGTTTCAAGTTTCAACCTGAGTTATTCCTCACCCCCTGTCCCTCTCCCGTGCGTTGGTCCTCACCCCCTGTCCCCCTCTCCCTGCGGGAGAGGGGGAACGAGGCGCGATCTCCGAGCGCCCGGCTCAGCAGCGCTGCCAGGTGATCGCGTGTCACATCGCGGTTCGCAATGCGGATCACGCGATAGCCCGCAGCCTCGAGGGTTGCCGCGCGCGCGGCGTCGTACGCCCGTCGTTCACACCCCGCGTGCGGCGCGCCCTCAAGCTCGAGCACCAGCCGCTCGGCGGCGCAGTAAAAGTCAACGACGAACCCATGCAGCACGTGTTGGCGCCGAAACTTGAGGCCGAGGACGCCCCGCTTCCGCAGCAACGACCATGCATATCGCTCAGTAGACGTTGGCGCGCGTCGCAGCTCGCGCGCTTGCGTAAACTTCCGGCCGGGCGGGACACGCCGGAGTGGATCCATAAGAGCCATGCTCGCGCCGCGAGTTCCGACCACCAAACCGAAACACCGCGCCAGAGAGCATGTTGTTGCGGTATGCGCATGTGCTCCCGGGAGGTTGCACAGGGCTCCCCCTCTCCCGAAGGGAGAGGGGGTAAGGGGGGTGAGGACTCCCGAACGGGGGAGGTAACGGGTGAGGACTCTCGGAGCGACAGGGGGGCAGATGTACCTTGCCCTCGACTCCCCCCGGGACATATTGCACCGCACCTCGAGAGGCGGGTGCACCGTGAGCCGGAGCGTGACGAGCAGGACGCGACGCGAGTGGTTGCAGATGATGGCTGCGATGGGCGCCGGCGCGCTAGTAAAGGAGCTGTTTCCCCCCGAGTTGGCCCGTGCAGCGACCCGCCGGGTCGCACAACAGCAGCAGGATCGCGTGGCGCAGTTCCGGGCGCAGATCGGCGCCATCCCGATACAGTCGCAGCCGCTCGCCGAGAACCTCACCCTGCTCGCCGGTCCCGGTGGCAACGTGGTGGTGCTGCACGGCTCCGACGGGTTGGTCGTGGTGGACACGTTCGTCGCGCCCGCGTGGCCGAAGTTACAAGAGTCGCTGAAGGGATTCGGTGCGCCGGTGAAATTCGTGATCAATACGCACTGGCACTTCGACCACACCGACAACAACGCCCCGCTCCGCGCCGGCGGTGCCACGCTGGTGGCGCACGAGAACACCAAGTTGCGGATGACCCAGCCGCACCACCTCGCCGTGCTAGAGCTCGACTTCCCGCCCTCCCCCGCCGCCGCCCTGCCCCAGCGCGTCTTCAAGGAAGGCTACAAGCTGGAGGCGAACGGCGAGCGGCTGACTGTGACGCACGTCCCGCCGGCGCACACCGACACCGACGTCACAGTGCGGTTCGAGAAGGCCAACGTGCTGCACACCGGCGACGTGTTTTTCAACGGCTTTTATCCCTACATCGACGGCTCCACCGGCGGCCGTATCGACGGCATGATAGAGGCGGCCGACCGTCTGTTGAGCCTCGCGGACGCGGACACCAAGATCGTCCCCGGCCACGGCCCGCTCGGCACCAAGGCCGACCTCGCGAAGTATCGCGACATGCTGTCCACGGCCGCGGACCGGGTACGAAAGCTCAAGGCGTCCGGGAAATCGGTGGACGACGCCATCGCCGCCAAGCCGCTCGCCGATCTCGAGGCCGACTGGGGCAAGGGGAGGTTGAACGGGGATACGTTCGTCAGGGTCGTCTACTTGACCTTGTAGCGTCCTTGGCCGAGCGGTTACTCGGCTTGCGACCGCCACGCGGCCGGTTCTTTCTTTCTTGGTGGGAGGAACATGAGAGCGAAGGCGTCAACGACCCGCCGGACAGACTGAGTCCCCCATCCATTCCTATTGGGATTGAGAACTTTGCCGCGACCTTCTGCGAGGAGCCGGCTCAGTTGAGCGATCCGCCGCTGCTGCCGATTGAGAACGGTAACGTGCAGATTCGTTAGGCCATGTGCTGAGGAACACCGCGATGGCTAAGACAGCGCTCGTGGTGAGCGGAGGGGGGTCGAAAGGCGCATTTGCCGTGGGTGCGCTCCAGTACATGATCGAGGAGCGTCACCTCGAGTTCGATATCGTTTCGGGCACAAGCACCGGTGCTGTCATCGCGACTTTGCTTATCGCCGGGGAGCTTGCCCTCCTGAACGAGATCTATTCGAAGATCACCACCAGGGAGGTTCTGAAGCGCAACCGCCTGTGGGCCATCGCATGCCGCAAAGTCCAGTCGTGGTACAGCACGAAACCGCTCGAAGACCTTATCGACCGCCGCTTCACACCGGAGATGGCCGACAAGGTGCTCGGCTCGGTCAAGCAGATGTTTCTCACCACCGTGTGCTTGCAAACGGGCGCGATCGTGTACTTCCAGACCGGACGCAAGTCGGGACACAGTGATGAGCCATCGAGCAAAGTCGTCCGGATCGAGGACCGAGCGCATCTCGTGCGCGCGATTCTGGCTTCGACCAATCAGCCCGTTCTCATGCCACCGGTCGAGGTGGAGCCGGGCGACGTGGCGCAGTATGTGGACGGCGGGGTGCGGGAGTACGCGCCGATCCAGATCGTCGTGGACAACGGGGCGACAGACATCTACGCGGTCGTCCTGTCGCCGGAACCGACAGCCCGAACGCCAATTAAGGGCAAGTTCAGGAAGATCGAAAGGATCTTACTGAGAACCATTGATCTCCTGTCAGAAGAAGTTGGGGAGAACGATCTGCGAATCCGCCAGCGGGACAACCAATTCCTGGGTTTTCTCGATATGTTGAAAGAGCGGATGCTGCAGCTGTGTGACGTCACCCCCGCAGAAGTGAACGGGCTATTCGAGGATGACCGTAACCCGGTTCGTGGAATGCGCCCCGTCACACTGCACCTCATCCGCCCCCGGACGGAGTTGCCGACCGACGGACTCGAGTTCGATCCCGTGATCATGAGGGAGATGATGAAGATGGGACGAGAGGAAGCGGAGCGGGTCTTGAGCGGGCAGCCCTAGGGTCGTCCAAGCTGGTTGACCTCGCTCACGCTCCGCCCTTCCCGTAGTATTGGGGAAGCAATCCCTCCTCCTTTCGGCAGGACGGTGTGGCCGACGTCGGCAGGTTGGTCCAGGACGGAGTCGGGGGCATTTACAAGGTCGAGCGAGAAGTGGGACGCGGCGGCATGGCGACCGTGTTTCTCGCGCACGACATCAAGCACGACCGCTCCGTCGCCCTCAAGGTCCTCCATCCCGAAGTGGCCGCCGCGCTCGGCGCCGAACGGTTCCTGCGCGAAATCCGCATCGCCGCGCACCTCCAGCACCCCCACATCCTGACCCTCATCGATTCGGGCGAAATCCCGCGCCATGACGGGATGGGCCCCGGATTGCTGTACTACGCGATGCCCTACGTCGAGGGGGAAACTCTTCGAGCGCGTTTGGCACGTGCGGGGAAACTGTCGCCGATGGACACCGCCCGCATCCTCCAGGAGGTGCTGGACGCGCTCACCCACGCACACGGCCTGGGAATCGTTCATCGCGACATCAAGCCCGAAAACGTCATGCTCACGGGGCGACACGCCCTTGTGATGGATTTCGGTGTGGCCAAGGCCGCGAGCGCTGCCGCGGCTACCGATACAGTGTCAGGCGGCACGCTGACGACGCTCGGCCTGGCCATCGGCACGCCGACCTACATGGCCCCGGAGCAGGCAACCGGTGAGGCCACCGTGGATGGCCGGGCCGACCTGTACGCGGTCGGTGTGATGGCCTACGAGATGCTCACCGGGCAGCCGCCTTTCACGGGGGCGACGCCGCAGGCTGTCCTGGCTGCACACGTCACCCAGACCCCGCCGCCCATCGCGGCCGTTCGGCCGGACCTCGCCACTCCGTTCGCGATGGCCATCATGCGCTGCCTCGAGAAGGATCCCGCCGCACGGTGGCAAGGGGCCGACGAGTTACTGGCGCATTTCGACACGTTCGTCACGCCGGGAAGCGGCGTGACCGCCGCTGGCGTCGATGGGGGAGCAGGTGCAGCGCGGAGGGTGCGCCGGGCGCGCATCAGAGCCGCGATCGTCGCGACGGTGATCCTCGCGGGGGTGGTCTGGCTTGGACCGGGGAGGCGGATACGCGAACGGCGCTGGGCACGGGAGCGTGGAATCCCACAACTCCTTGCCCTCGCGGAACGGGCTCAATGGGACTCGGCCTATGCGTTGGCGCGGCGCGTCGAGGAGGCCAACCCCCGCGATTCCCTCCTCCGGGCGCTCCTTCCCAGGTTCGCCCAGGTGGTGAACCTGCACACCAAGCCGCCTGGCGCCACCGTGTGGCGAAAGGAGTATGCCGCCTCCGATTCTGCCTGGATGCTCCTCGGGAAGACACCGCTCGACAGCGCACTCCTGTCGGTGAGCGGCGCAGGCAGTGTCCACCTGTTCAGCACAAATCGCCTGAGGATCGAGCTGCCGGCCTATCGGACGCTTGATCGCGTCGGCCCGTTCCTCGATTCGGTGTTCACCCTCGATTGGGACTCTGCGCTCCCGCCCGAGATGGTCCGGATCCCGGGCGGCGACCTCAACTTGTTCTACCCCGGCTTCGAGCACATCAAGCCGATCGCGTTGGGCGACTACCTGATGGACCGCTTCGAGGTCACGAACCGTGAGTTCAAGCGTTTCGTGGACGCCGGCGGGTACCGGCGTCGGGACCTCTGGGACTACGCATTCGTGAAGGATGGCCGGGTGATCTCCTGGGAGGAGGCTATGGCCCGGATGACGGACCGGACCGGCCGGACCGGGCCAGCTACCTGGGAAGCGGGGGACTACGCGACTGGGCAGGAGAATCATCCGGTAGCGGGAGTCAGCTGGTACGAGGCGGTGGCCTTCGCCAAGTTCGCGGGCAAGTCCGTGCCAACGGTTTTTCACTGGAATCACGCTGCCAGTGAGTACCTCAGCGCCTCGATCGTCCCCACGAGCAATTTCTCAGGTCGGGGAACTGTTCCCGTTGGCAGCACGCGCGGCATCAGCGCTTACGGGACCTACGACATGGCCGGCAATGTCCGCGAGTGGTGCCTCAACACTAGCGGGAACGAGCGCTTCATCCTCGGCGGTGGCTGGAATGACGAGCCATACCAGTTCAACGATGCCTACACGCAAGCGCCCTTCGACCGGTCGCCCACCAATGGCATTCGTCTGGTGAAGTACCTCGCGGCCGAGCCGAACCTGGCCCTGGCAGCGGAACCGTTGCAGCGCACGTCGCGCGACTTCCTCAAGGCACGGCCGGTGACGGATGCCGTGTTCGCCGCCTACCGGCAGATGTACGAGTACGACCGGACCCCGCTCGCCGCGAAGCTCGTCGAGAGCACGGATGAGGGGGACTGGACGCGCGAGCTAGTCCGGATGAACGCTGCCTATGCCGGCGACAGCCTGCTTGTCTATCTCTATCTTCCCAAGCGCGGGCCGAAGCCCTATCCAGCTGTCGTCTACTTCCCGGGCTCCAGCGCGATCGGAGACGCCGCGCCGCTGAACCTGCAGGTACGGGCCATCGACTTCGTCGTCAAGAGTGGCCGCGCAGTACTGTATCCCGTATACAAGGGGACCTACCAACGGAGCGATTCGCTCAACACGGATGTCCAGAACACGTCCAACTTCTACCGCGACCACGTCGTGATGTGGGCGAAGGACCTGCGCCGGGGGGTCGATTACCTAGAGACCCGTCCGGAGGTCGCCACGGGGCGCTTGGCGTATTACGGCCTGAGCTGGGGGGGCGCCATGGGCGGGCTGATGCCGGCCGTGGAGCCGCGGATCAAGGTCAGCGTGCTGTACGTGGCCGGTCTCGATGTCGAGCCGGCCCGCCCGGAGGTGGACCCGATCAATTTCCTTCCCCGAATCCGGATCCCGACGCTGATGATCAACGGGCGTTATGATTTCTTCTTCCCACTCGAGACCTCACAGATCCCGATGTTCCGCCGGCTTGGCACCCCACCCGATCAGAAGCGCCACGTCGTGGAGGAAGGCAGCCACTTCGTTCCACGCGCGCGACTAATCCAGGAGATCCTGAGCTGGTTGGACAAGTACCAGCCCCTGCCGGAGTAAGCATCGCCGCCTCACCACGACTCGAACGAACGGCGCACTTCATCTGGATCGTGCTCCCGTCATGATCCAGTCCCCGTCCTACATGCGGATTCCCGGGAATCCCACGGCGGCACCTCCCTTGATCCGATGCCCCAACCCATCGCCCATCCATTACTCTTCGCGTCGTGCGGAGGGAACCTGCAAGGGCCCTGACACGAACAGCGGGAGGATGCGGTGATGACTTTGTGGCTGCTCCAGTTGAGTGTTGCGCTCACGTCAGCGACGGTGCGCCCGGCCGCCGTCCAGACGTTGGTGCTGTCCGACCAGGCAGTGCGGTTGCTCGCGCTCGACTCGCGGTCGTTTCAGACCGAGTTCCTCGGCTGCATGATCGGGGAGATCCGCGACAGTGTGGTGCGCGTGGACCGCATCGCCCCAGCGGATGTGAGCCCCCTGCGGTCTACCGCGACGGCGGTCGTGCCGGAAGACACGTGCGAGGAAGCCGGGTGGACGGGGACGGTCGGCATGATCCACAGTCACCCCACGGCTGAGCGCTGCTGGTATTACTTCCCCGGCACTCAGGTCCCGACTTCCGACGCGCAGTCGTTCGTGCGCACCCCATACGCCGTGGACGCCATCATGTGCGGTGCCAAGGTGGTGTGGATCGGCCCGGACATGATCCAAAGGGAAGTCGCGGTGGTCGGCCTATAGATCGTACTCGTCGTGCCGGCGGACCCATTCGAGCCCCCGGCCCCCCTCGTCCCGCCCCTTGGGCACCAGATCGAGGTAATTGTACGCCGCGTTGAGCAGGTCGATGCCGCGCGCGTAGGCCGAGTAGGTATGAAACACCCGGCCGGCCGGATCCTTGTAGAAGACGCTCACCCCTTCCCGCTCGGATAGGGACGGGTCCTGCGTGGTGTAGTTGTAGTAGGCCCGCTTCTGCGCCACCTCCTCCGCCGTGAACGACACCTGATAGTCTCGGTTGAAATCGGTGTCGCCCGATGAGAACCAGGGGAACGTCCAGCCCATCCGTTTCTGGTAGGCGGCCAACGCGGCCTGGGGCGCCCGGGACACGGCGACCAGGGTCACGTCCCGATGATTCAGATGGACGATGTTCCCGTTGAAGTTGTCGGCCCAGAAGGAGCAGGCCTGGCACGCGGCGTCGCGGGTCCAGGACGTGGACGGCGAGGCGGTGGGGGGGTCGAACATGGCGTGGTAGACGACCAGCTGGCTCCGTCCCTCGAACAGCTCGGCCAGGGTCCGCTTCCCGCCCGGCCCCTCGAACACGTAGGGCTTCGTGACCGCTTCCCAGGGGAGCCGACGTCGCTCCTCGCTCAGCTCGTCCCGGAGCCGCGTGAACTCCTTCTCCCGAGCGAGGAACGTCGTCCTCGCCGCGAGCCACTCTTCGTGCGACACTACGGGGTGATGGGTCAGACCGCTCGCGCCGTCGTGCGTCATGGTTCGCCTGCGCCTCTGGTTAGGTGATGGGTTGGACAATCCGCGCCGCATCGTTAATATTCTACCGATCGGTTGAATGATATCTATGCTCCGACGAGGTTCCTCGCAAGCGGCGCCCCGGCTGAACCGGGTCTACGCGGCCATCGCCGACCCGACCCGCCGCGCCATCCTCGCGGTCCTGGCGGGGGGCGAGTTCAACGTCGGCAGCCTCGCGGGCCGCTTCCCCATCTCCTTTAACGGGGTCTCGAAGCACGTGAAGGTGCTGGAGCGCGCCGGCCTGGTGCGCCGCCGCGTTCGCGGGCGCGAGCACTGGCTCCGTCTCCGGCCCGAGCCGCTCCGGGAAGCGACCCGGTGGCTCGAGCACTACCGCGAGTTCTGGGACGCGCGGCTCGAGGCGCTGGAGGCGCTGCTGCTCGCGCCCGAACGTCCCGCGCCCAGGGGCAAACCCCACGTTCGATGACGTCGGCCATGAGCTCGACGCGCGATTCGGCCGAGGTGACCGCGATCGTCGCGGCGCTCGAGCGGACGCTCGCATCGTGAGGGAAACCAACCCGACCGGGGCCCGTCGCGGACCCTTCCTGGCGGTCAGCGCCCTGCTCTTCGTGGCCAGTGCGGCGAGCACGATCCACTGGTCCCGCACCATGGCAGGAGGGATGGCGATGCCCGGAGGCTGGATCCTGTCGATGGTCTGGATGCCGATGCCGGGCGAGACCTGGGCCGGGAGCGGTGTCCGTTTCGTGGCGATGTGGCTGGTGATGATGGTGGCGATGATGCTGCCACCGCTCGTGCCGATGCTCGGCAGTTTCCGTCGCAACCGGTTGGCCGCCCTGTCCGGAGTGGCCTACTTCTCCGTTTGGGCGCTGGTCGGCGCGCTCGTCTATGCGCTCGGGAGCGGCGTTGCCCATGCCGGGCTCGAGTGGCCGGCGGTGGGGCGGCTGGCGCCGCTCGCCACGGGGGTCGCGCTGCTCGTGGCGGGCGCCGTGCAGGTGAGCGCATGGAAGGCCCGCCAGTTGGCGGTGTGTCGCGCCTGCTGCGCCCCGGCGAGCGGGGACGCCGCGGCCACCCTTCTGCACGGTGTCCGCTTCGGCATGAATTGCGGTCTGTGTTGCCTCGGTCTGATGACCGTCCTGCTCGTGGGCGGGATGATGAAGGTGGCCGTAGTGGCGGCGGTAGCGGTCGCCGTTTCCTTGGAGCGGCTTGGACCCCGGCCCGCGCTGTTAGCTCGCGCGATCGGCGCAGTCGTGATGGCAATGGGGGCGCTGGTGGTCGTGCGGTCTTGCAACTAGCCTGCTTTGGTGCCGTATTGGGCAAGCCACCGCTGGAGGGCCCGATGCGTCGCCTACTGTTGTCGCTGCTTTGCTCCGCTGTCCTCGCTGGGCCGGTCTCGGCCCAGGCCCCGGTCTCATCCCAAGACACACTGGCCTACACCACTTCGTCCGTTCGGCTGCGAGAGAAACCGTTCGCGACGGCGCGGGCGCTGGCGGTACTCCCTCAAGGCACCGCCGTCCGGCTCTACGGCTGCTCCCAAGGCTGGTGCAGCGTCGCGGTTTCGCGACTCGCCGGCTACTTGCTCGAAGAATTTCTCGGCGCCCAAGCATCGCAAGCAGCGACGTCACAGGGGCGCGGCTACATCAATTCCCAGGGCGAGCGGGTCCCATCGCCCACGCGGACTGCGGATGGCAAGCAGCCCGCGGGGGCTACAGCCCACTGCCGAGACGGGACATTCAGCTTCAGCCGCACGCGCCAGGGGACCTGTTCGCATCATGGCGGCGTGGCGGAGTGGTTGAGGGAGTAGCGAGCCCTCCTGATCCTTCCCTAGCACCGCATCGTGGCGCCGCCGCGCTCGGGCCTGCGCGTCAGGAACTCGCCACCCGGTCGAGGTGGCGTGCGCTCGATGCCGTCGTGCGCCTGCTAGTCTGAGTACAGTCCGGCACGCCCGATCACCTTGCGGTGCCCCGTACCGGCCTGCATGTTCGACCCAACTCAGATGCTATGAACCCCGAGGCGCGCCGTCGTGCGGGTCGCCGATGCCTCGAGGGGACAAATCGCGAAACCGGCTGAGTGGGAGCATCCACGCGGCCGGTTATTTCTTGGGGGGTAGCGGCGACCGACCCAGCGGATCTGCTAGCCGACCGCACGGCGAGGGGGGAAAATATGTGTCCGGCGGCAACCTTACGCTATGTTCAGGCTGCGGAGCGCGTATGTGTCGTGACGTTGTGCTTCGCCGTTCTCGCGTGCTCCCACGACGGCGGCACAGGGCCAAACCCGCCGCCACCTCCGCCTCCCGCGCCGACCGTCGCCACGGTGACAAGCACCCCCGGTCCCAGCCAGCTCCTCGTCCAAAACGACATCCTCTACTGGCTCGACAGCAGCAGCGCCCCGTTCAAGAGGCTGTCGCTCGCGAGTGGCGCGACGCCAATCGCCCTCTTCCAGGAATCCCCCGTGCCCGAGAACGAGCTTTCGGACGGGTCATACGTCTACTGGGTCAGCGGCGCCCGGCTGTTTCGCTCGACCCTGGACGGCACCATCACAACCCGGCTCGACTCGGCGGACGGCCCCGCCCCGGCGGTGATGGCCCTGGACGAGAGCTCCATCTATTGGCTGGGCACTGTTCCGTCGAGCTGCAGCCCGCCGTGCCGGTTCGCCATCCGCCGCGTGCCGAAATCGGGAGGCACGGCAACGACGGTCGCCACGACCGCGGACGGCGTCGTGGACCTCACCGCGCTGGCCGTCGCGGGGGGCTTCGTCTTCTGGGAAGAAGGGGGTGTGGGACCCGCAGCACTCGACGGCAGCGTCGGCAGCAAGATCCTCAGGGTCTCGCTGGCCAACGGCACGGTGACCACCGTCGTAGACGGCATGGAAAATGGCCTGATCGTCCTGCCCGGCCCCGGGTTCATTCCCGCGAGCTGGCATCCGCGCGGTGGCATCGTTGCCGATACCGACTCCGTGTATTTCGCTGACGCGGATTTCTTTCAGAGCTATCGCGTGATGTCCGTCGCCGTGAACGGCGGACCGATCAACATCCTGCTCGCCGATACGACGTATGACATGAACGATTTCGTCCGCAGTATGACGAGCGACGCCACTACGCTCTATTGGGTTGACTTGAATCAGGTGCGGTCGATGGCAAAGACCGGCGGCCCTGTCACTAATCTCGCCGGCCCGCGAACCATCCCGCCCTGGAGTGTGACGCGCGTCGGCTCGAATCTCTACTGGATCGAAGCCCCCTGCTGTGCCCATGGCGACAAGGGCACGATCCACACCGTCCCGATCACCGGCGGCACGCCGGTGATCGTGCAAGACAACCTCGATTCGCCCTCGAGCATCGCCTCCGATCCGGGGCACGTGTTCTGGATCGAGGGTGGCGCGGGCATCGGCGCGATCGAGGGATTCGCGAGCCTGCGCTCGAGCGCGTTGGGTGGCGGGAACGCCCGGACGCTGATCGAGACCACGGCCGGCGGCCCGTTCGCGGCCGATGCGAACGCGATTTACTGGGCGGACAAGTGGACCATCAAGCGGGTCCCACTCGCCGGCGGCCCGCCGCAGCGCATAGCGACAGGCGACTTCTACATCCAGGAGGTCGCCACGGACGGCGTGAACGTCTACTGGGTGGAGAATCAGCCGTACTCGATCGTGCGATCTGTTTCGGTGAACGGCGGCGCCGTCACGACACTGGGGGCGGGACCCGGACCGGCCGGCCGCATCCGCGTCCAGGACAATTACGTGTACTGGCTCGCGCACGATGATGAGATCGATCGCGTGCCGAAGGTCGGAGGCACGCCGATTCGGCTCGTCGGGCCGATCCCCGGGCTCGCCACCGATTTCGCCCTCGACGCGAACAGCCTCTACATCTCAGGCTGGGATTCGGGAACCATTTGGAAGGCGCCGCTGGCTGGAGGCACCCTCACGTCGCTCGCGAGCCCCGGACTCGATCAAACTCGCCGCATCGAGGCCGATGGCGGCAAAGTCTACTGGATCGATCAGCGCTACGTCACCTCGCTGACCGCCGACGGACACACGCTAGTGACGATCCATAGCGGCGTGCTATCCGATGCCTTCTCTCACAACGGGCTCGCATTCGATAGCCAGAGCGTGTTTTGGACCGAAGTGGCGGACGATGCGATTCTGAAAGCAACGCCGAAGTAACCGAACGGCGGGGCCGTCGAGAGGCGCGGCAGGTAACGAGCCACCCACCGCGCCTGCTCCATCACGCCGCGGACTTGACTGCATCCGGTCCCGCCGGCGTCTGCCCTTCGTTCGTCGGTTGCGCCGGCGGTTCGCTCCTGGACCTGAACGGCCCGAGAACGTCGCGTGCGCTGGCCCACGCGCCCATCAGTTCCGCGTTATCGCTGAACCGATACCGCACCAACCCGTCGAGCACCCGTACCTGCTCGGTGATCTCGGTGATGACGGCTTGGAGATCGGCGCTCGCCCCGACGTGGTCGCGCCGGCCTGCGCGCGTCGCTTCGAGGGTCTTTTCGAACTGCGCGAGCGCCGTGGCGAGATCATCGACCAGCGTCCCCGACATCCCGCGGCTCACGAGCAGCTCCTTCTGCCCACTCGCCTTCTCCACCATCCCCCGAGCGGCCGTGAGGAACCCAAGGTCGGCACGCTGCGACGTTGCCATCTCCGCGCGCGCAAGAACTCTGTCAACGGCGGTGTCGGGGAACGGATAACCTTCTGATCGCCGGTCTGATGCACCCGGCTAACTCCTTGTCGCCCATCGAGCTGGATGGCCCGGTGTGCCGATGGTATGCCGGAAGCGGCCCGAAACCCATCAACCCGCTCCCCCCCTCGGCTCCCTCCGGGCCTCGAGCGAGCCGCACGACTCCGGTGTTCGCCGGGTGACGCCTCGATCAGGCCCCCCCCACCCCCCTTTTGCGGGCGCCCGTACTGGAGCGCGCTGGGTCACGCCTCTCGCGTGTGTACTGGGGCCCCAAAGGCACGGTTCGAGGAGGTGCGCTCGAACTCCAAAGGCATGCCGAGGTCGCCATGGCAATGGCCCTTCCCGCACCAGCGGGCTTTGAATATCCGCCGCCGGTAGGACGGTCAGGTTGGCAATCCCGCGCCACGGCAGCCGCGCGCGTTTAGGGTCCTGCGCGTTGCGCCGCGAGAAACCTGTTGGCGAATCCGACGGAATGTGCCCTTGTGCGCTTCTCCTCGAGGAGCGCGCGTCAGCGGTACTGTCCCCGGTCTCGAATCGCCGCAGCAGCAGCCGGTCAGTCTGCAATACGGTAACCATGCGAAGGCGATGTGCGCGTCGGCGGCCCAGTCAGACGCCGGTTTCCGGCAACGACCGGAGCTTGTCGGGGTTGACGATGATGTAGATGGTCTGTATGCGGTTGCCCTGGATGTCGAACACCATCGCCGCCCTGGGCTTCCCGCCCACGTACGCGACCACGCCTGGCTGGCCGTTGACCTCGGCACGTCGGACGACCTGGTCCGCCGGCACGAACTTCCGGCGCGCGCCGAGTATGAAGCGGGCCACCTGGTCCGCGCCATGGATCGGTTTGAGGGCGGCGGCCACCTTGCCTCCACCGTCCGACCAGAGTGTGATGTCCTCGGCGAGCACGGCCAGCAGTCCCTCGATATCTCCCGCGGTTGCCGCCCGGTTGAATCGGTCGAGCAGCCGCTCCGCCTGCTCCGGCGTCGCCTCGAAGCGGGCCCGCTGCACCCCGATGTGCTTCTTCGCGCGGGCGAGGATCTGGCGGCAGTTCGCCTCGCTCTTTTCGACGATGGCCGCGATCTCGGCATATTCGAACTCGAACGCATCGTGCAGCAAGAACACCGCGCGCTCGATCGGCGACAGGCGTTCGAGCAGTACCAGGAAGGCCATGGAGAGCGATTCGGCGAGCTCGACGCGCCACGAGATGTCGGGAACGTGCTCGGTCACGACCGGCTCCGGCAGCCACGGGCCGACATACGTCTCCCGCTGCGCCCGTGCGGAGCGCAGCTGGTTGATGGACAACCGCGTGACGATCGTGACCAGGTAGGCCCGGTGCGAGCGCACATCGGTATCGGACGCCCCCCGCCACCGTAGGTAGGCCTCCTGAACCAGGTCCTCCGCCTCCATCGTGCTGCCGAGCATCCGGTAGGCGATGGAATAGAGCAGCGGGCGGACTGCGGTGAAGGCCTCCAACGGACGCGTGGCAATCGCGGTTTCCATGACGCCCCAATTCCGTGACGTGTGAACGAGCCTGCCTGTGACAGCGAGTTTCGTCGCTCTTACTGTCACACGGCTCCCCTCTCGCTTGTCATCAAAGTACGCCGGACACCGATGGGTTCCCGGATCACATGTCCCTGACACAGGAGGCACGTCCATGAGCTTGCAGGCGGCCCAGGCGCTCGCCCAGGCGTCCAGTCTCGCGGTGTTCGCGACGATGGCCATCTGGTACGTCGCACCATGGCTCAAGAGTCGGGGGCGTGCCGCGGCGCTGGCCCCGCTGCTTTGGGTCCATGTCTTCCGCTACGTCGCGCTGCAAACCATCTCCGCGCAGCACGCCGGGTTCCCGATCTCCGATGGCGGAAGAGACGAGATCATATACGGTGACGTCGCCGGCGCGATCCTGGCCGCGCTGGCCATCGTTGCGCTGCGCCGGCGAGCGCGTTGGTCGATTCCGCTGGTGTGGCTGCTTGTCGCGGAGACGGCCTTCGATACCGTCACCAACGTGATAGGAGGGATCCGAGAGCGGCTGTTCGGAGCCTCCAGCGGCGTGACCTGGTTCGTCCTCAGCTTCTACGTCCCCGTGATCATCGTGAGTCTTGGCCTGCTCGTGTGGCAGCTGTACACGAGGCGCGGGGAAGGAGTTTTCGATCCATGAAATGGCATCGCACGGCAGGCAACGTTCTGATCTTTCTGGGCGGGCTCGTGCTCATCGGGAGCGCCAGCGCCAAGTTCGCCCAGGTACCGCAGGTTGTCTCGGAACTGAACGGGTTCGGCTTCCAGGGAAAGCTGATGTTGATCGCGACCGGGGAGGCGCTGAGCGCGCTGCTCTTTCTGGTCGCGGCGACTCGATCCATCGGGCTGCTCCTCGTCTCGGGGCTGCTGGGCGGCGCCATCGCCACCCACATGCAGCACGGTCAATCGTATGTCGGCCCGGCCGTCCTCCTCGTGCTCGTCTGGATGGGCGCCTGGCTGCGCCATCCCGAGACGCTGTGGAGTCTCACTCACCCCCGCTGAAAGGACGAGAACGTGTACCGTCTGTGGCGCTTCACGCCGTGGCTCACCCGGCTCATACTCGGCGCGGCGACGCTGATCTTCACGCTGATCGGTGTGAAGTACATCACCGATCCGGTGCGCGCTGCCGCGAGCTTCAACATCTCTCTCGGCTCGGCGGCAGCCGTCACGAGCATGCGGGTCGGCTTCGGCGCCTTCCCTGTGGGGTTCGCGATCATCGTCGCGAGCTGCCTGGTGTCGACGTCTCGCCTACTGCTGGGACTCTACTTCGTGGTCACGATCATCGGTGTCGCCACGGCGGCGCGGGTGCTCGGCATCGTGGTCGACGGCGCGGCGCCGGAGAGTGTGTTCCTGCTGCGGCCGGAAGTCGCGCTCTTGGGGCTGTCTGTGATCGGTGTGTTGCTCGAGGCGGGCAGGCGGCGGCACGAGCGGACGCACACCGTTTGAGCTGAGCCTGGTGCGGGAGGCGCGGTCAAGGCCGGCTCGCCGCGCGAACGAGCCCTTGAGATAACTCAGCACCTCATCCTTGGTGCGCACGCCATCCGGCCCGGCCCCGTCACCGGCGTCCGCGGGCGGATCCAGCCCCAGCGCCGCTGCGGCGAGAATGTAGTTCGTGGCTGCGAGATGTTTCACTTGTCGTCCGAACGTCCGCACGCCGCGAAACTCGCCGTCGGTCGGAGCAAAGCCGTACTTATCCAAGTGTGGCCATGCCGGTCGGGCGCTGCGCTATCGAGACACGCACGGTACCCAGGACGAAGCAAGAGTGATAGGTCAATCACCGCTGCGTTAGACTGGCGCGGGCCGGCGGGGCGTCGAGCTCCGTCCCGAGGGCGAGATTGAAGTAGCTGCGGAACACGTTCAACCCGACCAGCGCGACGATCTCCACCAGCTGCTCGTCGCTGAACCCGGCCTGACGGAGTGCGGCCGCCTCGTCCGTGGGAAGATGGCCGCGCTGCTGCACCATCTGCGCCGCGAAACGCAGCGCCGCGCGGGCGCCGGGATCGCGCGATTCGGCGCGCCGTGCCGCCGCGATCTCCTCGGCCCCGAGGCCGTCGCGGCGGCCGAGCGCCTCTGCCAACGCCAGGAAGTAACGAGAGCCGGTCGCCTCGGCGACGACGAGGGCGAGCTGGTTGCGCAGCGACGCCGGCAGCGTCGTCCGCTGCATGGCGTAGGTGAAGTCGAGGTACCCGCCGAGCACGGTCGCGGAATGGGCCATCAGGCGAATCATGTTGGGGATGCGGCCAAGCCGCTGTTGCAGTCCGTCGAGCAGCCCCTTCGTCTGGTCGGTCGCAGCGGACGGGTCGATCAGGGAGAGCACAGACATGTGAAGCGCCTCCGGTGGATTGTTTCAGCTATGACAAGAAGGGCCCCCTGTGTGTGACAACCCATTCGTTAGCGATCCGCTTCGCACCCAACCTTGCGTACCGCAGTCTGGTATGCATATTCGCGCTTGACTCAGATGCTATGAACCCCGAGGCGCGATGTGGTGTGGGTCGCCTATGCTTCGAGGGGAGCGAATCGCGAAACCGACTGAGCGAAATACTCGCTTAGCCGGTTTTTTTCCGTGTGATCTGCTGTAAGAGGGAGAGGCTAGTTTAATCCAGAAGGATTCTGAAGGAGGAGCGGTATGCAAGGCGACAAGATCGCTGAAACATCGGGCAAGGTGACCTCTCAAAGAGTGCTGCCGAACCCGGGCGGCGGCCCGAAGATGGAATCGTCTTTCGCGGCCAGTGGCAAGCTGCTGGGTGTGGACGAAACAGAGACGGGCACGTACTCGGCAAGTGTTCGGCCGGACGGCACCCTGTACGGAGAGGGCCAAGGCATCATCATGGGCAAGGAGGGGGATGTGGCGACGTGGGTAGGCCAGGGTGTGGGCACGATCAAGAAGGGCGGTGCTGTGAGTTATCGGGGCGCCGTGTACTACCAGAGTTCGTCCTCGCGATGGTCACGCCTGAACAACGTTGCCGGGGTCTTCGAATACGAAGTGGATGCTCAAGGGAACACCCGCGCGCAAATCTGGGAGTGGAAGTAACGCCGGGGTGACGACTTCGGGGGGTCTATGTCCGAGGTCAGGACTAGGGCACAGGTGCACGAGTGGATTCTCACGCAAGTCCGGCAGCGCCCCGGCTGCCAGGACTTCTCCCAGGAGTTCCGTTTGCTCGGCAACGGCCCCAATTGGGAGTGCATCCCCACGAACTGCTACAACTGGGACCGCGCCTCCTTGGAGGCGTTCGACCGAGTCGTGGGCGACGCTAGACGGAGATTCGAACTCCTAGACTAGCCACCACTTCACCTTTGCCGGTCGCGGTCACCCGATTTCCCTCGAACGCGATTTGCGGCTCGCCGTGCAGCGGGAGTTGCATCTCGACCCGCATCCCCGTGATCGTGACGGGCGAAGCGCCGCTCTCGCCGGACAGGTCGTAGCTCACGCCCTTGCCGCCGATCTCGTCGTTGACGAGAAAGAAGATGCTCTTCTCGCGGTACTCCTTTGGGGTCAGATCGTAGGTCGCTACAGACGAGACCGAGAACAGTTTCCCGCTGGCATCTTTCCAGTAGATGTTGAAGTTGCGGTACCCCTTCGTGTACGTGATGAGGCCGTCGATCGCCGGCGGAACCTGCCTCGAGCCGCCGGGCAGATCGCGCGAGGCCAGCCGGTAGCTGCCTTCCAGGCTCGGCGGCTTCGGGGGCACCACCGCGCCGGTGAGGAAGAGGAGCGACAGGGACGCGAGAGCGAAGTCGGCGCGCATGGCGCCCTCCCGGGGAAGAGGAACGTGAACCAAGATGACACGCGGGGCATGCTGCGGTAAGGGGTCGGGGTGCCGGGACAGAGCGAAGGCGAGGAAGCGAGGGCTCGCTCCCTCGCCTCCACACCCGGTTCACGTGGTCGCGCAGCCGCAGGTCGTCAGTGTCCGATCGGATGCGTCTGGGGGAGCGTCTTCCCGATGGACGTCGCCGCGGCCGAGCACTCGGGGTGGCCGAACCCGCTCGCGCTCACACCGTTCGTGATGTCGTAGATGATGTTGTCGTCCTTGCCATCGTCCGCCACACCGGCCGGCACGTGGTCGAGCTGGAGATTGTAGCGCATCTTCCAGGCGATGTTGTGGTCGGCGCAGGAGGCATCACCGCTCACCCCGAGGCCGCCGACGAGGGTCCCGTCGGCGTCATACAGCGCCAAGCCGCCGCCGAACACGTTGGTCCCCCCGATCCGCTTGCCGACCATGAAGTCCTTGCGGCTGCCGTAGTCGGCCGCGTCGCCGCCATAGGCGACCTCTTCGTTGGTCGGGTTGGCCTCTTGCAGTCCGAACAGGGTTCCGCCCGGTTGGGTGGCAGCATAGAGATTGGCGGTCGAGAGGGCGAGATGCGGCAGGCTGAACGCGTTCCCGGTGTTGGCCTTCTGGGCCGCGATCACCCGGCTCCCCGGCCACTGATCGGTGTTGGTGGCTCCCGTGAACACCACGGCGACGACGAGGCCATTCCGATCCACCACCGCCGCCCACATGTCGAGATTGAAGCCGCCGTTGGCCTCATTGCGGGCCTGAACCAGCGCCGCCTTCAGCTGATCGAAGCCGGCGACCCGACTCAGGTTCAGGTCGACGGTGGGCAAGCCGGTGAGACTGTTGTCGCCGCAGGCCGCCAGCGCGGCGAGCCCACACGCGGCGATGCCGAGCCGCATGACTTTGCGGGAGAGTGGATGGAGACTGAGCATGGCGGGATCCTCCGGGTTGTAGGGTGACGTCAGGACCCGGGTTTGGCGGTCTTCGGGATCGGAGTGGCGTCGGAGCGGAGGCGTCAGGGCGAAGGCGAGGAGGCCGTTCTCGGGCCAGCCGAAGAAACTACGTGCCCGACGGCCTGCTTGCGAGCCGCGCCCGCTGCATATTCGCGCCTACCTCAGATGCTGTGAACCCCGAGGCGCGATGTCGGGCGACCGGCTGAGTGGAGATACCACTCAGTCGGTCTTCTTCGGCAAACTCCGGTCGGAACGGAAAGAACCGTCTCCAGATTCGCTCGGGAGGAAAGTGCATGAAGAGAACCGCGCTGTTGCCACTAGGATCCCTGCTGCTGGTGAGTGAGATTTCCGGGATCGGCGTGATCGGCCGTGCCAGTAGCATCCGCGGGACGATTGAGCTCCCGCGGATTCTTTATGTGCAAGCTTCGGGTGTCATGGCCATCAGACTTCGGCCGACGCTTGGCCCGCGCGAGAGCTGCGCAGCGACGGGTTCGCGGTGTGGCAGAAGTAGGTCCGGGGAGAAGAATCCTCGCTATGTCAAGGCGGAGCGAGGGCGCTGGGTGGGCTCGTCACCGCAGCACGCGGAGGAGGTCGCTGTAGTCGTCGGTCCAGATGATGGTGCGCCCACCGCGCGCGAACGCAGTGTCCGCCCGCGCCGCGACGAGCGAATCCCCGAGGAACGCCGGGTTCCGCGTCACCAGGACCCATTGCGAATGCTCGTAGATGGTAGTAGGCGTCTTCGGAGGATGGTTGTCGATGAGCACGGCCGCGAGGCCGGCGTCCCGACTCAGCCCGCGGATCAGCGGCGCGAGGTCCAGATGCCGGTTGGAAATGTGGACCGCGAGGATGCCGTCCGGGCGGAGGTGGCGCAGGTAGACGCCGAACGCCTCGCGGGTTAAGAGGTGCACGGGGATGGCGTGGCCCGTGAACGCATCGACGGCGAGAATATCGAACGCGAGAGGGCCGGGCCTCTTGAGCTCCGCTTCGAGCGAAAGGCGCGCGTCCCCCCGGACGACCGTGATCGCCCCGGCCGACGTTCGCAAGTAGCCGAACCGGCGTGCGGCCATCTGAATCACCCCGGGGTTGATCTCGTAGAACCGCACCCGATCCCCCGGTCGCGCGAGCGCGGCGATGGTCCCGGCCCCGAGGCCGACGACTCCGACGTGCAGCGGGTGCCCGGCCTGCCGCGCGGGGTGGCGCTCAATCGCCAGCGCGACGCCACTGCCCTCGCCGTAGTATGTGCTCGCTCGCCCCTGCGAGGGCCCCGATAAGACCTCGGTCCCGTGGAGGACCCAGTTGCTGTAGAGCGCGCGGAGGCGCCCATCACCCTGCCACCACTCGACCAACCGGAGGACGCCATAGAAGTTCCGCTCCGATTCGATCGACGCTTGACGGGCGCGGGCGACCTGGATGCCGAGAGCCACGGCGAGCGCGACCCCGCCCACCCCCCACGCGACCGGCGACCATCGGCGCACCGGGGGGCCCGACCTGCCCATCGCGCCCACGAGGCCCACCCCGGCCAGGACCCAGGTGGCGACCAAGGCGAGCTGGAACTCCCAGTAGCCGTCCAACAGGATCGGGGCAACCAAGGTCACGAAGGCCCCGCCCAGCGCGCCGCCGGCCGCGACATGGAGGTAGAACGACGTCAGCCGGCCCGCGGGCGGGCGGCTTCGCGCCAGCTCGCCGTGTACGGCCATGCAGCCGCTGAAGAGCGTGGCCGAGTAGACGACGATCTCCTGGGCGAGGTGCGTGGTGCCTTGATGGAAGAGCATGTAGACCGTGACCGGCAGAACGAGCGCATAGGCCGCGAGCCACAGCCGGCGCACGGCCCAGCGCTCGTTCTCGAAGCACAACACCAGCGTAGCTAGGTAGAGGGCGAGAGGGAGCACCCAGAGGAACGGTACCGAGGCGACGTCCTGCACCACGTGGTTGCTGGTGGCCATGAGCATCAGGGTCCCCGTCGCAGCCAGGAGGAGCCACACCAGGCGGTCGCGCAGCGCGATGTCTGGCGCCGGCTCCCGTACCGCGACGACGGCACCTGCGCCCCTGGACCGGCGCCACGCCTCCACCGCGCAAACGGCGCAGAGCCCGGCGTACAGCGCGTAGGCAGCCGACCACAGGTTGGCCTGCGCGCGCAGCCGCAGCAGCGGCTCGACCACGAACGGGTAGGCGACGAGCCCGAGCAGCGAGCCCAGGTTCGAGAGCGCGAAGAGGCGGTACGGCGAGCGCCCCGGACGGGTGCGCTCGAACCAATGCTGCAGCAGCGGGCTGGTGCTCGAAAGGAGGACGTACGGGGCGCCGATCGTCCCGGCGAGGAGCGACAGGATCACCAGCACCGGGTGCGACCCCGCCGCCGCTGCCGCCTTCCACTCGAGCGAGGGAACGATGGGGAGCGCTGCGAGCGACGCAGCGAGCAGCGCGACATGGACCAGCGCCTGCCGCCGCAGCTCGACCCGGTTGGCCAAGGAGTGCGCGTAGGCATAGCCAGCTAGGAGCGCCACTTGGAAGAACAGGAGGCACGTCGTCCACACAGCCGGGCTGCCGCCGAACCACGGCAGGATGAACCGCGCGATCATCGGCTGGACCTGGAACAGCAGGAAGGAGCCGACCAGGATCGCGGCGGCGTAGTGGAGGATCGCGAAGTCTCCCAACGTTCGTCTTCGGCTACTCATAACCCAGCTCGGTCCCAGCATCGCCCTGGAACCGATGAATGGGCGGCGAAGGCATCATCGAAGCTTACCATGAATTCCCCGCGACCTTCTTGCGACGTGCGGACCCGGCAGCATATTCGAGGGCAACTCAGATGCTATGAACCCCGGGGCGCGCTGTCGTGCGGATCGCCCAGGCCTCGAGGGGAGCCAATCGCGAAACCGGCTGAGCGAGACACTCGCTTGGCCGGCTTTCTTTTCGGACAGGAGGTGAGCCATGAAGCGGGCGCTGCTGTTCGGCCCATCGGTTCTGCTGCTGGCTTGTGCCCCGCTCTTGGGGCAGCAGCCATCCGGCGCTGCCACGCGCGACATCCGGGCGCTCTACCAGGGCTACATGGAGGCGTTCAACAAGAAGGACGTCGCCAAGATCATGTCGTTCTACGTGCCCGGCTCAGACCTGTTCGTCTTTGACGTGACGCCGCCGCGCCAGCACGTCGGGTGGGCCGACTACAAAAAAGACTGGGAGGACCTGTTCGCTGCCTTCCCTGGGCCCCTTCATCAGGAGCTCAGCGACCTCAGCGTCACGACTGGTGGCACGCTGGCCGTTTCGCACTGTGTCGTGGCCGGGTATTTCACGGGCCCTGACGGCACCCGGCTAACCGTCGCCGTGCGAGTGACCGACGCGTTGCGGAAGATGAATGGCAAGTGGCTGATCTTTCAGGAACACGTGTCGGTCCCCGTGGATCTCGGCACGGGCAAGGCAGATCTCCTATCGAAGCCGTAGGGCAAGCATGTGGACAGCAGCGGTGCGGCGCCGGGTGGCAGCCCCATCTTCGAGCGGGACGGGCAAGGAGGGCGGATCGAAGGATCGGGTCTAGAGCCTTCTTTATGCGAATCTCGTGGCCTTTGCTCTTTCTGTTGGCGGCCACATCCTCGGTTGGCGTCGCTCAAGCCGGCCCGGGGAAGCGGGGCGCGCCGCCCGCTCGCCTCCTCCACCACATGGTCGCGCCGGCACACCACCGTCCGGAAGGCGGTAATTCGCCGACCGACTCTCACCCACCTAGTTGCGATTGCACCGACCCTTGTGTTGCCACGTCGACTCACCCATCCACGGCTGAGCCGCATCATGCAGCACGATGAAGAACGCCCGCCGGAGCGAGGAGCCCGTTATAACGAGCTTCATTGGCGTAGCGGCGGGCGCGACCATCGTTTGACCGGTATGCGCTCGACTCAGACCGACGGCAGTTTCCAAGCACTGCTCGCCGGCGAGCACGTACCACGCCTCGGGGCCCGGATGGGTGTGCACGCCTACATCATCGCCCGGCTGGAGAATCGCGAGGGCGGCGAGGAGTTCGTAGGACTGAGCCTGTGGCACTGGCGGCAAGTCCACCGCCGCCACTCGCACACCACCGCCTGATGCGGCAGCATGCTGTCCGGCAACTGTGAAGAGCCATGTCTTGCCGTCGGCTTTCACAACGACACTAGCCGGACTTGCCGCGGCTCGGGCCGCATCTTCGCTCGGGAACGTTTCGAGCCGCCAGATCAGGGGCGCTGGCGGAAGGTGGGGGACGATCGTCCGCGCGAGGATGAAGACCCCGGTCGTCTCTCTTTGAGCGCGCGGCCCCTCTTGAACGGCGAGCGCCGCCGCCAGCGCGGCGCATATTGCGATACGAGCCAGCATTAGCGCTTGCCCTTGAGCTCCACCAGTATCAGGTCAAAAGCGTTGTCGCTCGTATTCTCGGGAAGGTGTTTGCCTGCCTTGCCCCATCGCGGTTCGCCCGCCTTCCCCTGGGCTTCCTCCGACTTCCCGTCCGGGTAGGTGAATTTCCCGTGAACATCTGTCAGGAAGACGGCCACGGTGGCAGGATGGTAGTGCATCACGGACTTTTCGTGCGGGCCGTAATGAATCCGCAGCACGCGGACTTGAGCGTTCTCGAACTCCACTTTGTAGTGGTTTGGATCAACCTTGACGGGATCTTGGGCCATAGCGGCGGAGACCGCTAGGCACAGTAACCCGCAGAGCAGTGGGATCGGGCGCATACTTGCCTCCGTGGCGCGAGACTCTTGAAGGAGCTGCTGGATTAGCACGTTTCTCGTAAACACGCGACCACTAATGACTGCCCGCGTCGTGGGCCTTGCGAGCGATGAGAAGGAAGCCCTTTGCGGTAGCATCCTTCTCCAGTGCGACCAAGCGGGCGCGGCCTGCGTCCGTTGCACCGGCTGTCATTTCCGTTTCGCCTAAGGCCAGGTCCGCCTCCAGCTGGTGGCCCACGAAGCCGTACTTCCGAGCTGCCGCCAGAATCGCTCGGAGGCGCGCTTGAGCGTCGGCGGGCTTGCCCCGTGATGCGAGCACCCGGGCGGAGACGATGCCCACCGACCAGCGCACAGTGCTGTCTTGGGTCTTGTCGGCGAGATCGGTGGCGTGCGCGATCGCTTCCTGAGCTTTGGCCGGCTGGTTCTGTTCAAGGGAGGACCGGGCGAGGACCGTCCACGCCTCCGCTTCCGAGCCCGCAGCATGCTCGTTGCGGAACTCCTCCACGGCTTGGCGTGCGGGACCTTCGGCCTCGGCAGGCCGGCCGTCTTCGATGGCGAGGGATGCCAGCCCGAGCTCACTTTGGGCGACGTTCCCCTTTTCACCGAGCGCTCGCCGAATGGCCAAGGCTTCTTCCAGGCTCTTCCGCGCGACGACCAGATCGCCCTGCTGAGCCGCGAGCTCGCCGAGATCCTCCACCGTGTACGCTTGCCCGGTCTTATCGCCCATCTCGCGCCGCATCGCCAGCGCTTCGTCCAAGGTGCTCTTGGCTCCCACCAAGTCTCCCTGTTCGATCAGGACCCCCGCCAGGTTGTGCAGCGCGATCGAAATCTGCGACCGGTCCGCGATCTCGCGACCGATCGACACGGACTCCTGGTAACTGTGCTTGGCCCCCGCTAAGTCTCCCTCCCGGTAGAGGATGGTCCCGATGTTGAGCAATGACTGTGCGACGCCGCCCTTGTCACCGATCTCTCGCCGAATCGCTAGGGCGTCGCCGTGCATTCTCTTTGCAGCCGCCAAGTTTCCTTGCTGCTTCAGCGCGTTCCCTATGTTGTTCAGCACCGCTGCCAGGACGAACCTGTTCCCACGCTTGGGAAAAGCTGCCAGCGCTTGGTGGTACATGGATTCTGCCTGGGCGAAATCCCCCTGGTCGTACAGCAAGATTGCGATGTTGTTGACGACACGAGCGACGCCAGCCCAATCTCCCGCTGCGGCGAAGATCCGTTGAGCCTCCTCATAAGCGGTGCGGGCCTTCCGCGGCTCCCCGAGGGCAGCAAGCGCTCTTCCTTCCGCGATCCGTGCCGCGGCCACCACGAGCTGGGCTTCTACCGCTTCGCCCTTGAGAGATGCTCTCGCCGCCGCTTGCTGTGCTCGCCTGTTGTCGCCGAGGGCGTAGGCCGCCTGCGCTTCTGCAAGGTCGATTCGCGGGTCATCACGTTGTGGTGGTGGAAGGTCACGGAGCGTTTCCGCTGTTGCCAGGGCGTCTTTGCCCCTGCCCCCTCTTGTCTGCGCGTCGGTAAGACGCAAGCCATAATCGAGATTGTCGGGGAAAAACCGCCACAGCGTACTATAGATCTCGACCGCTTTGTCCCACTCATTAGTTACCTCGCGGTAGCGGCCTTCCACCCAGAGGCGCTCTTCACGGGAGAGGTTCGCAGAAAGGTCCATGGCTTTCTTGGCTTCCTCCTGTGCCTCCCTGCGGTACAGGAGCGCGGACCAGGTAGCGGCCAGCGCCGAGTGGGCCAGCGCGTAGTTCGGGTCTGCCGCAACAGCTCGCCTGAGCATTTCCCGTGCGCCGACGGCGTTGAACAGCCGGAGCTTCACCAATCCTTCCGCGTACAGTCGCGCGGCTTCGGGATTCGACGGCAGGGAGGCTCTGACCGATGCCGATATCGTCGGGCTGAGTTCTCCCGCGCCGAGTCTCCGACGCAGGGCCGCAGCGGCACGGCTGACCAGGTCATCGATGTGTGCTTCGCCCCCTTTCTCGGAACCGGTGGCTTGCGTCTCGCCTGCCTGCGTGTCCTGCAAGCGAAAATCGAGCCGGATCTGTCCGCCGCCGAGCGGAACGTAAGAACCGAGCACCACGTCGTCCGTACCGAGATTTCGTCGAATCCTCGCCAGCGTTTCTTTGCCATAGCTGTCCGCATCCGGCAGGGACAGGTTGATCTTCATCTGTGCCACGTCTTCACCGGGGATCGTGCGCAACTGCTCGCCGGCGGCGAGTTCGGTCGTAAGCATTTCCGACAAGGCCGTCGACAGCCAGGCCTCATCTGACCGGCCGGAGAGGTTTTTGAACCCCAGCAC